>Ga0065711_1003630_pt1 | contig 27094 bp, 43 predicted proteins | sample Hoacrofraction12_FD_59098 | JGI IMG/M metagenome (GOLD analysis project Ga0065711, IMG submission 59098) | Hoatzin crop microbial communities from Cojedes, Venezuela - Epithelial fraction 12 v2 (version 2) | ecosystem: Host-associated > Birds > Digestive system > Esophagus > Crop | place... | reverse complement strand
TGGTGCCGGTGCCGAGGCCTGCCGCCGGTCAGGGCCGAGAGCCGCGCTCGCTGGCGGGCAGCCCCGGGACCGCCCGGGTCAAACCACCCCTCCGCCCGGGCACGGGCCCCGGGCCGGGCGAGCTTCGCTCCCGGTGCCCGTGAGGAGGGCAGCTGGGGAACCGCCCGTGCCCGCCGCGGGAACCGGGAGGAGGAGCCCGCAGTACCCCCTTGCCCGCTGGGGCCGGCCACCTTCAGGTGCTCGGGCCGGGCGCCGGGCCGTCAGCTCACGGCCCCGGCCGGGGTTTGGAGTGATGAATCGGTGCTGGCACCGGGGAGGGGGCGAGGCGGGCGTGGGGCACCGGCCGGGCGAAGGGCTCGGGAGCGCTCTGCTCCAAGGGCACCGGCTGCGGCCCCGGGGAGCCGACACGGGGTGGGAGGCACCAGCAGAGGTGGCCGCAGGACGTTCGCCCTGCTCCGGTCCGGTTCCCGTGTTCTCAGTGCCCGCGCGCTGGCCGCAGTGTTGGGAGCGGGGTCTGCAGGAGCAGTGCTCCTCGGGACCCCCCTCTGGGGAGCAGGTCCCAGGTGACCTTCCGGCCGCTCTGCTGCGACGCTGTTTGGCTTTTGGCCTTGTGAGTTTGAAAGGAAGCAACGATTTTTATTTTTTCCTGCTGCAGCGCGGCGGATCCCACCCCCCTGTGGGTCAGATGTTGTGAACGGTTTCTGGGCTGAGCTGGTTTTTCAGGTGAGTAGGGCCGAGGTGCGATCTGGTCCCTGGGCTGGTGCTGCCACGGTGTCGAGGGCGGCGCTGGCTCTGCGAGACTTGGTGTCAGTGTACCCCTGCTTGCCGGGGCCGAGCAGAGCAGAGCTGCCTGTGGTTCCTACCAGGATGTGGCTTTTCTCTCACCGTAAAGCTGAGCAAGCGGCAGCCTCCGTGAATGGCTTTTTTTGGACAAAGTGTATTTATAACATGGAGGTAAAGGTGAATTGTTTACTTCAACCTTTGCTTTCAAACCTAGCTCCCGTGAAAGTCCCAGTGGAGCATCGCAGCCAGTCCTTGTGAGCAGAGCTGTGTTTCAAGGGAGAATAAAACACAAACAAGTCTCCTGCGCTGGGTTGGGTTGCAACTCCCCAGAGCGGTTGCGCTCGGTGAGTGAAAATGAGCAGGAGGCGTTCGCCAGGCTGCTGTGTCCCGCAGTGAGCGTGAGAGAGGAAAGATGGCAAACAAAACAGGAAGCCTTGGTAGGGGTTATAAAAACTCTTTTGGGTTAAAAAAGCCAGCTAAAAGGAATAGCGGTAATTCATTGCACCTGAACTTGTTGGGGATGCTTTTTCTAGCTGGGTCTTCAGCTTTCTCCGAGCCTCTCTGCTTGGATCCAGATGCAGAGCGCAACTCTGAACCAGCGTGGTCCTCGTTTAGGTTGTTAAAGGCCTGGGCTTCTAGACTTCTGACAGAGGGGCTGCCCTGGTCACAGTGTCGGGTCTGGTATCTATAAATGGTAAATTATTTGATTATGGTGCCCTGACCCCTAGTGCAGTGCTGTGTATCTGTTGATCTGTTGGGTGATGCAGGCTCCCAGGGTGGTTTTCTGTCTCTCCTGGGTGTAAGGCTGAATGTGAACAGTGTGGCTGGTTCTGGGGAGATGGGGACAGTGCCTCTCCATCCCCCTCCATAACTGCCTCATTCCCAAGAGGCAATGAAGCAGTATAATTTGTACCTGGTGACCAATTGGAACAGGCTGATGCAATGTGGGACTAATATACAGGAGGTTGCTGGGGGTTTCCGCTGTCTTTAAGCTTCACGCATAAGAAGAATTGGAAGTGGGTGTGTTTTGCTGCAAATAGATAGCTGTAGAGAGCAATTGCTTGTCCGAGTGCTAGCTTAACTCCCCTCCTTTTTCTTCTCTCCTCTTGCCGCTAGTGCATCAGGAAGTGTGGAGCCCCAGGTGTCTGTCATGTCCGACTGGGTGCTCCTCGGGCTGATCGCAGCACTGGTCTTGCTGCTGCTTCTGACCGTCTTCGGTTTCGTTGTCTACTCGGGGCTCTTCACGGAGGTGGTTGTGAGTGCTGGCTCCCCGCCTGTCAGCAACATCACGCTGGCCTACAAGTTCAGGGTGGGCCCATATGGCGAATCTGGGCAGCTCTTCACGGACGGCTGCAGCATCTCTTCGAAGCTCTACTCCATTGGTGTCTACTACGACAACCCTCACACGGTAAGGTGTGCCTGGTGGGGCTGGCAAGCTCTCGTAGTCAGCATCCGGGTTCTTGGCTCGGGATGCTCCCTGGCTGGATTTCAGGCACTTGTAGCTCATCCTCCATAGATGAGTGCTGGGGTTCACAAGCTCCCCCAGATCTGCAAAGGATGCCCCGTGGGGAAAGGCACCTGAAAGCAGAGGGTTTCTTGGATAACCCGAACTGGAAGGCATTGGGCGAGCAAAGCTTGCTGTCTTCTGATAGCTCCTGCTGAACAAGTTATCAGCAGGATAATGGATCTGGTTATGGAGCAGAGGCCGATGTCCATGGCCCCAACGTGAGGCATTCCTTGGCAGATCCCCCAGCTGCGGGAAGTGCAGCCAAGGCTCCTTCTGGACTTGCAGCTCTGTGATTGGAAGCAGATGGTCTCTTCAGCTTGCTGTGTACTCATCCATACTCCTCTCGTTTCTAGTGCTCGCATTTATTTCTGAGCTTCCCTGTAGTCCTTGCATCCCCTGAGAGTTCTTACTCAAACCTCAGGTGGTGCACGCTGAGGGCTCCTGTCTGATGAAACAGTTACTCCATGATGCTCTTCAGGCTGAGAGGTGAGCAGAAAGAGCACTGCCTGATGGCTGCCAGCCAGAGCTAAGTACTTTGGAGGGTATGGTCCAGGACAAGGAGCAAACCAAAGTGCATCAGAACTTGCTGGGGGGTGAGGAGCCAGGCTGCTGGCGCTCAGTGGCACTGGGGTCTCCAGATAATGGCGTGTGGGTGTTTTTCCGTGGCAGACAGCCTGGCTCCCCATTAATTCTGCGGTAGCTAGTGTGACCGTGGAGGAATGCTGTGGGGGGGAGGGACGGCAGGGTGGCCAGCAGCCGTGTGCATGTCCTTGGGCATGTGTGCTGGGGGCTGGCGCAGGGCACAATGCTTGGGCTGATAGCTCTCGCCCAGTGCTTCTGCTCTGGGGAGGACCGGCCCTGCTTTAGGAACCATCATGGGCTGTGTAGTACCCACCCTGTTTGATTGCAGGGTAGCACTGCTAGGGGTTGGACGTGCTTAGAGGGTGCTTGTCCATGAAAATGTAGTGCTGGGTGGCTCCTTGGNGCACTGTGGCAGGAAGATATCGGAGGTGAGAAAACACTGAACTGACTGTGCTCCGCGGAGCCTGGTGTGCTTAACCGCCTCGTGTCTTTGTGTCCTGTGACAAGCTGACTTATCTTTACCTTCCAGTTTTTGCTTCTGGATCATGGGAGGCAGAGAAGAGACACTGCAGTGCCTCTTCCTGGCCTGGGAAGGAGGGTGGCCAGGAGGACGTTCACCCCGGGATGAGCCAGGCAGAGGCAGGGTTCAGCTGGACGGGCTTGGACTCTTTTGTCCACAAACAGTGTTATTATTTGGAGCGGGTGAGGGGTGGAAGCCATGGGGAGTGCCTGGCGTGATAGCACCTGTGTGGTCAGAGTGGCCAATTCCTCTGCCACGAATCTGTGTCCTTGTCTGTGTGTCGAAGTCCTCTTCTGGAGGTGAGAACCCTGGTGCTGCTGGTTCTTCCCCCAGCGTCTCTGGGGACGGAGCAGAGCAGTTGATGCTGTTGGAAGGGCTCAGCGTCCGTGCTTGGTGCTGCCCTGCTCCGGGGACGTGGTGTGGACGTGCCTGTGGCTGCCCTGCAGATCTCTCCTGCTTGGGCGCTGTGCCTTGCCTCTCTGTTTGCCGAAGCGTGGGCTAGTGGAAGCTTGTATTGCTGTGGCCCACAGGTGCTGGTACGGACATTTGCGGTGATTCTTGCACGGCTGACATGGAGAGTGCTTTCCCCAGCAGCATCAGGCAAGGCTGGGAGGGAGTGGCTCCTACATGACCCTGGAAAGTTGGGTGTCCGTGCAAGGGTGAAGCTGCCTCCTCCTTCTGGTCCTGACTCTTTTCTCCTCTTCATGCATCTGTCGCATCTCTGCCCTCACCCTGCGGCTGCAGCAGGCAGTGGGGCTGCAGAACTTGTCTCTGGTCTCTGGTGGCCATGCAGGGTTTTGGAAGCCAGCTGTTTCTTCTTTTGTAGCCGGGCCTCTCAGGAGGGGAAGACCTTCTCTGCCAGCATGGCTGAATGGCATCTGGTGGCCAAGGAGGGCCTGTCTTGATGTCAGTGACGAGGAGAGATTTCTCTGGATTCAGGGCTCAGCTTGTGGAGGCAGCTCTTGACCTGATGTGGTCAAGACACACCGGGACCTCTGCCTGTTGGTCCAGCTGGTGCCTGGTCTGGGCTGGAGCATGATACTGGATCTGGAGACCTGCTTTTCCATCCCTGCTTAGGGGTCTGTACGTCACAGTGGTGCCTGTGGTTCCATGCGGCAGCAGCAGCCTCCTCATGCCTGACACCACTGGGCATGCCATCAGACATGCTGGTGGGACCTTCTCCAGGCTGAACCGGTTCCGACACAGATCCACGTCTCGCCGACAGGCAGGGTGCTGGGAGTGAGGATGCCCTTGGGCAGAATGGCCAGAGGGCTGCCTTGCCTCCAGGCCGGTAAGGAAGGGGCCAGTTTTGGGTGGGTCGCTTGGCCAGGGGCTGCAACGGCCGTGCCTGGTGTGCTGGCTCAGGTGCTGAGCACTCTGGTGTCCCGTGGGGTGCCCCTATGTGCTCGAACCTGCTGTAGCCATGGTGTCCCATGGGAGTGGGAGATGGTGTGTGCTGCTGGCTCCTCGTTCCAGGAGGTCCGGCAGGGCAGGATTGGTCTTCCAGGCTGCCTTTGCCCTGGGAGGATGCTGCCCAGAAGAGGTGGCCTCCTGCTCTTCCTCAGTGCTCTCCTGACCTCCGTGCAGCACCCTCTGGCAGAGGCTGGTCCGCCTGGAGCTGGCCACTCACAATGGATGTTGACTTGTCACCAAAAATAGACCTTTTGTCACCAGGGAGCAGCACGTGCTTGCTGCCCGCAGTGTCCTGTGGTGTCCCTGGCTGAGTGCCAGTGGGCTCTGGCCAGACAGCCCCCTGGAGCCCGGCTCTCGGCCGCCGGCTCCTGCAGGGTTTGGTGCCCCACCACTGCGGCAGGAAGGGGCCGACGACTGGCAGGTGCTGGTGTGGTTGCTGTGCTGGTGGACTCGTGGCCGGAGGAGGCTCTTGCAGGAAGAGAGCTTAGGGATGCCAGAGCTGGGAAGCAGTGGCCATGTGCCGGCTCTCGACCAGGAGCGGGCCGGGGGTAGCCCCGTGGACTGGAGCGCATGGGCTTCCTCGGGGTCACGCCGGGCCTCAGGGCAGCACCGTCACCGGCATCCCAGGGCTTCCCGCTGACTCCTGGCTCTCCGGCGTTCACACAAGGACGCTCCCCGACTGCTGCCGAATCCCTGCCAGCAATGTTTTATGTGTTTTAATGGACAAGATTAATATTAATTTGCACTTTTTTTCCTTTTTCCGTTTTATTTAATATTTAGCAGCCCAGAGGACTTCTCCTTCATTCTCCCACCTCTGGCAGGAACAAAAATAGCTCCTCAGCAAGGACTGGATGTGGCAGACGGGTTTGTGCTCAGCTCCAGCCAAGCGCTTGTGCTCACATTTAGCTGTAGCCACGTGCTAGGGCCTTTTGCCCGCAGTTCACGTGTTTGCGTGCTCAGCAACCAGCTTGTGCCCAAGCATTGGATGGAAGAGGCCAAAACACGTTTTGAATACAGGAATGGGTTTTGCTCCCATAGGTAAAGCTGTAGATGAGCAGGTTAAGTAACTGTTTCTAGAACTCTGTCGGGGTGCTTGAGGGAGCAGAGGCTTTGATCAGCACCTGGCCACCCCAAAAGGATAAATTTAGTAGGTAAAGGCTGGTTTTAACCAGAGTATTTCCCTCCCTCCGTTGAGATGGGCTTTGCCAGGCAGAGGAGGAGGCAAATCTGCCTTGCTGCTGCCCTTGAGAAAGCGTCTGCAGGGCTGTATGCTTTGAAAAAGAAAGTTAAAAGAAGAAGGGAGGAAGCAAACGTGCCTGGCCCGAGTGGTGCTGCCTGCTGCTGCAGCTCGGGTCCTGCTGTTGGTTGCTCTGGGGCCAGGGGTTAACCAGCTTTGCTCAGGACATAAATGGAGATTGCATGTTTAAAGGTATTTTATCTAGATTTCCCTTATCTCCTTGCTTCATCTGGGCCTTTCTCCGTGGATGCCTTTTACTGCTGCCCCTTGCTCTCCTTGGAGTGGATCTTCTCCTTCCCTGCCCCAAAGCAGCAACGCTGGGCGCAGCCCCATCTGCAGCTCCCTCTCGCAGCACAGGAGGGCAAGAGCGAGCCGTCAGCCCGCCAGTCCCCAGCCTGATGGCTGCTGCTGCTGCTGCTGGCAGTATTTTCTTCCTTCCTATTTACAGCTGCTTGTGTTTCACCCCCGGGATGGTCCTGCCATGCAACGTGAAAGGATGTTTAAAGGAAAGGGAGCGAAAGGAGTGCGGCGGGGGCTTGTTATGCTGCAGGAGATGTTGAGCTTTAGCACAGGCAAAGTTGGGGATGAGATTGGGGAGCACAGGGCAGAGATCCCCTTGGGGGGCACGTGGGGGTGGGAAGGGGGCAAGTGGTAACACGCTGGCCTTGTCTGCACCCTCTCTCTGTCTCCCATCATCCTGGTGAGGGTTTTGTGATGCCAGTGCCTGCAGGGCGTCTGCCTGTCTTGCTGCCGCTGTCGGCCGTTCATCCTAGCAGGTCCTGGTGAGTTCTGCTGCCTTGTGTGGCGGGAATTTGGAGACTTTGGTTCTCCAGCCCTCACCAGAAGAGGGATGGTTGGCAGAAGGTGGCAAGGCTCGTGCATTTGCTGCTCCTGGTTGCTGGCTGCCACATCGTCTCGTTATCCAGCAGGCTTGCGAGCAGGTGGCAGGGAAGCATGAACACTCAGATGGCGCCCCCTTCCTTGGTGCCCCCTGCACCCCCTGTTCTTCTTGGGCTCCTTTTATAGGTCAGTGTGCCCAGGCAGAAGGAGCCTTGTCTCTGCCTGCTTGGCGGCTTCTTTGAGCATCTCTGAGGGTGGAAAGGACTGCAGCTCTGCTAGGGACGAAGGCTGGAGCTGGAGGGAGCTGGGCTCCGACCTAAGCTGTAGGAAGGCACATCTAGTCCTTCAGTAGTTTCTTGGAGGGGGAGTTGCTGGGCTCTGCTGCCCTCTGCCATGTTGCTGCCTAATGCCATGGGTAAACATGAACTCGAGTGGTGGGATTTTGTTAAAAACCAGGAAGGAAAGTTGTGGCCTGGGCCAGCCTTGGCGTGGAGATGGCCAGAGTCCTGTGGGCTGTCACTGTGCTGAGAGCAGAGCCTTGAGCCAGCCCCCTTGCTGGGCTGGGAGCCCTGCAGCCTCATGTCTTAATGGGAAGCATCCCCAAATCTGGATAGAGAGCCTGTTTTATGTTCTGCATGTTGTTGGGATCCAGGGTGGAAGGGCATGTGTTTCTCTTTGCGTCGCTACATACAGCACGGTGGCTGCTTGCAAGTCTTATGTGCCTCAGTTTACCCATGCCTGAAACTGCGTCCAACTGAGTGTGCCCACTTAGGAGTGACCCAGCAGCCTCTGGATTTCCCTCTGGCTTAGCGCTGGTGGCTTGTGCTGGTGGGATGTGTGTCTGGGTGGCTGCTGGTGGCAGGTCCCACCCTTGGGGTGGGACGGAGGTGAGCTGGCCAGGTTGCGGTTGTGTCTCTTTTAGCCTTCCCGGAGTGACAGGGGTGTCGTGCAGATGAGGATGGTGGTGAGCATGTCTCAGCAGCTGGGTCGCTGATGGGGGGGGTCAGGAGAGACACTTTCTGCAATGGCTGTCACCTGAGGTGGGTTTGGGTGAGCAGCCCGGTGGGGTTTAGTTCTTCTTTGCTGCAAGTCCCTCTTCCCTCCAGGGAGCGGAGCAGTGCCCTCCCCACTGGGCTGTGAGCTTAGACTGGGAGAAGTGTGGACAGTTTTGGTATGGATCAGTCTTGGTTAGGAGTGGGCACCTGGTTTGGTGTGCCTGATCATGCTGGGCCATTGCATTTACCCTGTTTCATGTTGGTATCCTGGCTCCGCGCTCAGCAGGTTGAGGTTTTGGCCAGTCTCAGCCTCTCTCTTGTTCTGATGCCGTCTGTCTGTCCACCCCAACCAGGTGTCTCCGGAGAAGTGCCGCTTCGCCATAGGCCGAATCCTGAGCGAAGGAGATGCAAAGCCATCTGAAGAGCAGATCAAGCGGTTCCAGAAGTATGGCTTCAAGATCTTCTCCTTCCCTGCTCCCAGCCACGTGGTCATGGCGACCTTCCCGTTCACCACGCCACTGTCCATCCATCTAGCAGTCAACCGTGTCCACCCAGCCCTGGACACCTACATCAAGGTAAGCAAGCATGGCGTGAAGAGCATTGCATGCGTTCAGTGGACGATCAGAGGCTTTTCTTCCTGACAGCTGATGGGGCTGCTCTGACATGTCATCTCTTGATGTCTTCCCTTGGGCACAACCATCAAGATCTCCTCTTTTTGCAGTCTGGCAGGTAGTTCCCCAGCAGGGATGTCTTCCCATTCGCTCCGTAGGCGCAGGAGTGTCTTTTCTGCTGTTTTGTGTTTATGAGAAGCAAGTTCTGATCTGATGACTTGCTGCTCTCCTCCTTAAGGCAGAGATAAAAGCTGGTTTTCCCCTTGAGTATCTTGCTTGTTGTTAGGATCTGGCAGGTATGCGCCCCTTCGGTGTCACACATCGTGCCATGAAACTTCTGTTTTAAGTGCCAGCCTCACCCATGGGGCAACTGTCTTCTGCAGGGGTGGGAAGAGAAGCTAGAAACTTTCTGACCCATGTGCTTATGAAAACTTGGTTTCAAGGAATATATTGAAATTTGTGGCCCTTGGGCCTGGCTGGGCAGCCAGCTGCTGTGGGCTGTGTTTGCCCTTGCCCCTGCACGGAGCAGCTGGCCATTCCACCTGCTTCTGGTCTTTTTGAAGCCAGCTCTGCTGCCTTGCCAGGCAAGGCAGGGGTGTTCCCAAGCAGCACATCTGACACAGACACCAGATCCAGGCTTCCTAGAGAGTGAGGATGGTCCTGGCCAGCTGGGCGATGGAGGGAAGGGATCGTCCTTCCTGGAGGGGAGGATGCTGGGGAGGGCCCAGCACTCAGCCCCAGATCTAACTGACTGTTGAGTTCTGCTGCTTTCGTTTTGTTCGTGTTGAAACGCACTATTTATAAACTTGCTTTTCCTGGCGAAACTCCCAGCCCTGTGGGGGAACCGTGTGAATCCCTCCAGCCTGCGCTGTGCCGCAGGATGGCTGCCTGGGTGTCAGCCCCGGAACGTCAGCTGGGGGCTCTTTGCTGACCCTCTTGCCTGCCCTGGCTGTAGGCAGCTGCCTGCTGGTACTGGCAGAGGATGCATTAACGCCAGCAGTGTGTGAGACTGCTGCTGCTTGTGCCCCGTCCTCATGCTGGAGAGCTGAGGGAGAGCAGAAACAGTTCCCCGTTCTCCTTGTCTCGCTCGATCCTCTCTCCGTCTCTTGCTGGAGCTCTGCCGGCTGTTTCGGTGCGGGGGGTATGGGGCAGTGCTGCCAGCCCTGCGGCGGACGCGTGGGCGTGCAGGGAGGGGGTGGCGCGGGTGGGAGCATCAGGCTGGCTGCGGGAGCGCTCGGCGACGTGGGGCTGACGCTGCCTTACTTGGGGAAAGGTCCCGGCGAGCGCATCTGTCGCATGAGAGATGGAGCTGTGAGAGCTAAAAAGGGAACCACGGGTTGTTCTGGGAGCACCTGGCAGCGTTTAATGGGAGCAGCCGATTTCAAATTAAAATGGATAACTGATGCAGCACCCAGCGCTGTGTGTGGTGGGAGGGGACGCTTTTTGATCTCTGCACCAGTCCCAACAGCACGTGTGTTAGGGTACGCGCCTGCATCTGTCCCCAAGTCCTGCAGCAGAGCATGGCCACCCTGCGTGCATCGGACTGACCGTGGGGACACAGGCCTGGAGACGATGGGGTCACTGTGCTGTGGGGATGCCCTGGCTGCCTCCAGCGTGGCGTGGGGGACTTTGGAGGCTGTTGGCAGCCGCTTCTTGTCCGTTCCTGCTGCTTCTGCTGCGTCCCAGGCCACCTGCGCCTCTGGGGCTGTGCTGGCACTTCCCGGGGCAGAGGGATGGGGAGGGAGTGGGGAAACTTTCATGGAAACGGGTGACCTGTGCCCGCTCAGTGGTGGGAATGGGGGTTGCCATGGAGACAGCTTCTCCAAATAGCATCCTTCATCCCACCCCCGGCGCCCGGCTCCCTTAAGCAACCCGAGACAGCAGCGAGACAGAGATTTGCTTTATTTATTTATTTCACGCTGCGCCTGCTTTGAGAAGGGCGCTGTTAATGAGGGCCGGGGTCAGGCCTGCCGAGCGTGCAGGGACCCCCTGCTGCCCTCCCATCCCGGCGGCAGCGGGGAGGAAGGGGGTGGGATGGCAAAAGCCACGAGTCATGAAAGGGGGGCTCAGAGGCAGAGATAAAACACCAGCTCCCATAGAGAGAGGGAATTAGCTGAAGTAGAGAGATGATGGCATGGCTGCCTAGTCATAGGAAGGAGGTGTTGGAGAGTAGGGGATGGAGAGGGAAGTGGAGGAGACAGGAAGAGGGGTGGAAGGTGGGGAGTGAGGATGGAGAAAGCTTTGGAGATGCTGAAAAACAGGGGAGGGGAATGGGAGGAGAAGTGGACTGAAGAGGATGTGTGGGGCGAAGGAGCTGAGGATCTGGGGACCGGCTGAGGGAGCAGGACTGCGAGAGGTGATGGGGAGGTCTGGGGCAGAGCTGGAGGAAGCCCTACTGCGGGTGGCCCTCTGGTGTCCTTCCCACGGCGTCCCTGAGGTCAACTGCTGGGGACTTTGAGCCCCTGAGGCTGAAGACTGGGGGCCGTGGAAGCGGAGTGTGGCTGCCTCTGGACTCGCTGGTGCTGTGCTGAAGTTGCCGGGGATGCCTGTGGCTCAGGCTTCCTGAGCAGTGTGGGTGCAGCGGTGCCGGCTTTCGGCAGCCTGGGATTTGTGTGTCCCCATCTGCTGCTGCTTCAGGGGGACAGGGAAGATGAAAAATAACATTGATAACAGTAATTAAAAAAAAAATAAATAGAATGGCAGATTCTCCTTCTGTTAGGGACGGAAGGGAGGTGGGCTGGTGCGGAACACAAGGTGCTGCGGCTGGGCTGCCATTGCAGCGTGGCTCCTCGCCCCCATGACTCTCGTGGGGCTCAGGAGTTGGCATTTCTGCGACTCTTTGGGGGTAGCCATGGCTTTTGGGAACAGTGGGGGAAATGGCTGCAGCCATCCCTGGCGGGTGAGAGGATGTCCTTCCCCTGGGCCGGCAGGCGGGCAGCAGCAGCGACTGGCTGGCTAGAATTGCCGTTGGAGAAGCCCAAGAGAGCTTGCTGGCTCGTCGCTCCGAGCGTGGGTTATTTAAGGCATAGGCTGGAGTTATTTAGTGTCCCTCGAAAGCAATTCTTCCTTAATAGCTCCAGGCAATGATTCTTCCTGCTGCCAGGCAGGTATGTCCCCCTTTCCCAGAGCATACACTCCTGCCCCGTGGCACAGCTGCCAGTCAGCCCTGGCAGTCCCCACTCCTGGGTGTGAAAGAGAGCTCCCGCAAAGCTCTTGCCTGGTGGGGACCCTTTCTGACAGCTCTGCGAGCGGGTTATTCCCCTGTAACCTCCTGCCACTTCAAGGACAGCTTATTCTGGCTTGGGTGTAACGAGCTTTCCACGGTGGTCTGCGTGTGCGTGCATTTCTCTGCATCTGTGCTGGCATCTAGTGGGCACTGCTGGGCGGGTGGGCTTGGATCTCCCAACCCCGGGGCTCTGGCAGCCGGAGAGGTGGCTGACTGCATCTGAGGTGGAGCTGGAAGGCATCTCCCACTGCAGCCTTAGAAGTGACTGGCTCAACCTGGCCTCTTTCCATGGGGTTTTGGGTGAGTTTTGTGCTCTCTCCAGCTGAGGAGGATGTGCCAGTGAAAGGATGAAGGAGGAAAGCAATGCCATCATTGTCCTGGCTGCCTTGCACCCTGCTCTGAAGCAGAGCACAAGCTGGCTGGCTCCAAACTCTGCCTCTGCCAAATTTGGAAAATGGGTTTAATCTCTTTAGCTGGTCTTGAAAAGGCATCCTCCAACTTTTGACATAAAAACGGCTCTGTCCCTTCCCCTGGGCTCTGCACTAGGACATTCCCCACCTCCGTGGCCTTGCGAATCACTGCTTTACAGTGCACATCTCGAGCAGCAGCGGCCACCACAGGCTTCGTGATGCCAGGAAGGATTTGGGAGGCTGTCAGGTCGACTCCTGCCTGGCATGGGCTGCCATGCTTCTCCACGCCTCTGCTCCCCGTAGACGGAGGGGCAGGAGCCCTCCCGAGCCACCTTTAGGTGCCCCTCCGTCTACGGGGAGCTGAGGAAGGGTGCTCCGTAAGGTGCTAGAAAGACATGGCTTGCTCCCATTTCCAGCCAAGGAAACACGTTATTCTGTTGGCTGCTAGCTTGGAGAGAGCTTTGCTCCTCTTGTCGGCTATGACAGTTTAGGATGTGGTAACCTCTTTACCTCTCTCTTCACAAGCTCTGCATATTTAGCTTATCAAAGTCTACCACTGGCATGTTTTCCAGTCTCTTTTTAATTCCTGAGTTCTTTTTTGGACCTCTTTTTGGACCGGTATTGGTCCTGTTTTCAGCTTAGAAACCTCTCTGAATTGTTGGTAGCATGAACGGATGTTTTATGTCAAACACGGTCCTGTTGCTGTGTTGCATGCCAGCTGGAGCGGTGACGTTGCTGAACCATGTAGGCAATGTGCCGATTGCTCTGGGATGCCGGTGGAGACCTTGTCCTCTCCTGTGACCCCCCTGGTCTTGGGTTTGTTCTGGATAGTGACTTCAGACATGCACCGCGGTCCTTTGATGGAGCTGTAGTTTCTTGATTAAGAATGAGAAATGGTACGAAGTCTCACGTTTACTCAGAGTTCAAATGAATGGCACCGGCACTGGGTCATTCATCAGTCAAGCCCACAATCCTTACACAACGAAATCATGTGTGCTGACTGGATCCAACAGCTGTAAACATGTGTTGGGTGGCATTGATTGTGCTGGTCTGCTTTGCTTCTTGGTGAGCTGGTCTGGTTGCAGCCATCCATTTATTTTTGTCTTGGTTCAGTCTTTGCCTGACTAGCGTGTGCTTGCCCGAGTCAGCTATTACCCGTTTGAATATTGGCAGGTACAGGCTGCTGTCTCTCCTGGGACTTTCTAGCATCTCCAGCTGGCCTGAGATCACCATTTGACATGTGGACAGCTTGTCAGCCAGGACTTCGGCATGTTTTAAATGTGTGTTATCTGGGCCTGTGAGCCATGTGTCTTCCCATGGAAGATCAAACACTTCATCCGCATCCTCTGCCTGTGTTGTCTGGTGTTGTCCTAAAGCCGTTGCAGAAATACTCACTGAACGCTCCTCTGTTCTCAGCAGTGCCACCGAGGTTTCCCCTGGCCGACGCATCCGGGATCCGTGCCATCCTTCAGACTTTCCTCCCCTACCCAGCACCCATAATGGCTTCTTAACATGAATGGCTAGCTGTCTGTAGGGGACGGGCAACCTGCGCGTGGTCCTTTACGGCAGCTAAGCCTCGGTGCCCTGCGCCCTGGCGAGTGTGGCAGCACCTCATCTTTCCCCTCCTGATCCCCTGACCACATTTCCACGGCTGCTGGCTTTGCTCAGATCTGTTGACGTTGCCTTTCTCCCAGTTGTTATAAATGAAGGTCTGTGGAGCTGTGCTCCCATCCCACCCAGTTCGTGTTTTAAAGGTGAAACCATGGAGCAATCCTTTTGCTTGGCTGTGTCGAGGGGCTGGGGTCAGGGGTTAGCAGCTGGTAAAACATTTGCAAAGAGGGCTTAATTCTTCGGAAGTTTTTCCACTTAAATTCTTTCTCTTGCCTGACTGAGTTTGTTTATTTTGGGCTCTGTGAATGAAGCCTTATTAAGTACCAGCTTGTTGTGTGCGAGCGGTCCAGGCTGCAGTCTGCACATGCGTGAGACCCGGTCACAGCGGCAGCACCAGCCGATCAGCTCCGGCCCAGCGTTTTCCTCCCAGGGTCTAGGAAGGACCACAGATGTCCAGCCCTCTCTGCCTGTGCTGTTCCTCAACTGTAGCTTTGCTTGTCCTTGCGAACTCCTTTGGTCTGCTGTGAGCTCTGGGGACCATGGGCTGCAGACCACTGCCCGAGGTGGAGCCCTTACTGAGCCAAGGCCACTCAAAGTTGCATATCCATCTGCCCCAGGAAGATGAGGAGCAGGTTACCTTTATCCAGAACTTACCACCAACAACCTGGGACTTTGCTGCCCTCAATGTCTCATCATGTGGGCCTGGAAGGACTCGTCCAGATGGCCTTCTCCCTCTTTGCATCAGTGGGTTACCCTGCAAAATATGCCTGTGGCATCCTGGGAGGTGGAGCTCTCCATCCTCCTACTTCCCTTTTCCCTTGCCCCAAGGTGACCCTGGGGATCGGTTTACAGGTGCCTGGAGAGAGGTTTGGGGTGCTGGGGAGAGAGGTGGTGCCTTGGCTGCCTGGCTAGGTGGGATCACGTTCACTTTAAGCCCACGTGCACTTGGATGTGGATCTGTAGGGTTCCCAGGTAGACAGGAGGTTATCTGGTGCTGCTGTTAAGCGATCCTTACGGATCAAATAAAAACAGAGGGGGGAAAAAAAGCCCTTGAGAGTCATAGAGGATTTGACATGTCTAACTCGTATTGATGGCAGAGATGAAACCAGAGCTGACAGCATGATGGGCTGCTGGGCCCTGGGCTGGCAGGACCTTGGAGTAAGGATACAGACTCTGGGGGGGAGTCTTTTGGGAGCCTGTGCATGTGTCTGCACAGGTCCCAAGCTAGGCTGTGGGTTGGGTCGCATGTGGCTTGCACGCTGTTCCTTTTTGACCTCAGAGTTATGGTCTGACTCAGAGTGGGGGATGGATGACAAGCCACCTCCCTGGTTTTGCTGAACTGGTGACAGCCAGCCAGCAGCAGGGTTTGGAAATGAGGGGGAAGAAACGAGTCTCATCGTACTTACTTTACCCTCTTAGAAACAAAACCCAACTCAGTTGGTGCTCTGGCTTGATTTATCCTATGACCAAGGAAGCCCTCGATGGTGTTGTCTTCATCACCTGTCACTCATATCTGCAAGCGCTACATAGTGGATTGAGTCTCTCTTCTCCTTTAGGACCCCTGTTGGGCTTGGGCATGTGTTGGGTGTTTGCCGTCTGCTCCCCCAAATGGCAGTGGAACACAGCCTGACGCTTGCAGCATCTCCCTGCAGCCAGGGAAACTGAGGCACCGGGCATGTTGCATCCAGCTTGCCACGTGCTGCTGAGGGCTTCCACCACTGCCTGTGGCCGCAGAAGAGGACAATGTCGGAGATGGCGTTGGACGAGTGTTTCTGGTTGCCTGGGGGTTGGTGGCTGTTGGGGCATGTGATGGTGTGCCTTGAGTCCATCACAATCCCTCCTCTCACCTAGGCTTTGCGCACCCTGTTTCTGCTGCTGGTAAAAGAGATGAGGTAAGTAGATGAGATTTTGGCCTTACCTGTTTTAGGGGAAGAGTTTAGGGATGGGGGTACTGGCAAGCTACAAGTCTCTCCTTGCCCAGCCCTGGTTCCCCACCAGCCTGGCTGATGTTGAGGACAAGCAGCTTGGCCAGCAGTGTTGGAGGACACCCTTGGCTGGCCTGTGCTCTCTGCCAGGAGCCGGTGAAGCTCCTGATCTTGGGCTGGGCAGGAGGAGCAGGCATGGGGTGGGCACTGTGATGCTCCATCCCGAGCCTCTCTAGAAAGTGACATGGCACTGCAGGGACCGGAGAGGGACCCCGAGATGTCTCTGCATGGGCTTGGCGCCTTCGCGGGCACGTTCATCTCCTGCTGACCTGCACTGACAGCTGGTTTCCAGCCATCACTGTCCGGCAAGGCCGCCTGCTTGCTGCTGGTTGGCAACCCCCAGCTGCATGTCACATCACATCAGCTGGCGCGTTTGCAGCAACTTTTATTTATTGAATATTTTTAGTGACAAAACCCTCCGAAGAAGTTTCAGTCCTGCGAGCGTGAGCGACCTCGCCGCCAGCACTGCACGGGGGGAGTGGGCAGGGGAGGGCAGGACGCCCACGAGGCCAGGCTGGGAGCTGAGCCAGGTGGAAGAGTTTTGTGGTGGGCAACGTCGCTTAACGCTGTGGGGACCTTTGGACCCAGCTCAGGGTCAGCTCGTGCAGCGGAGCGGGTCCATTTAACCTGTGTCTGCAGGGAAACGCGCTCCTGCGCCGCTGATGGAACATATGGGGATCCGGGGCTCTGCGTCATGTCTCCTGCCACTCGCAGCAGGCATCCCCGCTTTCCCACTTCTCCAGAGGAATTTGTCAGCCCCGGGCCACTACTCATCTGCTGTCAGTTTTTCCCTGGTCCTTGCGGGCGGGCGAGCGGCGACTTAGCACTGGCCGTGCCTCGTGTTTGGTGCCGGGCGCTGCCCTGGCAGAGCCGGCGTGGCTGACCTGCGCCAGGCTCACCGGCGTGCTGGCTGCCCGGCGCTGTACCTGCTGCTCTGCCGCCTCGTGCTTGCAAGCGCCTTTCCTCTTGCGAGCGCACGCTGCTGTTTTGGCTCTGCTGTGCGGTTACACGGGGGCAGGTGTAAAACCGCAGCTCTGGCGGCATCGCTGCTTTGAGCAGAAAAAAGGTTTTCTGGCCAGCTTTGAGCTTCAGTAGTTACAAAGGCTCCTTCCCTGCCTCCGCAGCTCTTCTGATGTGTGAAATCACCCGGTTTTTCCCCAACTTCTTGTTGACTCCATGCAAGTGTCTGTTCCAGCAACAGACAGAGGAGTCCTGGTCTCGGGGAAGCGGCTGTTGTGGGATGCAGACTCCCAGCCTCACCAGTTCTAATTGATCGTAGAATGGGAACAGCCCAGGTTGGAAGGGACCTGGAAAGATCGTCTGGTCTGACCTTCCATGGGAAAGGGAGCCTGGACGAGGTTATCCAGCACCTGATTGCATCTTGAAAGCCTCCGGCAGTAGGGACTCCACCGCATCCCTGAGGAGGTTGTTCCAGCTGGCAGCTCAGCCTTGGGTCTCTGCCACCGTGGGTGCTTTCCTGTGGCGTCCAGCATTTTGATGCTATTACCATCGCAGCTCCTTTCCAGGAGTACTTCCAAAGGCAGCTCCTGGAAGGAGAGCAAACTTCAGGCGCCTGCCTTGCTTGCATGCCAAACCATGCGGGCATCCCTGATGCCCAACGGCCAAAAGCCTGGACCAGTGCTGCTTGTCATGGGGGGAGATGTCCATGCTGGGGGGCATCTGCATCCCGGGAGGGAGCGAGAAGGCACCTCGCTCTCCCGGCTGCCACTTTGGAAAGCTGGAGCTCACAGCCTCGTAACGACTTAGCCAGCCTTGCAAAATTGTTACAGAGATGAATCCGCTCAGACACAAAGATTTGCTCCACTCCTCGCCTTTGCAGCAAGGATTAATGATCATGGAGGAAGCTGGGGATATTTCATACGGCTGTCCAAGGGAGAGAAAGAGCCGAAATGGTTTGCCTTGGGCAAGGAGGGAGAGTAAGATACTACAGTGCTTTTCTGTCACATCTCTTTATCAACTTGATCTGTACGTGTGCTCTCCCCGGATGTATTTATAGAGAATCCCAGAGGATGCAGTCGGCTCAAAAGGTTTTCTTTGTCAGGCACTGGAGACAGGTCCAGCTCTCTCAAGCAGCGACACTGTCCCAAACCTTGGGGTCTTCCCTCCTCGGCAGCTAGTAAATTAATTTGAGGATGAGATAGATTGATCTGCCTCTCTGCAGTTATTTTAGCAGGGTCCTAATGAGTTCTTTCTGGGCTGGTTCTTCCCTGTAGCCCTCCGAGCCAGATCTTGCCAGCTGTGCCAGGCTTGAGAAACAGCAAAATGAACCCGATCAAATATGAAACAGCTTCTTAGAAATACTGCTCTTTTCCAGCAAATTCTGTTGGCCCAGTTTCCCAGGCTGTGAAGCTCCCACTTTGAAACCTGTGGAGCAGGGAGATAATACATTTAAAAGCAGTGGCATTTTTACCTCCAGAAAAGGGACCATTGTGCTATGACTAACTTGCACTTTTTCGATTCTAGTTCCGTGTAAAATGGTAGGAAAGGCCCTACTTCGGGGAGGGCAGGAGAAAGAAAACATTTCTCTTCTACACTGAGTCAAAATATGGATGGATGAGTCGCGAGGTTTGGCGGTGATCAGATCACAGGGATGGAAGAACAGAATCGGTTCTTGCTCCTTCCTGTGCCGAGAGCCGTAGCCAAGGTGCTGGCTTTGGGGCTGCATCGGTGGCTGGAGCCACCAGCGAGGCGGCCGAGCCCAGCTGTTTGCTCCAAAGTAGAGGGTCACACTGAAAGTCCCTCAGGGTCTCTGCTTTCGACAGGGCTGTATATATAGAGATATAACCCTGTTGTCTCTGCCTGCTGCCACAGCCGCTGCCCTTCGGATGCTGTTCGAGTTGTTGCCGCTGCACACTGGTGGCCTTGGGTGAAGGCAGCAGGCTGGAGATGTCCTGAGCTGCCAGTCCTCATGCCCACAGCAGGCGCAGTGGTCTGCGGAGCTGCTCACACCTTGGGGAGGCTTTCATGGGCTCAGTGTGTGCTTTTCTTCTGTTTATGCTGTTGCCTGGTGGACATCGCTCTGCCTGCACCCGTAGGGACTCACAGGCTTTGCAGAGCGGTTGCGGGGTACAGAGAGGTGTAATGGTTCACTGCAGACCTACGTACTGCCAGTACATCCCATCCTGCTTTGAGGAGCAAACACGCGGTGCTGAATTCAGGTTGGCCTGACAGGCTGCAGAAATTCCTGCTGCCAAATCCTGGCCCTCTTGAACTCCTCTGGATTTGCTAGGACCGGGTTCATCTTTGTGATCTCCAGCTGCCTCTGCCGTTGCAGGGCTCTGGACCAGCTTGCAGCCTGGTCTGTGAGCTCCTTGAAAGAGGAAGGTCGAGCTGTGCTTAATTCTTGGCTTGCAGGCTTTTGGAGAGTGCCTGGGAGCCCTCAGCTCCAGGAGTCCTTGTGTCCCATTTCTTTTCCAGCATGTGGCAGCTTATTCCAGCTTCTCTTCTTCAGCCAAGCACTGGAAAATTGGAGCCTTTAATAGAATCTTTGGCAGTTCGTAACTCCAGCACCTGTGCCCGGAGCTGGCAGGGATAACTCCAGGTTAGAACTGCCCCAAGGCAGCTGGTGGAGGTCTGCAGCCTGGTGGGGATGTCTGAGGTTCCTGCGCAGCTTCCCCTGCTCCATCCTGGGTGAGCAGCAAACCGTGGCGAGCCTCTCCGCCTTTGCGGGCAGCGGGCTGGGTGGGTAGGCATCTGGCACCTCTCCTCCTCGCCCGATCGCACAGGAGCAAGAAAAGGCGTTCGTTCCCCTGCTTTGAGACCATGGCAGGCAGAGGAGGCAGCAGCTCCCTGGGGACCGGCTCGGGGATGAGTCAGTGCTTGTCCTCTGTCACCCATGAGCTGACTTCTCTCAGGACCTCTTCTGTGGGTCTGGTGTTGGTAAGAGACCGAAGGTACCTGTTACCCTCAGGAGGGGATCAGCATCTGATGGACCAGCACCTCCGGGTGTGCCAAGGCAGCATCCCATGTCTTTGTCCCCAGCCCACCCCAGGTTTGCCTTTCTTGGACTCCTTGATGCTCTGGTGAACGTGAGGAGGTGGAGGCTCACGCCTGGCTTGAGCAGATGCATTTCTGCTGGGTTTGTTGGAGATATGTTCTCCCTTAGGTAGGGTGTCTCTGCCCCGCCAGGACTGGTGGGAGGGCTGTGGCTGTAATGCAAAAAAGAATGTGTCTCCAGCACGGAAGAACAAACCTGCCCAAGAGGGGGGATGATGATGGAGAGTCACCTCTCCTTCCGGGTAGCAGAAAGAAACTGGAAAGAGGTTTCTGTGCCAACTTGGAGCAGAGTCTAGGTACAGCTTTTGAGACAGGATCAGATTCCCGTGGCTGCCATGTCCACTTTCTGCAAAGCTCACCTCTTAGGGGCGTTAAAAATATGGATCTCCTGGCCTGTGCGCAGCGTGGGAGCTGAGGAAGGCTTTTGGAGGCTTTCAGGATTGCGAGAGCAGCCCGGCTGCGGCAGGGAGCCTGAGGTCTGCTCCAGCGTGCACCAAGGTTTGCAGATACGAGGGGTGCTGGCTGCCGGCCGCCCCAGGAGGGCCGGGAGTCCTGAGCCAGCACGGAACAGGGGGGGGGACTCGCAGCCAGCATCCTCTGGCACTGGGACGGCAAAACAGAGACGCTGGGGCCACAGGATGGAGTCACTGGTGAGGCTTGGGGTGTTCTTGTCTTCCAGGCCACTGATGCCTGGATTTTGCACATCTGCATTTAGCATGACTGCGTTCCTCCTCAAGCTCAGCGAGGCTCTGCCAGTCTGAGGCTGAGCTCCAAATGAAATGACACCGAACAGTGCAGCTTCACATTTCAAAGGGTCCGAGGGAGCGGAAGGATGCCTGGGAGATTCTGGCACTATGGGAGTAATTGGGGTGACTTTTTTTTTTTGACGGCTTGTACGATGACCGCTGGGTGCTCGCTCCACAGATGGGTGGTTTTACCTGTTCATCTTCTGCTAATGTGAGGAATTTTAACAACCGCGCAGGGATGAAGGGGGGTGACAGAGCCCAGTGCAGCAGGGAGAGCAGGTTAGCAACCGCTCTGCACCCCTGACTCTGGCTGCTTATCACAGTGATAACTTGTGGATGGGCACATGTTTGCGTCGCAGGACCCCTGGAAATTTCTGCTTCTGTGCCCCCACTTCTCCTTACTACCAACCACAAGATCTCCTGGTACATTTAAAGCTGTTACAGTGTCCCTTTCCCCTATCTTCACAGCTCTGCAGGGTGGATCCTAAGGCAAAAGTGCTGCTTGAAGGTCAGGGACAGACCTTGGAAGCAGCTGGGAGAGTGGTCGGTCTGGGACTCCCTGCCTCAGCACGGTGCTGGGGGCCATTGCCTGTCAGATAAAAGCTGTAGGGGTGTCCTGGCCCCGTGGGGATGAAGAGGATGCACTGTGGCTACTCCCAGAGCGAGCCTGTCCACAGCTGCCTGCTGACTTCATGCATTTGCTGATGGGTTCTGTTCCCGCTCCGTAGGGTTGGAAGGCACCCCGGGAAGGCTGGAGGGAGGGAAACCGTGGCTTCATTCTGCGGCGAACACCAGCGTTTTCTCCCTGACGCTGGATGGCCGGTTGCTGTCAGCTGCTCCTCTGGGCTTTATTTCTCCAAGAGCTGATGGCAGCTCCTTGACATGCAGAAAGGTAGATATCTATCATCTGCTGTGGCCAGCTGCTCTTCCTTTCATGCTGTGCGGATTCACAGCTTGGGGTAGCGTCCGCCCAGCGATACAGTAACCAGACCGTGAGTTGGCAAAAGCTTATCAGGAGGTCAGTGTTGGAGAAAGACTTGCTCCGGCGCTTCTCTGCTGAGTGGCTCGGCAGACGAGCAAAGCAGAAGCGGCTGCTGTTGCTGCAGGAGCTGCCTGATGCTGGGGGCTCACAGCAGAGGAGTGCAGCCATCAGATCCTCTCTGTTCTTGTGTCCTTCTCTCTTGCATGCATCTCTAGGTGCCACATTCACTTGTCTCTCCGTTGCTCAGTTCCTGCCTCCCCGAGAAGCCCTCGCCTGCATCTCCCTGGTACCAGTTCCCCTGCAAAGCTGTGTCTCCCAGCAGGAGCTACTACGGGACCTGTATCATTGGCTCAGCTCTGGCTTTATGCTGTGTGCTGGGACACAGGACCAGCATCCAAATCCCTCCTCCCTTGCTAGCCTAGACCCAGCAGCCTTTCTGGGACAGGGTTGCAGCGGTGCAGGGCAGAGTGTGCTCCCTGCCCACGACGAGCTCCAGCTGCCTGGGGAAGGGTGAACAGGGACAGAGGTGCAGAGATGATTCCCCAAAGTCCTCGACGTCCTCCAGGTACCCAGAGCATGAGGGAGGGCCCCACAGTGCTGGGAAGAGGAGGGGTGTCCTCCAGGTCTCGGGGGACACTGGTGAGGATCCAGGGCAGCGCTGGTGGCTGCGGCATCGGCTGATGTGCTGCTGTCAATGATGTTACGCAGGGCTGCACATGGTTTGGGGCACCCAGGAGAGCAGAGCGGTGGTGGCAGTGGTGGAGATGGGGAGGTGGCTCCCCAACAGGGAAGGGCCTGGAAAGCTGATGCTGAAAGCTGATGATGAAAGGTGCATGTTTAGAGCTTTCCTGGCTCACACAGCACCTTGGAGCGTGTGGGACCTGGAAAGCCGTGGGCTTGTGGAAGGACAGAGTCAGGCTGCGCTCCATCCTTGCCTAACTCGCTTCGATTTCATCTCCTGATTGATCAGCAGAATCAAACTCACAGTCCTGTGCTGGCGGAGGAGCAGTCGCCAGACTGCAAAGGTCGCTGAAAGCAGCTGCTGCCCTCCCTTGCTGCCTCTGTTGCCAGCAAAAGAGCCTGGCTTTGGCGGCGCTCGGCTTGTGTCTCTGCCGGCACCGCCAGCCATTGCTTCACCGCATGCGCCGGCACACCACGGCGGCGTGCTCGGCAGGTGCTCTGCTCTCCGGACCAAGGTAATGAGTCCCCTGGGACCCTGCGCTGGGGGCCGTGGTGGGCCAAGGAGGAAGAGGTGAGGGCTGCAGAGGAAAGGCAGGCACCCAGCCCCACCTCGCCTCCCCTTGCCTGCTCTGGAGAGGTCAGTCAGCACGTGCAGCCGCCAAAATGACCCGAGGACATCTGGAGCTGTCCTGAGTTCCCTGATGAATTTGCCTGGTGCCGCTCCTTCACCTCCCTTGCCCCCTCCTTGCCTCTGGCTGCGTTTCCACCTTCTCCCATGTTGCAGGCAGCCTGCCCATCTTTCTGCCTTTTGCTTTCTGCCCGCCAGCGCTGTTTTGTTTGCGCTGGGGATTTCCTCCGGCGAATCATTACCACCGGCGGCGTGCAGCGGCTGGAGGCTCTGGGGGCTTCATTAGCTGAGCGCACTGGCGGGAGTCGTCGTCGTGCTGGGGCTCGGCAGGGTCACTGGCTCTTTGCCCTTTGCCTCGTAGGGTTGCCGGCTTTATGGGGTAGAGGTGCAAGCTCTTGGGTGTGGGGGTTTGAAGGCGGCTTTCCTGGAAGCCTTCAGGGAAATGTCTCTTACTTGTTTATAAGAATTCAGAAAGGCGCTTGTCCTGGGCTCTGGCTTGCTTTTAAAACGCAGGGACGTCTGTCTCTGCCTCAAGGGAAGGACAAGCAGGAGGAGCAGTGAACCAGCGTGAGCGGTGGCCCGTATCCTGCTGCGGAGAGCCCAGGAGGGATCCCTGTCACCCGAGGCAAGCCTGGGCCTCCCTGAGCAGGAGGTCAAACAGTCTTTCTCCACTGTTGGCTGCACTTAGCCAATAGCTTGGAAGATCCTCCTGTCCTGGAGACTGACTTTCTGCTATCAGATTTGCCGACGTGCTGTACTGTCACCGTGCTGATGGACGTCGTGATCATCTTACCCATTCCTCCTCAGCAAACCAGGCTGAAGCCTGGGATCTTCCTGTTTGGTGGCTTTCTTTGCCTTCTGAATCAGGCTGATAAGCCTGCCATTAAGTCCCCGTTGGTGGGGAGGGAAGGACTATGTTGTCTGGGAATCAGATGGTTACATCCCGGCTTTGCTTCGGGCTGTTGGTGGCTTTATCTGTGCAAGTTCAACAAGGTTAGGTTCTTCAGCTTCCCTTGTCAGCTTGCTGAGCTGCAAAGTGATGGTGTGAGGCTGAGCTTAGATCATCATGAAATATATTCCATGAAGCCTGGGAGCCGGAGGCGTTGCAGAAAGACAAGGTTGTTCAAGAAGGTAGGAAGGGATGGGGGGGGATTTATTCCACTGCACAATTTTCTTCCCAGGGGCATTAATGTGACACGTGTCCTGAGTTTGTCCTGGTGGCAAACAAGCTGTAGAAGAGCAGCTGGAGATGCCTGCGATCCTGGGAAGATGGCACGTGGAGCCGAAGAGCAAGAGGAAGGGGCTGAGATTTGGAGGGGGCAGCCTGGATCTTGGCTTGGAAGACCAAGAGTTCCCACATGCTGTGGGCACCAGAACACCTGCTCCTGCTCCATCTCTCTGGCTTTGGTTTTGCCACACAAGGGTTTCGTCACAGGACCCATTACGGGTGAGGACACTTGTGAGAAGGCTGGGAACAGCAAGCCTCCGCTGGACGTCCCTGCTGCAGAAAGGCAAGTACTAAAGCGAGTGGTGGCCCAGGAGAGAAAGCCATAAAGGTGGATTGGGAACGTCCACCTGGATGAGGAGCCCTCCAGGCTCTCAGCTGTGAGTTAGCCACGGAGGAAGATCTCTCGTCACAAGAAACAACCTGTTGTTGGGTGTCTGGGGCAGGGGTTGTACTCTAGGTTAGGGCTTACTCTGCCTGTGAGCTGCCTAACGCGGACCCATGTTTCAAAGAGGCTCTTTTTACCTGCGTGATGCCCCATGTGGGGTGGGAGGCTGCAGTCCGGTGGGCTGCCTGGCTGAGGCGGGAAGGGCAAGAGAACATCTTGGGTGATGGTTCCTTTCCTGAAAGGACCTGCCTTGACAAGAGCAGAGAAATTGCCACAGCTGCTGTTCCTGGCAGACTTGCCAAGGCAACAGAGCAGGCAAAGCGATTTAGCATCGCTCCAGTCATCCGTGATGGCAGAGATCATTGCATCAACCTCTTCAGCTTTGCCATTAATGCTGAAAAAGCATCCTCTGAGGGCTGGAAGGAGAGCATTGGTCCCCGGAGACCCCCACTCCGAAGCAGAGGCAGCCCTCTCCAGCTGTGGTCCTCCTCTCCCACAGTCTCATCCGCCTCCTTACGCTGACCCACACGCTCCCGTAGTGATGGAGTTCCTGGGGACAGGGACAGGAACCCAGGGCTGGTTCCTCAGAGGAGGAGAGATTATGTGGATTTATGTGGATTTCTTGTCTGATAGTGAAAATACAGTGTGTGAGTTTTCCGAGTGGTTAAAACCAAAGTCCCCTTCTGAGAGCTTGTGTGTGGCAGTGATGGGGAAGGAGGAGGAGAGGAAGGGATGCAGTTGGGGTCGGGTAGGAGGAAGAGTGTGAGAACGTGTAGTGGAGCTCCAGGAAGCTGGTGAGAACAGTCTCCCCAGCTGGCTTTGCTTACCCACGGTCTATACAGGAGCAAGGCAGAACATGGGGACGTGGAAAGCACTGAGTTTTTAAGAAAACGAATTTTTTTTTAATGCAAAAGTTTGCTTCACTTCTGAAAGTCTCCGCTCCAGGACTAATTACTACTAAATAACCGTGACACCGGGGGGGACCCAAGCCCCATGAACTGTGTGTGTTTGCACCATCTGCTCCTTATTCTGCAGGTGACGTTCCCGTAGTCGGGGGAGTAAAATATGTCCTTGGAAGCACACGGACTAATGTACCTGAGCGTGTCCGGACTGGCAGCCTTGTCCAGGGCTTGTCCTTTCCCCACACCGGGAGCTCTGGCTGCCCGTGGCTACTTTCTGAAAGGTTTTATCTTGCTGGGACTTGCTGCCCAGCTCATCTCTGAAGATGGGGGATGCTCCTGGATGTGCTGCGGGATTTCTGTTGCAGCTCAAGTGGGTGCTGGAAGAGGAGGAGGTCTGGAGCACATCTGCGTCCGCAGCGAGGCAGGGCAGGAGCTTACTCCCTTTTGCTAGAGGACGGGAAGGAATCTCCATCGTGGGGAGGAGCAAAGCATTCACGATTCTCACGGCAGCTTCCAACAGCGACCTGGGAGCCTGTGCCTGGTCGCCATGACCCTTGTTGGGGTGCTGGGACCCCCCTGTACCCACCAACCCATCCGGGCTTGTTCTGTCGCCTCTCGGTTTGGCCATACCTGGCAGCTGCCGCTCTGCAGCTCCCGTGGCTCTGTCGGGGCGGGAGCAGCTGGGGGATTCGGCCCCGGGAAGCGCAGGCAGGCAGGCGGGCAAGGTGTAAATTGCATGGTGGGCTGCCTTCGCCAAGGTGAAAATGAAAAACTCACCCAGCTATTGAGCCTGGCATTTCGCAACTGCCACGGTCCAAACGCGCTCCCTCTCGCCGCTGCGGAGGGGATCTCGGGGGCGGATTGTCACCTGCCTGCCCTGAAGCCATGGCACTGCCACGTCGGCAGGACGGTGTCCTGGTCGCAGGCAGGACTGGGGGCTGCCCCGGGAAGCAGGGAAAGTAGTGCGGAGGGCAGAGGGATGCTGATGTGTTAATTGCCAGGCGTTGTATTTTGCTACCTGGAGGATTTGCTGTCCTTTGGCGAGACTGTTTTCCGCTGCTGTGGTGCTGGTGGTGCCGCTCATTTTTCCTGCTGGCTGATGGAAACGGCCTTTTCTTGATTGCAATAATATCACCTTCTGTTTCTGAAACACCTCGCAGCCTGGAGGATTTGAAAGTAAAGTGCACGTGTGTGGGAGCAGTCTCACCACTTCTGAAATGTGAGTTTCTCCAGGCTGGGAAGCAGCAGCTGTTTCGCAGCCTGGTGTTTGCAGCTGTGCCGGAGCCGGCTCCGAGTGCCGGCCACACCGGGAGGCAGGGCCTGCCGGCTCCATGTGCACCCTGCTTGAGCTGCAAGCTGAGATGTTGGGGTTTCCTTCAGGCTGGAGGTATTACTGGTGTAAAGCACGTCTGCCTGCTTCTCCTTCCAGCAGATTGTCCTTCCTGCTGCCCAAACCATCTCTTGTGCTGGTGGTTCCTCCCCATCCCCTGCCTGACTTCCGCCCCTCGGCCCAGGGCAGGCAGCCCCAGGCACCCAGGCTTCATCCCTGTCTCCTGTGGTCAGGCTGTGGCTCGGCAGGGAGGACCAGAATCACGGGATGGTTTAGGTTGGAAGGGACCTTCAAAGATCACCCAGTCCAACCCCTCTGCCATGGGCAGGGACATCTTTCACTACATCAGGTTGTTCAAAGCCCCATCCAGCCTGGCCTTGAGCCCCTCCAGGGATGGGGCATCCACAGCTGCTCTGGGCAGCCTGTGCCAGCGCCTCACCGCCCCCATCACAACTCAGTGCTTCCTGATGTCCAG
>Ga0065711_1032565_pt1 | contig 27095 bp, 17 predicted proteins | sample Hoacrofraction12_FD_59098 | JGI IMG/M metagenome (GOLD analysis project Ga0065711, IMG submission 59098) | Hoatzin crop microbial communities from Cojedes, Venezuela - Epithelial fraction 12 v2 (version 2) | ecosystem: Host-associated > Birds > Digestive system > Esophagus > Crop | place... | reverse complement strand
GGGGGGGGGGGCAGTGGGTGGCAACACCCAAACCCACACATCTCTAGATCATTTCAGTTCAACCAGATGTGGGTATCTTTGAATCTTTCTTCTTATTTCTTTTTTTCCCCCTCTTTCCCTCCCTCCTCCCTTTTTTTTCCTCTTTTTTCCCTTTTTTTCCTTCCCCCCCCAAAAAAAAGTGCACTGCTGAATTTTGTTTTTCCGTGATAGACCTAGTTCAGTGCAATAATAATACACATAATTAAATATAAACTGATTTCTAGCAAAGCTATGCACGGGCAGACAGGGTGATGAAAATGAAGCTGGGAGTTATCAGGCACAGGTTGGTGCAGGAGTGGTGACCTCTCTAACAAGTCTTCACTGAGTGATCTGGGGGCAGTTAAAACAGCTTGTGCACTGGTTTGTCAGCGATTCTTTAGCCAAATGGGCCCTGTGTGAACATAGCACAGGATTTTTCTACAAAAATTTAAAATAAAATTCACTTTTGGGTCTGGATTCATTCCCAGATAAAGTCAGCCCTGGCGTGTGAGGCTGGAGATGGGTTAATCATGTTTGCCTTATTTTGAGCCCTCTTAAATTTGCCGAGGTGAGATTAGGAATGAATGGAAGAGAAGAGAGGAGGGGAAGGAGATGCCTGTAAAAACCAGAGTGGAAAATACTGCTGGCAAAGGGCAAAGCAGATACATAAAAATTGTGGAGGAGAACAAGATGGAGAAATCCCAAGAGAATACTGACTGCATGCGTGTGTGTGTGTGTGTGTGTGTGAAAGTCCTTCAGCTTTGGCAGCACCCAGCTTCTACAAGTTGTAATTTCAATAGATTGAAAAGATAATGCTAAAGACTGCCAGGTTAGATGTTATCCTGTTAATTAAGCTGCCATTATGGAGTTGTTAGAAGCCCACCAAAAACCGTTCCCCATATGAAGCGATTGATACCTCCTGAAGACAGGAGTAGCCACCAGCGTCGGCTCTAACACCGAGCAGCACTTTCTCCTTAACGAGACAGTTCCCGCCTACCCCGTGCTTTTATACTGAGTCATGCTGGGGCAGAAAAGTCATACTTCAAAGGACAAAATAATAGGTCAACTAATTATTTTTTTTTAAATTGCTGGAGAAGTTTCTCCAAAATTAAATTCCATCTAGTTTCTTCTCATCCCCCAACTTGAATTCTTCACTCCGCTCTCTAGAACCGTGATTTCTCTGAGTCTAGTTTGGGGAAGGACTGAGGGAAGGCTGAGGGAGCTGGGCTTGTTCAGCCTGAAGAAGAGAAGGCTGAGAGGGGACCTTAGAAATGCTTATAAAGATCTTAAGGGTCGGTGTCAAAAGGATGGGGCCAGACTCTTTTCAGTGGTGCCCAGTGACAGGACAAGGGGCAACGGGCACAACCTGAAGCACAGGAAGTTCCATCTGAACATGAGGAAGAACTTCTTCACTCTGAGGGTAACGGAGCCCTGGCCCAGGCTGCCCAGGGAGGTTGTGGAGTCTCCTTCTCTGGAGTTATTCAAGACCTGCCTGGACAAGGTCCTGTGCAACCTGCTGTAGGTCACCCTGCTTGGGCAGGAGGGTTGGACTAGATGACCCACAGAGGTCCCTTCCAACCCCAAACATTCTGGGATTCTGTGATTTGGCCACCCAGCACTGACCTCGCGTTGCCTACATGTCGTGTAGACACTATGGTCCCAGTTAGACAGTGTGAACCCATGTCTGTCACTACTGTGATGACAGATACCTTTAAAAGATGCTTTTTTATAGGAGTAGTGGTCTGATAGTTCAGTCGCAAGACTCGGCGACCTCATTTATATTTTTAAAATAAATAAACCAGTGCCAGAAGTGGTTCTCCAGCCCTAATACCAATGGGACAACCTGGCCGTGTCTGCAAAGCTGAACTCTCCAAGCCTCCACATGGGTGGCTGTGTTTGCGCTGCTGAGGAAGAATGAGGTTTAGCTCAAGCCGCTGGGGATCATCTGGAAGGGTTCAAGCCCAAACCCTACCAGGGACCCTTCTTGTTCTTAAAGGTATAAAAATACCCTACCCAGTTATTGCTCGTGCTGGTGCCCCGGCACTGTTTGCAGGGAGGGAGGCAGGTGTGGTTCTGGGTTGCAGTCGAGGGGTCCGTGTCCCCATTTCAGCTCTGCCAGAGGCTTTTCATGTGGCCTTGGTTGGTAACTTAAAGTAAGATTCATCCCATTTAATGTTGACTAATGGTGAGGGTGTCTAATTAAACGAGTCATGTGTGCTCCGTCTCTGATCAGAGAAGGAAGAGAAAGCGAATTCAGAAGGTGAATCATCCCGTTTTAAGACTGGTGTCAGAGACAAAGGAGATGAATTGCCCTCTGGAAGTAGCTATTTCTTTCCATTAACTGTAGAGGAAGTCTACATTAGAAGAGTTTAGACTAGATGCCAAGATTTATGTATGGCTGAAGTTAAGTAAAATTAGTTCTGACCTTAATCTCTGCGCATGCCTGTTTCTCCATATGTTGAAGGATAGAAATAACACATTCTGCACCTCACATTCAAAGGTGCCGTTGGACAAGGAGCATCCTGTCACTCCTTTGGAAAGAAATTAAGCCTAGGAACAAAAATACAACAATTAGAGAAGTAAAGCCGTTATTCTTGAAACACCCCAATGACGATATGAGCAGTAGGAGTTGGGGCATCCTGTCGCTTTTGCCAATTTTCCCCTTTACATTTTGACAACCGAGCACCCAAAATGGCTTTTCCCAGTGCGGCCGTGCGGCACGAGGGCAGTCAGCCTGGCTCTGGGGAGAGGAGCAGGAGCCTGAGGAAGGCTGGCCGTGGAAGGGGGTGTAGGAGCCAGTCTTGGCTAGCAGCTCTGCAGGTTTTCCTTGTGATACTGCTCTTCTCAAATGACAGGGACAATTTACTTTTTGGAAAATCTCCCAGAGGAGTGAAAGCTAATGTCTGACTGTGACAGAATGAAATTAAAAAACCAAGGGGAGAAGAAGAGCATGCATTTTCTTAGCAAAAATCCACAACATACAAACCAGGCATGGACTAATTGTCCCACATGACGACTTGTACTTACATATGGAGCTTGCTTTCGGAAAAGAAAGTTCGCCCCTTTAAGTAAAGTAAAGTAAGTAAGTAAAGTAGTGAAAAAAAAGAAAAAGACCTTGCGTGGGTGTCCTCATCAGTGCTTATTTTGATCCAAATTGCAACATGTTACACATCCGTATGGGCACAGTTGTACTGGGTAAGGCTTTCACCAGCACGGCCGTGCCCAAAACACAAATCACCCCACCGAAGTCGCTGCGTTATGGGGGAGAGCTGAGATACCTGTAAGTCCATTAAATCTAATAACAGGTCCTTAGAGGGCATTTTGGGGTTTTTTTTGGGGGGTGTGTTAAATTACTAAATCTTGTTATTAACGCTTTTATTTTATGATTTGCTGTTTCCAGGGCACAGACAGAAGCTTGATGACTCTAAACCTAGTTTGTTCTCTGAACGCCTCAGTGATTTAGGGCGCATTCCTCATCCCAGTATGAGAGTAGGGGTCCCGACCCAGAGCCCACGGCCCTCTCTGAACTCTGCACCAAGTCCTTTTAATCCACAAGGACAGAGTCAGATTACAGGTAAGAGCCAGAACCGTAGGTTTGACGTGCACAGGCAACGGTAGTAATTGCTGATGGATATTTGTGTTTTGACTGCAGCAAAAGAGGCTGTGACAGAGTGAGAGATGTGTTCCAAGCAAAGCTAGGCGGGAAGCGGATTTTTCTGTAGTGTTTGAAGCTGAAAAATGTCTTTCTTTTTTTTAAAATACCTTTTTACTGTAAGTCCAAAGTAGTCAATCTGGGTAAACTGAGTAGGAATCTGGTGAAATTCTAACTGCCACGTTGCTCTGCCTTGTCCTCTGTGTATGCGATAGCACATATTAGAATGAACAATTTTATTCAGTGGTTTTATTTTGCACTGGTGTTGAGGGAAGCGGCCTTTATTGGTCTTTCTGTCGGAATAATAACACGGTCTTCTCACGTGGTGGTTTCCTTCTAGCACCAGTGCTGACCACTGTTACAATAAACGAACTGGGTTATGGAGAAATCTCCAAAGGTTGCTTGTGAGGGCTGCATGCAACATTTATGATTGCATGCTGAGAGACAGATTTCATTGTGCTGAGAGAAATCATAAAGCACCATGTGTCACAGATTATGAGACTGAAATAAGATGTTTAACTGCAGCTGTGCCAGAAGTTTGCAAGAAAACTGTGAAGCCTACAAAATAAACCACTTTTGTTGTTTTTCTAAATTCAGAGCGGGTTAATTTTTTCAAAAAAATGTCAGAACAACCTCTCCCTAGTTTTGGTCATTTTTACACTCAAAACTTGTGCTGATGTCTTTGTGTCTATCCAGGATGCGAAGAGGTGTTGCCCCTGACCAGTTCACTTGCTAGAACTGTTGGAGGACTTTACCTAGACGCAAGTCCATCAGCAAAACTCTTGGCTCAGTGTACTAGACCAGTTTAAAACTTAGTTGTGCTGCTATAGTTGCATCTATACCAGGAGACCTTTGCCAGTCTTGTATACTGGTATTCCTTTACTGGTAAAGCCCTCCTAGTATAGGCGTACTCTTTGAGTCAACCTAGGAAGATTTCTGGTTTCATGTTTCAAGTGGTTTTGACATGATACCAGCTGAAACTTAGCGGTTTTAACAAAGTGTTGTGGCTTTCTTCTTCTTTCTTTTTCTTCTTTTTTAAGTTCAACTGGTTTATTAATTTGGAGTAAGGAAGAGAAGTAAGTGGGCTAATTTGAACCCAAAGCACTCAGAGAACTGAAACGAAAAAATCGTTCCCATGAGCTGTGGCAAAGGTCTCCCAGATCTAGAAGTCCAGCTTTAACTAGCGTAACATGTTTATAATATATTAAATATGTCGATAGTAGCCATTGCAAGGTACCTGCTGCCCACCAGCTTCCCAGAGCAGGTTTTTTGACTGGGCTGAGTGTTAGTTGGACATGTGAACTCAGGGCTCTTGTGCATATCATTTTCTGGGTAAGAACTGCCAGACTAAAGCCCGGTATTTTTTCTAACCTACTGTCTTCTGTCTGGAACTGTTTGGGGACGTAGTTCCCGAGAAAGCAGGGGAAAAAATGAGGCTATAATCAGCTTTTTTTCCTTCTTCCTTGTGCCTCCATAGTTTACCTATTGTGCAACACTATATCTAGGAACGAAGGAGGTTGAAATTCTTCCTGACCCCATCTGGTGATCAGCTTATGCCCTGAAGCATGAGAACTGAGATCCCCTTATAATTTTCTTCCTAGCTAAGTGTAACCTCATATGCTGCTCTCATTCACATAAATGCCTCCTGTAGAAAAAGTTCTGCTGGGTTTGATTAATAGAGTACTTCTCTGCCTTGTTATGAACCAGCAGCAGCATTTACAGATGCGGGAGGTGAAAACTTCAGATGAGCTTTAAATAAGCCTGACTGGAAACAAAGCTGTGTGGCGTTCGCTGCCCTCTCTGCCGATTTAAGAGTCAGCGAGACTTCATCGAGAGAGGGAAGACTCAGGGCTGGTAGGGTGGAGGAAGGTGAGCCGAACCGAGGAAGGCAGGCTCACTTTCCCATCTATTGTGAGTTATGTGCTTTTCTTGTCGGATAAACTCACGGTCGTGGGATACTTGAAAACCCCAAATTGCTCTCATTTCCCCCCAAACAGTGAGGACTCAGCTGCTTAGTGAAGTTTGCAGTGAATAAGGGGCTTTACAGTGGTCTGATACGGTATTTGCCATGTTATTTCCCACCTTTGTCTCCTCCTCAGTTTAGGCAAGCCAGACACCCAGCCCTCCAAGGCTCCTCGTTAGCTTTCTGGTAGCCCTCCCATTGAATAAGGCGGTTAGCGTGAGCATGTTACGTCGGCGCGAGCTCTGTGAATTGCGCTGGCTTCCCCACAAGATTTTTTGGTGCTCTTCAGGCCGCTGATTGCACTCCGTAACCCTCTGCGCGCTTTGATCTTCCACCAAAGCGCTGGGATGCTTTTTGCGGACAGCCCCTCCGAGTTCCGCTGCGACGAACGGGTGCTCATTGCCGCGCAAACCATGCCGACGGGAGACGAAGCCGATGCCGCGGCCGAGGCACCTCTTGGAGCGGGCGTTCGGTGGCCAGGGGAAATGGCTGAACGCGCGCCGGGTTGGTGCGGTGGCAGGGAGCGCGGCGTCCGGGCTGTCCCCCTCCGCCAGTTCCCTTGCTGTGGTGCGGTGCTCAGTGGGATTTGCCCATGGCTGCTCAGCGTGGTCACTGGGCTGGTACGGCTCGAGTGCATAATAAAAGGAGAACAGACCCTTCTCTGAAAACCAGGGATCTTTTTATTACCTTACTGCAATTAACCAAGTGTTCCTTTAGAAATACCTTTGCTTCCGAATCTTTTTAGCTAGTAATTTAGGGAAAATAATTAATTCCTGATAACTTTAACAGTAAATACTAGTTCCCTACGACAAAATCCATATTATTGCTAGTAAGCACATAAACTGTTTTTGTTTCGTTCCGCTTGAGGCCTTGCATAGCTATTGCATGATTAAACAGAATATTTAAAGCCTGGCTGGCCCACACCTGAGTCTGAAAGAACTCAGCACTTGGGGGCTTGCCCTTATATTTCTTTTCTCTGTCTGGGTTGTGTTTATTTTCCTAGAGTATCGGAGTACAGGTTTTACAAATCACGGCACAGTCCTAAGCCTACCGGAGGCCCGGGCTGCGGCAGCGCGAGGCACAGCGTTGCCCTTATTCGACATGGCATTTTAACTAGGATTCTGCAAAAGCAACAGCGAAGGGCCATTAAAAAACAAATCGCCCAATAAGCAGATGCCTTTGCTGAGGCAATGCAGATTCAATTTGAACCCTGCTTGCTGCCCGTAAATCAGGAATCCTGTCTGTTCACATTTGGATACTGGTATATTTGCTTTTTTATTTTTTTTCCCTTTCCCTACCGGCACTCGCAGAAGTTGCTCGCGTATCCGATTACGTTCCCGTTCCGACGCAGAGCTGCTGCATCAGTGGTTCGATCGGAAAGGAGGAAAGCTGTTGTTTTTCTAAAACGCAACCGGTGAGGATTGGCCTCTCTCAGCCGGGAAAAGCCACGGGCGTAATGGCAGGAATGTGGTCGGCGCGAGGAGCCCGGCGGCAGGGCTTGCGGGGACCGCGAAGTGGGAGTTAAGTGAGGTTTCATGCTCCATCACCGCTGTGGCACCGTCTGAGCTATAGGCAACCGGTGACTTTCAGCACTGAAATAACAGCACTCAAAAGCAGGTCTTGTGAAAGCTTTTCCTTTTTTTTTTTCGCTCCTGTTCCTCTCCCCCCCTCTCCCCGTGCACTTCAGCAACGTTCTGCTTCAATTTCTCGTCATTTTGGGGGTTGTAGACAGCAGATTTAAAGGCTTCAGAGCTGGCTTACCTGGAAGTTAGTGGGGGGACCCATCTCCACTGGCAGGCAGGGACTGGTTTCAGGGACCTCAGGGTAAACTGGGTCTTCTGGGAGGACCTGGGCAGAAAGCACCTGCGGCTCTCATATGGAGGATCAGGATGGTACCAGCTGGGCCATCCTTAATTCCCCAGTTCGGGACTTGCAGGCAGTGGGCTGCACGCTGCCCTTGTGCAGAGTCAGGGAGAAGGCAGAAATCCATGCTCATCACAGCCTTGTCCTGGGCTCTGGATATGAAGCTGCGCAGCATCTGCCTCAAAGACCAGGGTCCCTTCTCCAAGACCATCATCAGCTGCAGGACAGGTTTGAAAAGGAAACTGCATAGCTGTTACTAGACAGAATCTATGCCAGTGCCCTGCCAGGGGCTGGCTGTGTTTTACTGGGACCAGCGGCACTCTGAAGCACGCACCAGTTTGTAGCTGGCACGCATCGGTGTGAGAGCGCGGCATGCAAAGTTCATGCTTGCCTGGAAAAGATCGTTTAGAAACAGCCCAAGTAAAGGGTTTAGAGGGTGAATTATGTCTTCAGCCCACTGTAACGTGGAACGAAAGCTACAAGCCTCAGCAGATGAGGTGGTGGAGCTGGGAATTCTGCTGCCGTGAACACAAGGGTGGCTGCAGCCTGCTGTATTTTATACAAATTGGTTGCATCCTTCAGGCGACTGGCGAGTTGCCATCGCGAACCTCCATTAGGTAAAGCTTGTGTCCTTCCTATTAAAGTACTCTTTTAACTTCCCCCCCCCGCCTCCCCTTTACAATTTAGTTGCCCTACTGGCATGACTTGTTCAGTTTTTAGTGGGTTTTTTTTGTTTTAGAAATGTGACTCTTGGGTGGGCGGGGGAGGAGAGATGGCTTTAGAGGTTCTTCAGGCCAAAATCTGGTCTCAGTTACCCTTGTGTCCATTTGGGTTTAACTCCATTGGATGCGACTTCATTGACTGAACGGGACAATCCAGATCAAGCACTGGGCTTTTGAAGATGCCTGAGAAATAGTCAAAGAAGAGAGGGAGGTTGCGTTGTTGTTGTTGCTGTTTTGCTGGGAGTGGTGGCGTTACAACAATAGTTGGGTGTTACTCATGCAGAAAGTCATCTTGGCTTCGTTAAGAGAAGAAGTGAGGAGATTTGCTTGAAGTGTTTACCAAAGATAGCTCCAGACAGCTTGTTTTTTAGTATTGGCAGTAGCACTAACGCAAGCAGCAGCAACCGGTGCTCGAGCTGATGGCTGGATTTCAATGACTGGCTTTGCGAAGTGGGTGCATGTGTGTGACGTCAGGGTGCTACGGACGGTGCGCTGAGGAGCTGCGAGCCTGTGAGCGTGCTCTGATCGTCTGCCTCAGCTTGGGAAATGGGAAATTGATTTTTTTTCTGTAGTAAATCTCCATGCTTCATAATCCGGTGCCAATGCAGTGGAAAAACTCAATGTTCAGGGCTGTTTATGGGCTTTTTCTTCTCTCCGTTGACACTTCAGAACATTTCCATTGAAGGAAGAGAAGTCGCGTTGCTGGAGAGCCAATGTCATCGATGGGAGAACAGATTACTGGCATTTATTTTCATTCTTTCTTTTTATTTTTAGTTTTATACAGTGCATCCAATCTTAAACTGATTTTTAAAACCACTTACTGTCCATTAAGCATCAATGTCCATTGACCATTGATGCAGTCAGTCACAGACCGCAGGGGTCAAGAACCATGCGTATCTCCCACTGACTGTAAATGTGGCAGTAAAACATAGACACAAAATAATTTCCAATACTCAATATTTCTTCCTTGGGTGAGATTTACCTGGAAGTGCCAACAGGATGGAGCTGTTTGTGCATGAGTTTAGACCTCGCCTGATGACTTGTTTCGACCAAGCTGTGCCCAGGGTTTCTTAGCATATGCACGATATGCCCCGTTGGGAACGAATATGTTGAAAGCTGTAGTTTTCTTCACACCTACGTAGAAATGTTTACAAAAGGAGGACTGCTCTTAGCAATTAGTCCAAAACGTTGAAGTAGCAGACTAAGGAAAACCGCTCACAAATCCACTCGTAGCTTCATTCCTGCTGGTACGGGCTACATAAGCCTCTCTACCCCTTCCGTGCCCAAGCGAGGAGGAGGGACCCTCCTAAGGACACCGTTGTGTTTCCCCCACAAGCATCCACTTGGATCTGCTCCAGAAGCACTGGCAGGCACTTCCCTGCAACACCCCGGTACCCTCCTTTTCCCCAGGATGTTTGCTTGGGTGGCGTGTGGGACCAGAAGAGAAGGCTGTTGGGCCTCGGTGGCCAAAGTCTCTGCTCCAGCGGTGTTGCAGGAAACATCTGCTGTTGGGACCAAAGGGTGCCTCATGAGACCCACCTGCATGTCCACCTCCGAGGACTAAACGAGGCAGCATTTTACTCTGGGGACTGGGCAACACTGCTGAGTAGCGAGGTTTACCCTGTGGGCTAGCAGATCACCTTTGGTTGGCAAGGCGAGGGTGTTTCGCTGCTCTCTCCTCACACGTCCATGCAAACTTTGGCCGTTATTGGTGACCAGAGGCTGGTTTTAGGGCATTTACTCCGTTATCTTCACTTTCTGGTTTCCTGACGGGCTGAAGATAACTCTTGAACCTCGGTCAGCACCGAGGCAGAATTCCTCACACTGCCTCGACCATGACCTCAGCCAAGCCTTGGTTTTTGTAGAGGAATCTCAGTGGCCCTCCAGCCTGAGGTGTTGTGTCCTTCTCCTCAGGCGCTGAGCTGTGATGCATCATCAGATGTTCAGTTTGGTTGAAGATTTTCCTCTTTATTATTTCCTGTTCCCTGAGAAGATGTGATCTCATTTCCCTGGAGCTAAGTTGCTTGCACTCTGGTTTCAGAAGGGCTCAAGTGTGCACCTGAATGTCTGGGTTGGAAGTTTCCAGCTGAGATAAACATCCCGTTTTGTGAGTGAGGTGCTCAAAGAGCACCTGCACCTTAAAGAAATGACCAACTGAATATGCAATATATCATTATTGTTGTTAAATTTACGTAGAAATTGCATCAAATGGAAGTTGGGTGAGTTACCCAAGTCCAACAGGAGGTGTGCTTCAGGGCCAGAAGCAGTTAAGGCACAGCACAGTGTCTTCATTAAGTCCATCCATCTTTCTCTAAAATACTTTGCAGTTTAAAATCTCACGGTATTGGACTCGTGGAGAACTGAAATCAAATAGATCTACCAAAAAGAAGTGTGATATTGTGGTGCTGAGGTTGGGATGAGCTACAGAAGCCCTGTGTAAATTTACGCTAGATGTCGTAAGGATATATGATACGCTTTTGGGTTAACTGGTGGTCCATCCAGCCTCATTTTCTGCCTCTGCCAGTGCAGTATGAGGCGTTGCTTTGAAAGACCACATGAGCCTTTGAAAGACCACGTTTTGCCATTCATCCTTGTGTCCGCACAGACACTCACAGTGGCTGGATTAAGGACGTTAGGTGTAGACCCAAGTCAAGCTTGGGTGTTCAAAGTGGTGAGGGTGCCAGAGATGCTCAGGATCATCTCATGCCATGAGGACTGCCCTGCCAGAAGTGGCATGAACCTCCGGAAGGCAGCTCCTTTCTTGAGGCTTTCACCATGTTAGACCAAATCCTGTGAAAACATCATCTGCTGTGGTATTTTTTTCAGCCTTTACCTGCTGTATAATTTCCTTCCAGCTCTGGAGCTGACCTAAAACCAAAACTTTCAGGGACTCTGTTTTGGATTCGGAAGCAGAGATTGAAAAGCTCTTGGAGTTTGAAGGAGCTTGGATTTGAGATTGTGCTCCTGACACACCATTAATTTTAAGATTGTTTTCCCAGCAAGCCTAGGCTTTCCGCTCCCAGTTGAAGATCATTTACCATTGACTGAATGGTGAATTATAGTAGTGGAATGAGGCAGAGAAATATGTCGATATCAGATATAACAATGAGCAGTCAGTCAGATTTGAACCTGTGCCAATCTATACAACCCTAGCCTTGAAATTGTTAAAACAAAGAAGTTCATTACATTTAATGATCAAGTGTCCTTCAGATTTCTGAGGAGTTTATGTTAACCATTTATATTACTTAACTCTAATATATATGGCAAACTCCAGGAAAATCCTCTTAAAATTAAATTGGAAAGTTGGGGGGAGTTATATATCTATGTAGTCATTTTGCTTTAAGGAAGTATCTGCTTTCCAGACATCTCTTCAAACAAATCATGTCTGAACAGAAAAAATAAACATGGAATAGCTGAAACGACAAGGTTTTGCTGTGTGGAAGAGCAGGGAAAGGAGTTAAAAAAAGAAAAAAAAAGTTGAATTTCCTGAAAAAGTGCCTTTGCTTATGTCATGTGGCTATCACATTGCTGCCTGCAGAGTAGGGCCTTAGCATGGTGCTCTGGTACAGCAGGTTCTCCAGGTTGAGTGGACACTGGAAATATTGGGGAGGATTTGGAGGCGTGTGCTGCAGTTTCGATGAGCCGGCTCAGAGATAGTTTTCTGTTTATCGTGCAGTGCCCAGAACAAACCTTGGGGTTGAAAGTGCTTTGTTTTTATCAATGTAAAGAAATAAAAATAATAATTTATGAGGCATTCAGTGGTATCTTTGCCATCAGATATTAACTGAGAGCAAATGGTTTATAAATCCAGACACCAGTGAGTAAAGCTAGGTCTCTCTCTCTCTCACTTCGTGCAACCCACCAGTGCTTCAGCAAAAAATAAACTTTATTTGTCCTTAAAATCGTTTCCTCCGCAGTGAGCTGTAGCAAGTACATTGCAAGGCTTCATTAGCTTCCGACAGTTAGCCCAAACCATTTGGTTTCATATTGTTGTAATGGAGGTGACTGTCAGCAATTGGGCCAGCGTCCAAATGTGACATTTTTGGACGGATGCTGATAAGATTAATGACATTTTCCTTCTTGGATCGCATTTTTAGCACTGAAAACACTACTGTGTAATGTTTGAACTGGCTAACGACTTCACAGGCACGCCAAGTGCTGGCTGTAGAGTCTCCCCACCTCTGAAGCCCACTTCTAAGCTCAGACCTGGGTCTCGTACTTGCTGTCTGCTTACCTGTCCGAGTCCGCGGGGACTGGCGAGTCTTGGTGTTAGACCTGGGTGAGAGGCATCAGGAATTTGCAGCACAGCTGCTAGATCTTTTAAAACTTTGCTCACTGCTCCATTCATTTCCCCCAAAAATTGGTACGGGGAGGGAAAAGCATGGAGTGAGGCTTGAAGGGGTTGAGACCTAGAGCAGCAGGTCACGTTTCGCTGAGTTCTCGTTCCTCCTAGCACTGATGTGTGTGTGTTCAGTAATCCCACCTCTTTCAAATAGCCTGTTGACACCCTAAAATTTTTCTTCCTTTTTAAAAAAATTGTTGTTGTTGTTTGTTTTTTTTTTCCCCTAGACCCCAGGCAGGCGCAGTCATCCCCGCCATGGTCCTACGACCAGTCTTACCCGTCCTACTTGAGCCAGATGACTTCACCGTCCATTCACTCCACGACTCCCCTGTCCTCCACTCGAGGCACAGGACTTCCAGCCATCACCGATGTGCCCAGACGCCTCTCAGGTAAAGACCGTGTTCTGCCTGAGTCAGTTCTGCAGATAGGAGCAGGGCTGGCAGCAGCTGTCTCCATGGCCTCAGACAAACCTCGATGAGAAGAGCGAAGCTCAGTCAGTGATTACAGGGTGACTGCGTGGTGGGTGGGGGTCAAAGTCCCTTTTGTTTCGGAGTGGAAGAGCTGCTGTGTTGCTCTAAGGATGTATCGTTTGAATGTCTCTAGGTCCGTTGCAGATCAGGCTATTTTTCAATGGTGAACCTGATTCTATGAAAAAAATTCTCTTTTTTTTTTTTGTACCCCCTACAAGAGGTTGTTTACTTGCATGTTCTAAAGTAATTGTGATATTCTCTATTTTTCGGTGCTTGACTTTTGCAGTGTGTGTGATGTTAGGCATCCTGACAGATAGATGCCTTTATTCCTGCCATAGTTAAGGCTAAGGTTCGTTCTCCTGCATTGCAATCCAGTACCTCAAGAAAGCCGATTTCCTTCGTTAATGTGTACTTGAGATGCCTATCAGAAACTAGCTGAGTCACTTTTGGGTGAATATCGGACAAACTGTGCTTTGGAACGGTGCAGGAGAGAGGAAATATGTTTAGGAACACCGACAAGACAGCAGCGAGGAACTGAGACTTTTTGACTTTTTTTTTTTATCAAAGGCACATTTGCATGTTGTGCAATGCATCTCTAATGGTCTCGGTGATAAAACCATCTGGGTGAAGTAATCTGATTGCCCCAGAGTAAGATGGAGCCTGTCATGGCACACAGTCACTGTGTATATCTTGCCAAAAATGAGGAACCTTAGGGGAGGGAGGCTCAGTATTAAAACTCCAACCTTGCAAGTGTGGAAATATTGGCAGCGTATGCCCAGAAAGCATGTGTAATGTAAAGAAAGCCTTTATGATTCATTAGTGAAAACCAAGGAATCGGTCTTATTACATCTATTTTTTGCATGTTTGCAAGATATTATTATAATCTTGGATGCTGCCACCATGCACCTGTTTGACTCGCGGCCAGGTGAATTTCTCGCCGTCGCGTTTTTCCCCTTCCACCGAGCTCGTCACGCTGGAAATGCTGATCACCCCACTGAGCTGCATCGCTGACGAGCTGAACTTCAGCCAGCGGGCGTGGAGGGTTTGATTATCGTAGACTCCTGGATTTCTTTCATCTTGGAGGAGGGAAGCGTTGTTTCTCCAACAAACAGCCGCGAAAACCGCTGCGGTCCTAGCGCGCTCTTGCCTTCTCGGGGATGCCGGCCATCTCAGCGTGGGCCGTGGGTTGGAGGGCAGCGGAGCAGGTTCCTGTGGCGCTGACTTGGTTGAAAAAACTCGATGGGCTTGAAGCTGAGGAAACGCTTGGTTTGGCCCAGAGCAGGTTCCCTTCGAGCCTCCCGACGGTCTGTGCTGTCGAGTGGGTTGGTTTTGCAATTGTGCCCCCGGCCATCCCTCCGGGAGAGGCTCGGCTGGGACCTCGGCAGCTGTACCTGCGCGCTTGCCCTGCAGCCCTTGCTTGTCTGTGTGTATTCAGACGTGAGCGCCTGGCGTGTGGGCACAGGCAGAGTGCCTGAAAGACCTGGCGGTGTGCATGACGTGGCCGCGGACTGAACTTTGCTGCTCTGCTCTACAGTCGGTTGCCTTCACGCTTCATGCCCTTCGTCTTTTCGGGGCTCAACTGACGCCTCCGCAATGCTTTTACCTTCTCCCAGCGTGGGGATCATGCTTCCAGTTAGATTGAAGATTGGAAAAGGAGGCTTTGATCTTCCACAAGCGCCGGAGGTTGTCCGCAGCGTCTGCTGACGTTCGGAAATGCCGGGCGGTGCTGCTGGGTGGGGGGCGAGCGCCGATGCTCAGGCTGCGGGGAGGGAGCCTGCGGTTCCTCCCCGGGGTTGCTGTCTAGCGATGCCACAGGGAGCGAGGGCAGGACCCAACCCCGTCAGTACATAAAATAGCGAGAGAAATGCAAGTTTAAATCCACCCCATGTAGCAACCAGTTTATTCCTCACACATGGAGAAACGCAGCTCTCCACTCCTTTGCTTGATACATCTTTCAGAGGAGAACAGAGCTTTGATGGGGGGAAAAAAAGGACTGCTAAGAAACCCCCAAAATGTTAGAAAACGTCAGTCACCTCCAGTGCATGAGGGAGAAATTAGAGTTTTACAAGGCCTTGAATAAAAACGAACTTTGCTTCCCGATGCAGTGGCAGAAATCTGATGATCAAGGCTGTTAAAAGTATACAAGGTAATTTTAATGAATGCCATATTCACTGCCTGTTGCTCAACATCACGCAGGAGGAAAAATGCGTCAAGCTTTCCCATTAGGCCTTGGATGTCACCCGTACAGGCGCAGGGCTTCCTACCTGCCACAGCTTCACATCACCCAGCCGTTCCGCAGGCCTCCATGGCTCTGCCTGCACCACTGCTGAAGCTGTGCTCAGCCAGACCTGGAGAATACTCCATCCAACAAAGCAGCGTGTCCTGCGAAAGGGTGGTTCCTGGTTGTGTTGCCAGCGGCAGCCCTAAGGAGCTATTTTTGATGGTGTTCCCATGACCAGAAACACATCCATCCCATGGCCAGAACTGTGGTGTTCCTCCCAGTCTCGGGATGGGGACGGCTCGTGGCGTTGAGGACGGCTCTGTGTCAGTCCCAGATGAGTCTGGACATCAGAAGAGCTTTGGGGCTGTGGGACAGGAGGTGACGGGGGTCTGCCATCGTGGTCAGTGCGGTTCTCCTTCCCGGGGGAGAGGGGAAAAGGGCAGCAGGCTGCAACCCTGAGGAGTTACTGGGGCGGACTGGTGTAATGTGGCTGAACTGGTCGTGTCGGTGTCTGGGCTCATTGCTTTGCACAACTGCAACGTTTGCATGCAGGGTGCAGGCACGTGCAAATGAGTGCCCACGGCTGTCAAACTTCAGGTATTCATCTTTTATTCTCTAAATGGGGATCAGTGCTGTGTTTGCAGTGTCGTACGACTCATTAATGATGCGTCACGCATATTTGGGCAGTATTCAACAGCAGTAGCTGAAAAGCAGAGCAAAAAAAGATTATCTGGCATCACTCATGCAGCTTTTGAACGAATGATCTCTCTGATGCATGTCTCACATTCATATCAAGAATAAATAAAAAATAATCTCACGAGGCCGTGCAATAGACTTACCTTGTTGCACCAACTCAGTCATAAAAAGAGCAGGATTCCCCATATTTTATTAAAATAACTGTCTGCTCAGACTTCCCCAGAAGACAGTGAAAGTTGGTGGCCTAGCAGATTAATATTCTTAATTAAATAACATTGTAGTGGAAACCATGGGAATATATGAACATGGTCATTTTAGGGAGAGTTTTGCCTGAGGGCCGTAGTCTTATTGCGTGATTCATAGTGAATGCACTCAGTCTTTGTGTCCTGTGCATAACCAAAGTGCGTGTGGGATGGGGAGCGGGAGTGTCTATTATGTAATTAATGTATATGATTCATGTAACTACACAGCACAGCCGTTTTACATGAAGCTTTGGGTCTGATCCAGCAAGTTCTCAGCACATGAGAGGTTCAGAGCAGGGCGTACGGGTCAGGTTGTTCCTGCAGTCCCAAGAGGGCTGCTCCACACGAGGTGGAGGAGGTACGGCTGTAGATGTCCCCAGGTTAGACATCCATATCTGAGACAGGCACCGTCAGCTCCCTTTTGAGTCAGTGGGGACAAACTGGCATTTGCAGGACTTGACCGTTCTGCAGATGAGCTGTACTGGTCCCTGGCAGTACCTGAGAAGAGCCTGTTTGTCTCCATGGGCTCTAAAACGAGCCTGGGTGAGTAGCTCAGGTACAGGCACGTCTGATCTGATAGTCTTGGTGAGGTGATTTAAGAGATGATTTAACTGTCCCATAAACATGCCCATATCACAGCCTTGTTACGCTTCAGTCCTGGTTTAACCCGGTTGTCATCTGCCTCACCCTGACCTCTACCTGCTCTGCCATTGCAAGGTTTGAGTTTGAATTTAATTTTGTTGAGAATACCAAGAAGGGAGCTGGGGAGACTTCTTCTCCTCCAGCTTCCCTGAACCTCCTCACCCTTCTGCCTAAACGCTAGTCTCTTGCTTTCTGCTTCACCTTTGAGAAAGACTTGCGGGGTCAAGGTCTTTACGATGCTGGAGGACTTGCCCTGCAAGTGTAACATGAACACGTTGAGTGCTGGCTGCGGAAGAGCCTGTCCTATGCAACTGGGTTTGACAAATGACGACGGAGAGAATTAAAACTGAATCTAAATAGCAAAACCTCGCTTTTCCAGCCCCAGGCTCACCCTCTTTGCAGATAGCTGTCAGCTGGGGATGCTGGCCTCGTGCCACCCTGCCCAAACTCCCCCGTCCCACACGCTGGAGTCCCCGCAGTGGGCAGGGTGGGTTTTGGTCTTTCTGTTTACCGTGTCATTGAACAGAGACACGCTGAGACAGGTGAGGGACATGCTGAGATAGATGAGAGACACGCTGGGCTCAGCCTCTAAACAAAAGAAGTTTGCAGACCCATCCCTCTGAACTAAACCAGCCAGAAAGTAGCATCTTTACCAAGAAACTACACGGTGGTAGGGCCTGGGCTGTTCAACATCGGTGCTGTTCAGTTGTCAGCCAGGTTGGTTTAGAGCAGGGTTGGCCAAGCATGGTCGAAAACAGGTCCCAGCCATGGTTTGGAAATGAGCAGAGTCCCGAACCTGTTCCCATGGGCCACCCCGTTGTGGAGGCTAAAAAGATTTAATATTAAAGCAGTGGCCAGACCATTCCGGCTGGATTTAGAGCCGGAGAGTGGGCCCTGAGCGTGGGCCATTTGCTGCTTCGAGTGCAGCCAAGCTTTGCCATTAATTTGCCTCGCTCTGTAGATACAACCACATCGTTTTGGACAAGCCTAGACCTTCATCAGACATTGAATTTCAGAAATGTTCCGTTCTCCCCGCTCACTGAGGGCTGGCAAGTATAAATGCAGCCCTGCGAATGCCAGCCGTGCCCTGATCAGTGACAATACTGCTCCTTTACACAATTTAATTTTCATTCTTGTAAACCTACAAATCTGAAAATGAAAAACCACATATAATGGAAGCAGCTCCAGCTGAACCTCTGGATTTAGCGTTTGTATGTTAATGAGAAAGTGGCTCACGGCGATGGGCTGTCTTTGCTTGCGGTCCTGTACTGGTTGTCATCTTGGGTTTCTCACCCTCAGTGTGAATTATCTTGGGTTTCGCTTGATGTCACGTACATGCGGGATCTTTACATTGAGGATTTTCCCTTTTGGGGAGGATTTTGTCTTTGAAAAATATTAACTTCGAGAAAGAAAAGTTGTTCAGCTTCTGCTAAGGAGCTCAGCAAACTTTACAGCCACTAAGTAGAGCTGTGGTCATGTGAAGCAGCTATTCTTGCATCCCTTAATTCCTGCTGACTTCATTAAATGCTGTGGGTAATAAGCACATTTCAGGACGGGACCCTTAATAAGAGAAGGCATTAGTGCTGTCTCCAAAATACAATTCTTTTCATCTCTGCGTGCTCTGGGAAGCAGAGAAATGGTTAATGCCGTGGCTGTTGCCAGCAGCGGCCTTGGTGTTAGCAGCTCCTGAGATGAATGGGCAGTTCACGCTTCAGCAATATTGTCTCAGGCTCTTGGCAAACCCAAGAAGCCAGCACTGCTCCTGGTGCGCTCGCTACGCTGTGGTGTTTTTCTTGGTGACTATAACAATTTTCACTCTGTCTTCTTTTTTTTTTTTTATTGGAAGCTGAAAGGCTCAAGGTTGTCTCTGTCTCCGTTTCTCCTAGGAAATTTTCAATGCTTTCCCTGCGCGGTGACACTGAGTTAAGGCAAAGTAAAGAACTTGGGGGAGCTCGGGTCTTCAGAAACAACCCGCTCATTTTGCTACCCTCTCTAAACTTGTAACTTGGCTTTTTCTTTTTTTCCCCCCTCATTATTTTTTCAGTGGTTCTATTTATCTTGTTTACCGCAGGTTTTCCATTTTTAGTCTCCTGCCCACTTGGTGCCACCTGGGAATCTCAGCCCCTTGGCACTGGTCTGTGGGCTTTCAGTAGCAGCCTTGCTGCTGGATAGGAGCTCTCATTGGAGCAATTGTCCAGAAGATGCGTTGCACGATCCCCACCTCAAGGACGAAGGCCAAATATTTCTAGCGTGGGTGGCCTCAAATTAGGCACCTATACCCATATTTAGGTGGTAAAACAAACGGGCCGAGTTTCAGACGCTGGAGTATTATAATGCGTGTCTTTAAGCCCTGTTCATTTACTTAAAACGGCTGTCGGGAGAGGAAATAAACAGGAAAAATGAAGGCAGAGGGAAAGAGTTTTATTCCTGAAATAAGGGATTTAAAAAATACCAAAAAGAAACAAGTGGAATGTTTTTAAATGGAATAAATTTGTTGCTGATAGAGGCAGGAAATAGCACACTCAAATATATGTGGATATATAGATATATTTTTATCTGGGCTTTTTTTTGCAATGTGTTTTATATTTAGGACACATATCAAGATTTGCATCTGTTTCCAGAACTTGCTGCTAACAGTTAGTAATGATGCCAAAACATACTTTAGTTCCAGCTTGAGACCAAATGATATTCAGGGCTTTTTTTTATTACTAATTTAGGGTCTGATATTAATTAAGGAAATTTTCCATAAGTGCCAGGCCTTTTCTGAAGAACTCATTAAAATTATATTAACTCAAACCGGAATCACAGTCTGAGCATGTTTTGTAATGATTATTCTTACTGACTCTGCTGGGTTTTGTAAACAGAATGCTAATTGTTAATGGGGCAACCGGGCGCTCGATTCCAGACTTCCAAAGGGCCAGATCCTGAGCCATTGCCCAGATGTGTGCTCCCAGTAAAGTCGCTCAGCTCCTAACAGGAAGGCTGTGGGACCAAACTCTTTGTTACATCCTTATGGAATCAACGCTGGTTTTCTACCTAGGATGGAGCCAGCGGTGGTGGCTGATGCAGGACCACACGGGAGAGGCAATCTAACTCCATGCATGAAACTGTCCGGTACATATGGGCTGATCAGGATCATTTGTTTTGCCCTCGAGTCTCTGCGGCCTTGGGTCTTTGTGGCGCTAAATTTGGTTTGATGAATTGCACAAGCTGAATTTGTGAAATGGCTCCGTAAAAATTGGTCCTTCTCAGACTGTGACTGTGTTTGCACAAGACAGGTAGAAAAGTACCTTATGCCCTCCAGGAGTTGTATGGTTTAAAAGGCCAGTTCTTCAAATCTTACACTAAAAACCACAATTCAAGAGGCAAAAACTGCTACTGGTAGAAATAGCTGGAGCTGCCTTGACTTTCAGTGAAATGTCCTTGCATTTCTGGCTGTGCAGAATTTGACCATGCTGAATCTGGTCGTGAAGGGAATGTTCAAGCCTAGCAGAGCTTCACAACACCTTTTTGAAGTGGTTCAGTAATGGTGGTTGGCCCCGTTTTACAGATGTCCAAATCTCCTCCCCTCTTGATGGATGTTTGAGCAGAAGAGGGTCTGGTGTCATGCCAGCTTGGCTGTCAGGTTTAAAAGAGCATTGAAATTGCTGATATTGGGCTGATACCGGTGACCAAAAGAGAAGGTAAGAGCTGTGCAAGCGGTTCAGGCTTTCTGTGGTTGTACGAAAGCAAACAACGTAGGCAGCGAAGGAGAGGAAGGTGAATGCGATAAAACGAAGGTGCGCACCTTCACGTGGCTGGTAAAGGATGTTATTAAGAGAGAAGGAACTATTTCATATGCATTAAGGGAGGGTATTTGGGGACATTAATCTGGAAATCTCTTAATGTTTGCTTTCAGACTGACTCAAAAAAGGATGAGGGAAGGGATGAAAGCAAGAGGTGCCTTCCTGAGCTCCGGACAGGCTCCCAGTGTCTGCAAGAGCCGTGTGCAGGCGGTTGCAGGGTCCCCGCGGGGGGAACCCGACCCTGCGCCCACCTGGTGCTCGATAGTGCTTCTGTGGCCAAGGAGTTTTTGTGGAGGGCAAGGATTTTTAGCAATGATGGAACTTCATTTATAAAGCTCAGAGAAGAATAATTTGACATAAGGAGTTTTCTACAGATATATAGATTCATAGGTTATAAAGACAGTGAAACCCATCTGCTCTGAACCCAACTGTAAGATTTCTTCAGATCAGCTCTCGTTTGAACTTCAGGATAACCTTTGAGAAAACAAAGCACACGAAAATCAGTTGGTCTTCATTTAAAAATTTCCAGGGAAGCAAAATCCACCACAGCCTTTGGTTGCTGACGCTAATTAAGCTCGCTTTGGAAATGTGGGTCTTATTACTAGTCAGAGTTTGTCTAGCTTTAGTTTCCACTCATTTGGACTTGCTAGAACTTTGTCTGCCAGATTGCAGGACCGATTTTTATTTCTGAGGTTGGGGTGAGTTCTTGTGGTGGTGAGAGATACAGCAGGGAGGTGGGTGAGGAAGGAGGTGGCTGTGGTGGGTCTCGGGGAGACGGCAGAAGCCGCAGCGAACTGGGCATTGCGGGACGCAGAACTGGTTTGACCTGCAGGGAGGCTGGAGGGGCACCGTGCAAGAATAATTTGGTCATTGAAGTTTGCTGTGGGTTCACTGTGATCTAGCAAACAGTGGAAGTTCCCTTCCCTAATCAGCCAGACTCCTACGGCATCCTCTGAAAAGGAGTTATTTTTGGTTGACTTACTAGTGGGACTCTGCTTTTCCAACCCACCTGAAAAAACGCACTGAGAAAGCATTTTTCGCTGACTTTGTGGGCTTCTGCAATTCCTTCAGGAATTTTTCTGCTTTTATATTTGCCCAATTGTAGTGTCCCTCCCATTTTTTCTAATGAAATGCGTATAATTCCTCACCCACTACCCTAGATGGAGATACAGGAGTAGAACAACAGGATACGCATTCTCCCCTAGTTTTCATGCACTGTTTAACCTCAGTTACGGGAACATTTTTCCTCCACGTTTAGTTAGCATTCGCTCTGTCAAAAGCGAAGAGAAGCCTGTAGCTCGGGCTGTGGCCCCACTGGGTAGCAGACACCCAGCCAGAGCAGCCTCTCCGCTCTCCACGTTCAGAATTATTCCGTGGGCAAATCTGCAAATAGAGAGTCGAAACTGCGTTAAACCCTTTGGATTGCTTGGACCAGGCAATGTTCTCATCGTATGAAGAAGCTTAGTGCTGGCAAAAGAGGTATCGTACACTTAATGCAGGGAGTTCCGTGGCGTTTTGAAGGTGCTTGTGGAGGAGGAGAGGAGTCGACGTGCTGCGTCTCCAGCCCTGTCTGGGCCGTGTCATGTCCAAGCTTCCCGGTTGTTTTTCCCGAAGGTCTCTCTAACCACCCACTTGACCTTTTGTCCTGTGGTAGGCATGAATGTTTGCCATGATACGTTGGTTTGTGATCTAGAAGTGTTGAGTGTAGGCAGCTGGGCTCTTGTGAGAAAGAGGAGCAACCGTGCTGAGAGAAGGGGAGCACCAGCAGAGAAAAACAGCCTGGGAGATTTTAAACAAGGATGAATTCTGAAAGCAAAATGGAGGGGTAGGGCGTCTCATGTCGATCTTTCTGTCTCTTAACAACCCAGCTTAGTAGGCATGGTGTTGTTGGGCGGATGGTTGGATTGATGATCTTAGAGGTCTTTTCCAACCTATGATTCTATGATTTCCCGGGCAGTGAGAAGTGGAAGGTGCTGTGCTTGGACTAGGAGCGGTACCCACAAAGCCTCTTCCATTTAGCAGAGGTGAAAAGTCCCTGCACAAGCTCTAGTGATGCCACATGCGTGGTTTCCACTCGTTATTTTTAGTGGTTAACTGGGCTATCACTGTCTGATCCATAGGCATCAGTGCTTTTTTATGCCCTTTTCTATTAAACAAGCACTGCTACGATTGGCAGCATATTATGAAGGCAGCAGCTAAAGGTATGTCCACCTTGTTTTAGTTCATATAATTAGGCTGCACAATGGGCTTGCTTGGAAAACGGGATTGCAGCACAGGTAGAGGACCAAATGTCTAAGGCACATCATTTTGAGGTGACAGACGTCTGCAAAAACACAGCTTGCCGTCTTTAATTCTGTGCTGAAATGATGTTCTGCGTCGTGTTGAAAGCTGAACGTGGGATTGAAAGATTTCCACGAACTGGAGATCGGTCCCCTTGCCAGTCCCTTTGACAAGGCTTCGCCTGCGGCTTGGACTTCAGCTGGAGCACCCCAGTTTGGCTGCTGCAGGCGATGCGGTTCAGTGATCAAAGTAACGGTTGTTATTTGTGAGCAGCTAATGGGCCTTGGCTGGAATCGCCGCTGACCACGCGATAGGCAGCGGCTGCTAATACTGTTTGTGTTGTGGTAGCGTCTGGGAGTCCAGTGCCACTGTGCGAAGGACTGTACGATTTAGGAAGAGGAGGGGGAAAAAAAGGGAGGTCAGCCCTGTCCTCTGTGAATTTGCACTCTTAGATAGAGCACAGCTGGCTACAAGATGCACACCAGAATGCAAGAGGGAACTGAGGAAACACGAAGAGAGCCAGCGAGGTGATAGCAGTGGCTGCAGGCGTGCTAGAGCTGGGTGGTAGCGAGCACGGGTCGGAAGGGAGTGAAGGGCAATGTCTGAAGGAAGGCGCTGGGATAGCTCTGTGGCTCTTCTCCTCCCGGGCTTCGGGGGCAACAGGACAAAGAGCACAAGGCTGCTCCTTTACAGCTCATAATAAGAGGCAAGCGGTGTTGGTCAGCAGCATCATTGACCAAGCTGAGCGGGGCAGGAGATCAGCCCCACCAGTTCAGGCCAAGGGTCCATCCAGGACCTCAGCATGGCCAGAAGCCATCGCTCAGTTCCCCTGTAGTGCAAAACCAGAATGTATGTATTCCCAAGCTGCAGGGGTTTCCAAAGCTGGAGGTTTATATCTGGTTCATTGTATTTAACAGCTGTCGATAGACCTCTGTGAATCTACTTACCCTTAGCTAGGTGGGAGTAACCCCAGAGGAGCCTTTAGATCAATGCTTATATTTCCTATAGGTCTGTAGTGTCGTAGTCAGGTAGGACTGACGGGGACCTCATGAGATCACACGATCTGTGCCTGTCTGTGCAGAGACAGGATTAAACATCTGCAGGTCGTTCCTGTAAAGTGTAGCCAACTAGTTATGTGTATTTTTGCCACTGAAAACAAAAACAAAACCGCGTCCCAACGAAGGAGAAATCCCAGCCAAAAAAACTTCATGAAGACTGAAATACATCATTTCAGTGCAGTTAAAAGATTTTTAGAAAATAAACTTAAAAACAAAGGAAGTCAAAGCTAACATTATAAAAGAATACATGACTAAATGCTGGAGAAGTGATGGGGGCTTTGTGAATGCACTGGAAATATCCCCGGGCTGCTGAACGAGACTGCTGGCCGTAAAGCGGGGTCACCGCTGCGCGCGGTGAGCAGACTTGGAGCTGCGCAGGGTTTGCCGGCACTGACGGAGGGAAGGTGTAGGGTAGGAACCTCTGTGAGAAAGAGCGTTAACGCTTCCCCTCTGGGGCTCAGATTGCAAAGGCTGGGCTCTGGACTAGGGACTGAGGACTGAAAATTAGACCTTCGGCAAAGGTGACGGGTTTACCGAGTAGGAAGGGAAGCAAATGCCTTAAAAACGCCAGGAGGGCTCCTGACCCGAAATGTCTGCAACATGAGCCTGGGGTGAAATGGCTCGGTGGCGGAGGCATCTCGCAGGAGCTCCGCGGAGGAAGTCCCCGGGAACTGTGATGTGGATGCTGGCATGGCTGGAGGAGCCGCAGAGGAATCCTGGCAGTGGGAAAAAGGCACCTCTCTTCCCCCTTTCTTCCCTCTTCCTCTCTCAAATATCTCCCTCTAAAGGCATTTTTCATTTGTTTTTGTTTTCATTTTGATTCCTACTAAAAGCCAACCCGTGTTGGGTTTTTTTTTGATGGGTGAAAAGGAGCGCAGGGGAGGATCTAAGTACCACCGGAGCCTAATTAGGAGCCATCGTATTAGATTCCAAAATTAGATAGGAAGCTGGATTTAAGGCTAGTCCAAACCCAACCAGTTCCTAGTTTGGCCTGGCCCACGTAGGTGGGCTGGGCTGGTTTGGAGCTGTTTTGAGGACAGGCTGCTTGCCCACGGAGGGAACCGTTCCAGGCGCAGTGGAGCTGGAGCACGGCGCCTGGTCCTCAGCCGGGCCAGCTTCTGCTCCACCACCGGTCTGCTCTGCAGATGCGCTGGAGGGGCGTCTCGTTTAAAGCGGCTCTCGCTGCTGCTTTCCCAAGCAGATGAAGGCAACTGAAGGCGACAATTCAGGCTGACTTTGTAAGCCTCTCTTTTATTTCAGATACCAGCATTGCGTATGAAAGTTTGTTTTAAGCCAAGTTCTCTTTGTCTGACTTCCACCTTTTCTGTGTCTTCACCTGTTGAAGAGCTTGTAAAAATGTCTGATGGGTTTTGCCGATAATTTTGGTAACTTCACAACATCTTCCAGCAAAGGGTTTCATAGTATTTTCCAAACTGTGCTACTGACCTTTGTCACTTGGCTAATACGAAGTATTAAAATACCCATCTTATAGCAAGTGAAATTTAGCCAGGAAAATCAAATTATATGCCCAAAGTCACAAAACAAGTCAGTAGCAAGAGCCAGAAAGCAGTGCATCAAATTTCCCCTTTTAACAGCTGTCATGCACAAGTGGGCTTTCTAAACTTCTAAACAACGTGTGCTTTTTTTGCCAATATGCCCTTATCCTGTGCAATATCTCCACGATACTTTTTTTTTTTTAGCCAGCACGGTTAGAAGTTGTCCAAGCCGTCTTTCGAAACAAAGCAGATTCAGACACTAGTCAGGTTAGCCTGGTTTAACCACAAGCTTAGTTAGACTGTGGTAGGAGCGTGCCTTTCCACAGCCCACGGCAAGCGCAAGGCGGTGAGTCTGAAGTTCATCCCTGCTTACAGAACTGTAGCATCTCACGTCTGCCATGAGCTGTGGCCGTGCAGGCGACTGTTACTGTGAGTTATCTGAGATGTGGTAACTTGGATTTGGAGTTTCGATCGTCAGTAGTGATTGGAGCTGCTGGTGGTGTAGCCTAAGCTGCCATACAGCAAACAGCCTGCAGCGTGTTTATGATGTGAGCTGTTACAGACCAGAGTCTGTTTCTATTTCTCATCACCAGTTTCCTGGGAGGATAAAAACCATATTCAGACTTCACACTATGGAGAAGAAGCATTTATTTAGAGGTGTTCAAAGCCGGGTTGGTTTAAGCTCCAGCCCCGTGGATGAATGGAGATGCTGTGTGGACAAGCTTATAATGGGTTGAAATTTAGCTTACAGTAGTTTGCCTTAACTTAGCGAGAAACTCAGGTCGGGTCTGAAATGAATGAAAAAAATATACAGAGAGCTTCACACTGCTTTTATTAAATGAGATTGAAAATCATGTATTGTTAAAGTGGTGCAAAGCTGAATGTTAAAAAGGGATACGGTCCGTCCACCCCTGCTGTACAGCTGTGTTGGGCAGTCTGTGTCCTGCTGAACTGGATGGCAGTTTGGTAGCTAATCGGGCACTGGGTGCCGAAATGCATGGGTTGAAACCGCTGCAGGTCTTTGGCCTGGTCGGTATTGGTGACGCTGAGACACAAGAGCAGCAGCAGCTCCAGCGACGTCAGCCCAGCGGCCGCCTGGAAAGGTTTCCCCCGTCTCCCCGAAGCTCGCGGTGGCTGGGGGCACGTCTGCGTTGCCCAGCAGTGAGTCCTGCTCTGCGGCTTCCCGAGAGCCCCGAGTCGCTGCTGCGATGCCGAGGGCCGGGATGCTCTGCCCCGGGAGCAGCGGCTCGGCTCGGAGGTTGCCCACGCATCTCCCCGCAGGGCTCCTGCGCACCCTGAGGCTTCCGAAACTCCCGGGTCCTGACTCACGCTGACGTTTCCAACAGTTTTATCAAGGCCTGACGTTACCGCTGGTCGTGTTACTTGGGGGAAATGTTATGTTCTCACTGTAAGGGAAAAAAACTGGCCGTCGCTGGGTGAGTTATTTTCCACTGTTTTCACTCCAACGGCGTTACTTCGCCTGCTGCTAAAATCCTTAACCTAAGATGGAAATGCCTGCCCTCTGTGTGCCGGGGAGGAGAGGAAAACGCACCGTCCTGGGTGTGGACAGGGACCGGGGCTGGCAGTGTCCGCTCACGGGGGGAGTTACTTTGGAGGGGAGAAGTGTGGCTTTAATTGTTTAGAT
>Ga0065711_1005034_pt1 | contig 27096 bp, 12 predicted proteins | sample Hoacrofraction12_FD_59098 | JGI IMG/M metagenome (GOLD analysis project Ga0065711, IMG submission 59098) | Hoatzin crop microbial communities from Cojedes, Venezuela - Epithelial fraction 12 v2 (version 2) | ecosystem: Host-associated > Birds > Digestive system > Esophagus > Crop | place... | reverse complement strand
GTTTAATATACATATTAAACGCGACTGGACTGGTAGTGGCAAATTGGACATCACTCAGAATTTAAACCTAGCCGCACCTAGCCTCTCACTTCGGTGAAGAGCGTTAGAAAGCAAGGGGGTTTATTTTCTGACAAATTAATGCGACAAAGACACACTGCCACACTGGCAATAAGCAGCTCAGAGCAGTGCAGGCAGATCACACACATCAGTGGCAACGCTGTGGAAGCAGCATCTTAAAAATGGTCTGAGCTGCCCCCCAAGTAGGACTTTTCTAATTCAGCCTAGTCCAAGAGCATTTGGGCACAGTGCCTGCTGCTGCTTGGTACAGTAATGACAAGCCCTCAAACCGGGCTCACATATGTATGGGATTATTATTCACTTTCTCTCCTAGGAAACTTTAGGCTAAAACAACAGAAGAAATAAGGCAACATCTAATGTAGACAGCTGTGAGCCTGCATTTCAGTATTTTTTCAAAATTTAAATATTCAGGAGTCATCCTTTACTGTTACACTGGCAACTACTTCAGTTACGCAGGGTGAACTACATCGGCATCTTGAGTGTTTGTTGTTAATTTTATGGAACAATCCCTTAACTCGCAGGAACTCAAGTATAAACATATAATACTGAATCTACAGAAGCTGCCTCAAAATCCATGGTAAAATCAGTGCCAATTATTCTTGAAAAAAAGAATTGGGTTTGATTCAGTGTTTAAAATACTGTCTGATATTAATGCGAAGAAATGTAAAGTAGACGGCACAATCTCGTCATTGGGACTCTATGCACAGGAATCCTGGGGACTGTTTTCCTCTATCTTATGGGCTTGTTGGTTATCTTGAGCAAGTCACCTCATGGCTGGTCCTACATCACCCACAAAGTGGCCTGAAATATTAAGTCAGATACTGACAGAAAAAGGAGCAGTGTGTGAGAAGGTTACAGGTATCTTAATGCAGAAGACTCTTCAATCAGAAACCAATTATACTTCTAGAAATTACAAATGTACCTGGTTAGAGTTCCTCAGCTCCTCAAAGAGCCAGCTAACCCTGGGCGTTGATACTATCCCTGAATCTCAAGTTGAAAGTTTCAAAAATACCTTGCACAGGTAATAATTATTCAGCATATGGTGGAGATTTGACAAACAAAAACAAAATAGTGGGCAAAATCCCATTAAAACAAAGAAAATGCTCTATAGCAAAACTTGTCTTGTACACTTTCTATTCTCTGCTTGACAGAAACATGTTGTATCACCAAATGTTAAATTAGGATAAAAAGACTGAACTCCTCCAAATTTCTTTAGAGTATCTTTCAAAAAGTAAACATGCATGGAATTTTTTAATTTCTGATCACACCCCAACAAATAGGGGAGTACAGAGGTGAATGAAGATCTTCACAATCTACCCATGCAATTCAATAACAAATTTTTACACTATCAAGGATGTGACTCATAGGAAGAAACAGTAAATATATGCTTAGAAGATAATTACAGCTACTTGTTGTTTTGACTTGTAATGAAACCAGTCTTGCAGCCAATTTTTGTTCCTATTCAAGGAGGCAAGAGTATAACTTTAGACAAACTTACTTAAACACTCTCTAGTCTAAGAAATAAATCAACAAGTACATGTGGGAGAATACTGACTCAATTGCATAAAGAGATCAAAGCCTTCAATAGATATCGTATAGACAGATATAGATATAGAGATGCAGATATATTGATATATGGAGAGACATAGGTACGTATGCGTATACATGTATTTAAATAAGCCACTGTGCCAAATTGGTCACTGTTTAAAATACAGAAAATTATAAAGAAATCAGCGTTCTTAGAGAATTTGGATACAAAACTGAGAATATGAGATAGGACAAATTAAGAGAAGTGACAAAATGTTTTTTTAGGCCAAATAGCTTTATCTAGAAAGCTGTTAGCATGAGTTAAAAAGTTAAAAATAATAGCTGGGAGATGGGGTGGGTTTTTTATATCTCTCTGAGAGACGATGGTTGCACCTAACGATTGCACCAAATTCAAGGCAAGACTGAGAGCTATAATGTTAATCAATAAAAGAGAAAAAAAAAAGCTACTGATTTGTACATTTGAAGAATGTTAGATATCATGGCCAATAAAGATCAAGTACAGGATTTCTATTTAGAAAAAGAGATTCAAAAAAATAAACTGTCAGTCTGAAAAACAATCAAATCAAATCTCTTTAACAAATACAGAAATCATATATTGTCACATCTACAATCCCAAATATAATCCATACGACTATAGAGAATGGATTTGATTGTTTAAACAGGGAATGAATAAAATGGAACATGTCGTGATTCCAGAAACTGTCACAATAATGGCAAACCTACAGTTAGACCATCAGGCCTGCTTGGGCCAGGCTTCAGACATGCATATATGAGCCAAGTCTAGTCTTGTAGTTCCGTGGTTGCTGTAGTGTAAAAATTAACCATAAAAATAAAAGATTAAAACCTCTTCTGAGAAACATATCTAATCCTGGACATGACATAACCCTGCTGCTGTGGCACTTCACTAATTCAACTTGCTCCTCAGGTTAGATTTTTAATGAGGAACAATGCTGCTTGGCACTGCTCCCTAAAATACCATCCTTATTTTGCTGAACTAATGAAATGCAGGCTACCGGAGAAATCAGACCAGTGATGTGTAGTGACTGCTCTATAAATCAGCAGCTTTGTTACTGGATTATTTAATAAGGGGTCTGCAAAAGATAATAAAGAAAAATAAATACATTTTCAGGCTTATATCCACTTCAAACAACTCTCCAGTGCTGGAAGAAAATATTTATGGGCTTGCAAATTGAAAACCGCACAGATACTACAAGGAGATTTCGTTATGAGACCTATCTTTGAATGACTGAGTGAAACCAGGAAGGAGGGATTGCAGTGTTCTATACACCCGTGAAGACACTACGCTAGCTTGAACAACAGTCTTGGACTGCGCTACAGGGTACCACAGCTCCGAAACAGGCAATAGATTATCAATATGTGGCATCTGTAATTGTCCTGAATATAACCAGAGACTCAGTAACCAGTTAGCAATTAGAACTATGGGAATAATGACCATGGCAACTATGACCACATTCCTCTTCCAGCTAATGGTATACTATGACAAGAAAGATGCATCTTTTACATGCCATAATGGTTAATGTGAAAGATGTTTGGGGAATCCAAATATGTATGCTTTGAATTCAGGCGTCTTTGCACCAGAGACTACTAGTTAAAAATGCATCCTGCTCTACACTGCACCTGGATAATAATATACTCATTCCTGACTACTCATTAGGAGAAACGTAGGCTGCATTTGAAGCAATGAAGACAGGACTTATATAACCGTTTGTTATTTGCTTACAAATCTTTGGATTTTTCCATGTGCACAGTTGGGGCTACTTAGCAAGATATGCTCCCTGAAAGTACATCATCTCTTTCTGCTCATCTGTTATGACACCAGCTATTTCAGTTATTGCTGATTATCACAGGCTGGATATTGCTTCTGATTTACAAGCCAGCATCTTATTCTCTCTGTCAGACTTAAGGTTTTTACACACTCAAAGTCTGTAAGCTACAGCCACACTACAGTGTTTGCAAGATGTCTTGTTCCAACCAAGTGTGCATGAGCAGGGAGTGCCTAGACTGGTCCTCAATATCTCACTTTTATCTTTTACCTGTCACGCGTGTGCCACCACCAGCTGGCATTTTGTTAGCTTATATTGGGAAGGAAAGTACTGTGGGCAACCCCAGTGACCACGCCGGCTGGATGAGTTCCCTTCTATTTTTTGAATGGGAGATACCTGGCATCTCCAAAGATGAAAAACTCCAAAGTGAAAAAGGACACAGTCAGAAACTCTGCGCTTTTTGAAGAAAGCCTGTGTCTTCACTGAATTAATATCTTGCCTTTCCAGAGTTGCATTTGAAACATGAAACATGGGTCATGGTGTCATGAATCATGACAACAGAACTGGAAATCTTACACATCATCGCATGTACATCACTGATTTTCACTATGGGAGTTATGCAAATATTTCTTTACTCCTGCCTTGTCAGTTTCTTTTACTTCCCCAGCAATCCAGGGTATCTAAAAAAGGGATTAATTAATTAATTAATGTTTTATTGAGACAAGACATATTAAATATAATGCATCAATTACAAAAGAACAGGGACCAGTACAGAAATATCCAGTGCTGTACTAACACAGGTTTATCTTCTAAACTTTGCAGTTTGTCCATTTTTATAATATTAATAAGCTATGCTACAATGGATTTCAATATAGATAGCTTTCTCTAAAAGCATTCAGAATATTTATATTCACCAAGATGGCACACCTGCGGAGATGCAGTACTTCAGAAAGAAGTGAAGTGAAATTATTACCGAAGTACCAGCCTAATGTATTGTATACAGGAACAGGACTTTCAGCAATTTGAGCAAGGTACCACTAAATGTACCACAAGTGACTATGTACGTTTCCACATTTCCATAGTGTAAGCTGCAGCAAGGGCAAGCAATGGAGTCCAAACGATATTTCTTCAACTGTTTTTCAAATCAAGCTTGTCATGCATAATATTATCCTTTACTTCAATGTGTTGGACATGTTTCAGATAATCTAGGAAAGAAAGAAGTAGCAGTGGCTTGTAGATTTAAGTTACTGAATACTCTCCAGTGAAAATATACACATCATTCTTGTGCAGCTCTTACCTTAGAATTATGAACCCTAATATAATTAATGCCCAAAGCTCTAATTAATCTCTTATTCCTGTTTTGTATGGCAATGCAAATCCTCTCTCCCAGCAGTTCAGGATGCAGGATTCTTGCCACATCACCATTTTTTCCTGTGTAAAACAAAAGTGCTTCCCCTCCAGTGTTAATCACTGATTTTATGGTGAGTAAATCATAATGTCAGCCCTACCGGTGGGTTTGTGGGAATACACTAAGGAAGGGCACAAATGAAGAACAGTGTTTGTGACTGGCCAGCTGCTCCTTTGCTGAGCACCAGGCCCACCTAGTTTATTATTTTCAGGATGAGGGAGGAATTATTCTCATCCACCCCCATCCTCCCCTACAAGACTGAGCATCAAGATTTCATTCCCCCTGAAGCAGGGAGGGCTTGAGATATGAGGTTTCTGCTTGTCAGTGGAGTGCTGCTGCTTTGCAGAAGGTTAAAGGACCCTCAGGAGCTGTGACTGACTTTATGAGATGCATGGAAATTGTCACTGTAATCCATCGGCTTGCAGGATTTCAGGCCTTTCTGTTACCAGTCACCAGCCTGCTATAGCAATAGTCTCTGTATGGCTAATTTCCCTCCAACACCCCCAGCTGGGGCGTAGCAAGCAGACTGGTATTTTGTGAGACCTGAAAACAAGCTAGCTGACACTGCTGGATGAGATCAAAGTGAACTTTAAGGCATCAAGGAGAGGGTTGAGAATAAAGCAAAAGAGTGAATTAAAAAAAATAAACAAAGCCAGAAAAGTGAGAGACCCCTGAGGGCACAACAGGCTTTAATTGCCCAGACCGGCATCACCAGGGACTCAGGCCTGGGCTGAAATGGAGATCCCAGATACATGGGCTGGGGCTTCTGGTGATGCTCCCTTGGCCCTTGCCCAAGCTTCCTTGCTAGGTGTGCCTGTCTCTGGTCCCATCTCCTCTTGCTGGACCCTGGCCCTGGTTCATTGCTTGCTGTTTCTGGGGCTGTCAATGGACCCCGTTACCCGTCCCTGGCCCTGGCCCAGGGGATGCGCCCCATCAGTGGGGGCACAGCCTGTCACCCAAGGCTCCCAGCTCCCATCCCTCTTGGAGTGGCCCCCCTCACGCCGCTCCCTGACAAACCTATACAGGTCTGCGGAATGACAGCGCACATCTGTAGAGAAGCATCAGCACTAGGAGCACCATAAGCTAGTAGAAGAGATCTATAACAGGAAAGGAGAGATGGGGAAGTGAGATATAATCATTATAACATTATTTCTTGCTTTTTCTAGATGTATTTCTTGCAGACTAGGCTGTTTCCTTCATTATTTTTGAGAAAAATATGGTAATAAGAAAGAACGTAATGAAGCTTGTGACTGTTACTGGGCACACCATTCCTTATTTTATTTTAAAATTCTAGAGTTCTGTTGATCCAGACAAGTTGAGAAGGCATTTGTAATTAATTCTTGAGGTCAGCAGGCAAAGATCTAAAAAGTTCCAGTGACTGGAAATCAAAGGTAGATATTTTTTTTTTCCCAAATAATACAGGGCTTCAGAAACTAGTTGCTGTATAACAGAAGGCAGGTTTGATTTGTCTACAGAGCAAAGTCATCTCTGCCAGAAATATTTCTGTTAAGTGACTGCAGAGTTGTGTTTTTTCAGTGTAAGCCCATCTGTAAATACTGTGACTAATGAACTAAGGCAATTGCGATTATGTCTGAGGAAAGCTCTATTACCTGACAATTTTGTGGACAGTTTTTTCCACCCCTCCACTATCTGTCCCCACCCATAAGCAAGATACAAATGATAGTTTCAAAGCCACACAGATAGACTACTTTTAATTTCACAAAATGTACCAATTCATATAGCCTGGCAAGTCTTCAATGTCAATAAAGAAAAAAGAAAAGATGTAAGAAAAGCATAAGGAAGGGAAGACTACATCTTTCTTCTTTGCATAGTTCTGGGAAGGTCTGGCACTGGGAGACCATTTGTCTGTCCTTTTTGCAAAACATCATTTTTCTTCTTCCAAGTAGTCAGTGACAGTTTACATGGTTTGGAGAACTCATAATTTAACTGGCAGAAAAAGGCAATAATCTGCTGCAAGAATAAAAGTACATCTGAAGATGTGTTAACATAAGATTCATGCATTTAATTTTGTTCATTCTTGTATAACTAGACAAAAAAAAATGATTTTAATGTTGTTATATGACTTTAAGGAGAGAAATAATTGCAACTATATGTTCAGTGATCAAAATTAGCAGTCATATCTCTAAAAGAAATTACATTATTGTGATTGGAAATCTATATTTAATACAAAATGTTTATTTTGTTTTCTCTCCAGCCACCTCTCTATTATTGGTAGTATTTTCAAAAATCGGAATTATTTTAAGACATTTCAAAAGCCTAATGGTTAAATCTTCTTTTCCACCCTAACTGATTAATGCCAAGCTAAAGGGGGTAGGGTGATGTGAGCATTCCTTCAAAAGCCACTGTTTGCCCTGGGTAGACTCCCCTGGCCCAAGCATCTGGTCAGGCAGCTGAGAATCTGCTTCCTTGGAGTCTGCTTACATGTGGGGCATAGAGAGACCCAGCACAGAAGCTAAAGAGACTCTTTCTTAGCTATCTTCAGGACAAGGGTATACATTTCTGCTTTTGTGCCAACTTTACTCTTACCCTCAATAGCTCCTCTCTTTACCTGTGAAGTTCCTACAACAAGCATTTATAGGCAGAAACCAGATCTCATTCAAGCCTTTCCTTTCCCAGCCATCTCAGTAGCCTCTCTCTTTCCCAGTCCTTTTGAAACGTCAGTGATCCTGCCTGTACAGTCCTCCGGGAGTCTCACCAGGCCCTCTCACACTGCCATTTGTACCAGCACTGCTGGAAATGCTGTTCCTGGTACATTCTGGAATCACATTCGCCCTTTTCACGGCAACAGAAAATGAGTGAGCAATACCTATCCTGTGATCAGCTCATGTATCCGGCACCTTCTTCTTCTCAGATCCTTCTTTTTCCTTCTTCTTCTTTGCTGTCTAATGAAGTGCTCAGCTTCTAGAAGGACTTGTCTGACAGGCCCTGAGTACAAGACCTTGCACTTTCATTTTGTGTTCTGAATTTCATGCCAATTTTAACTCCACAGTAGCAACAGTTGTTTAGTTCTTCATTTATGAAATTCTGGCCCTCTTCTGTTTTCACAATGCATCCAAGTCCAATGCAACTAGAAATTTTCATTTTTGAGCACTTACTGAGTCACAGTCATCAGAGAAGACTTCAAACAAGAGCAGTTCTAGGACTGATGCTCAAGGAGTTATCTTGCTCCCTGCTCCACGGCCTGATACATTCCTTTGCAGCGCAGCCCACAGTTGCCTCCTTTTTTGTCTGTTCCCTATCCATTCTCATACTAATTCCCATCTTCTGCACCTTAGTTAGCACTTTCCCATACAGTGCCTCTGGGCTGTAGGAGGGCTACTAGGACAGTTCTTGATTAATAAACCCTGACAGCATCCATCCATCTAAAATTTAACAACTTGAACAGAAATGTCAAGCACATTTCACAAAAGAAATGAGTCGATAACACAGTGTTTACAGAAAGCCATCTGAGATCCATATCATTTCCTTTCTGTAGAAAACTACAAAGAGCTATCAAGACAGCCTGATGCCCTCCATCCTGGTAAATCTATATTGCATTTTACTACACTTTCCAGATAGCTTCATGTCTTCAATTATTTTTTCCTTTAAAATCTGTGCGAAAGATTTACGTGCTCCATGTACTTCAAAATTTATGCGCTTACTCTCATTGCTGTAATCATCTTAATTCATGTGTTTTGTCAGGCTTCAAAATGAGGATGGTTTTCTGTATTTGGAAACTTTCAACAAGAAAAATCCCCTCAACACAAACAGAGCAAGCAAAAATTATCAGCTGTATTTTGTTTTACTTGTGTTTTATCATACTTCAGATGAATTAAAGAACAAAACTGATTCGGCTTGAAAGAATTTCTTTTGACCCGCATTCATCATGGCTAGTGCATGCTACCCACCAGTTCTGAGGGGAAGCAATATCAAATGTGACACGCAAAAAAAACAAAACAGGAAGTTACATTGTATGAATCGGAGCGGTAGCAAGCAGCAAGGCAGGCACTGGAGTATCTTTGCCCCTCTGACCATGCCCAAACCTGCCTCTTTGCTTCCCGACATGGGATACAGACCCAAGGATGACTCCAGGCTGTAGGGCTCTGGCCTGACCCTGTGCTCTTCACCGTGGGATCCAGTCAGGGCCGTGTTTCAGGAAGGGCTCCAACATTTCCTCCTGATGTCATCAAAGAACTTCCTCATTCTGTGGCCAAGATGAAATCCAGATTTAAATCTAAAAGGCACCACAAGCATAGAGTTACGGTATTGTATGGTGTCTGGCTGGGATGGATTTAATTTTCTGCAGAGCTGCCTGCATGGGGCTGTGTTTCAGATTTGTGACAACAACAGCATTGATAACAGACCGATGTTTTGGCTGTTGCTGAGCAGTGCTTGCACAGCATCAAGGCCTTCTCTTTTTTTGCGTTCTGCTCTCCCAGTGAGCAGGCTGAGGGTGGGCCAGAGGCTGAGAGGGGACAGAGCTGGGACAGCTGGCCCGAACTGACCAAAGGGATATCCCACACTGTATAACGTCACATGCAGCAATATAAAAAACCTGTGGGAGGGAGTTCCCTGAGGGTGCTGTTGCTCAGGGGCTGGCTGGGCATCAGTTGGTTGGAGGGAAGTGACTGCTTTTGCATCACCTGGGTTTTTTTGGTTTGGTTCGGTTTCCCTTTTAGGTTTTTTATCCCTTTACTTATCAAACTGTATTTTATCGCAACCCATGACTTTTCTCTCCTCTGCCCTTCCAGTTCTCTCCCCCACCCTGTGTGGGGCTGAGCTGCCATCCAGGGTGAGCCCACCACAGTCCTTTCTGGCAGTCAACTTGGGGCACGCAGTGTTTGAGATAATGACATTTGATTGGAGCGTGCTAGAGGCAACTAGTTATTATACCTGTTTATCAGTCGCTGGTTGCAATGTTGACTTATTTGTTCTTGACACTAGTTTGTTTCTTCTCTTACCTGCTCCATGCCATACTCCTTCTCTTGCTGTACATCAGATTCAGAGTTCGTTAAAGGTTGGTTTTGGCTTTTGCAGTTTGCTGTGCTGTGCTGTGTAGCACTTGGTTTTGTTTTGCCTGGGAGAACTATGCTAAAAGCTCACTGGCCTTGAGCCTAATCTGGCATTTGGGCCCTGCATTGCAGCCATCCCAGTACCTCAGGAACCATCTTGTGGAGATGGCTAACTACTACACCTTTTCCCTCTTCTCTGAGAGCCAATTTATGGATGAAATGAAGAATGGCACCATCCCCTTCTTCTCCTGTGGGGAGATGCTTTCCGCCTTGTTACAATGGCTCTTCAGTCCCTTCAGCATCCTTGGTTAATCAGAATGCCCATGCTGATGTGTCTCAAGAATCTGTTTCTAGGTTTTCCTAAGGCTAACTGACTATTTAGGAATTTCATAGAGGGATACACCCTGACCCAGTGTGATCATGGGTAGCAAGGGGCATGGGAGTATATGGGCAGGTTCCTAGAACAGTTTTCACCTCTGAGGGTGTGGGACTTCACCCCAAACAAGTGTGGAAGGGTGGGGAAATCTGATGTGTACCTCGAGGAGAATTAACCTTGGGTGAAAATAACCCATGATTTGAATTACATGGTGCCCTTGCCATATAATGCTGTTGCTGTATGATGCTGTACATCACCATTAACAGCAAAGTATCTTCAGGTTAAAAAGGCTGCTTTGGTCCAAAACGATCAGCGAGCATGCAGTATATGGAAGAGTGAAGTCTACCTGCAGGACCTGGCTTTTGAACACTTTTTCATTAAGCCAAAGTGACTCCACACTTGACCCATCAGCGTTGTTGTGTTTAAGGTGTCTCACCTATGTTTAGCCCTGAGAGCTCGCATGCAGCAGTGGGAACCAGCTGGCAGCAGTGTGGAGTGAGGCGGGGCTGCTGGGGCTCATAGCTCCCCTTGCACACACACTCCTGTAAGAACAGAGCGGCAAAACAGCCAAAAGAAGAAGGAAGGACATGATTACAAACCTGGTTCTCATATTTTCTAAAACCAGATCAGCCTGACCACCCCATCTGCCCAAAAGGAAGGCCACACCACCACCACCTGTCCGTAAGCAAAATCCATCTGGAACAAGCAGAGATGCTTGTTTGTATAATAAATGAGTTTGCATTGATTATGTGACTCTGTCCTTCTGTCCCACTTTTACTCACAAGCCAACACGATAACCCCACATGTAACGCTGTCTGATCAGGCCAACATAATGACATGCAGCACTGGTAGGATAAGAACAATAAATATATATTCTCTCATACACACATAGTTTAACTCTGTCCTTTCAGATTGTTCGATTTTTTCATAGCAGTAACAGCATACACCGAGTACCTTATGCTTTCTGCATTTTTACAGTGAGAAAGAAGTTTAAAAAACAACTCCAGAACTAGAGAAAAGTGCAGATATTAAATACATCCAGAGCCACAAAATCGTTGTGAACTGAAACTGTGCACTCTTAAGTGAGAGTGAGCTCCACATTTTACGCGCTGTAAAGGGTGGACCTATTGTTCACAATTACTGACTGGCCTCTAGCAAACAGCATATACTGCTCTGGGAATGCAACTCTCCAGGCCAGGAAAGCCAGGATTTTACAATTAAATTACAGCAGTTAGTAAAGAAAATATTTTATTGATTATTGACTGGTTTAATACACATGACACTAATATAGTATTAGAAACCTCTCTATTTATATAATCAATATTTTATATATGTATATACACACACACACACTGGATTGGGATTCTTCTCCATCCATGGCTGTGTACAATGTTGCCTTTCATGGCTGTTGCTAAAATCCAATTGTTTCTAAACAAACCATACAAATAAAATACTTTTCATCCAGTTTAATTTTCATTAAATGCTGGTTTACTAGGTACATTACAGGTACAAGCATAGTAGCATGGGAATGTTGCAGCTAAATCAGCATGCATTATTTCAGTTTGTGATGGTGAAATAAGAACCACATGCAAGTCTGTTTGAGCATAATAAGAACAGGAACAAACATTCAGTCCATATTTTGCTTGAGATGATTGCCAGCGTTTTAACATTATGTGGCAGGCAAAACACTACAATGGAAGAGAGAACAGATGGGGAAAACATTAATGCTTCCTAGACTGCAGAACACAACTGGATATTGTACTTCAGTTGTCACCAGGCTCTACCATGCGCGTATCATCTCGCATTCAGCTGATAGGCGAAGCTATGAGAGGTAATATTTTAGTAAGTTAAAATTATGGCATTTGTGATATTTACTGCAAGTGAGACTGGTACATCTTCCTTAATGAGCAAGTATCATCAGCTATGAGATGCATGTACAATGGAATCAGTGGGGAAGAAATATCAGAGGACTTCACTCAAATTTAAAGGTATTTTGAATACAGTGGAGAGAGATCTCTCAGCGCCTTTTCTGGAACATTCACAGAAAAAAAGTCCTGGGATTAAAGGATATTGCCAAAGCAACAACTGGGCAGTAAGATATTTATTCTGAAATTTGTTCCCGATGTCTGCACTTGTATTCCCAATTGTCATCTCAACAACAAGGAAGATATTACAAAAAAGGTTGCTTGTATATTAGCTATAATAAAAAATACAGCTTGTATCTTAAAATCTACAGCAATACATTACCAGATTTCTCACAAAGTTACTTGCAAGGCATGGCAGTTGGGCACATAAGAGACAACAGACAGAGCCAGCCCTCGTCTGAAAAGCTTGCAGTCCTACAGACGCACAAAGGTTAAGACAGGGAGATACCTGTCAGAGATTCAAGGTTTTATACCAGCACCTCGTTAAAGAACTGGCAGCGTGAGAAGTTTCATACAGTGTCTGTCAGCTTCCCAGAAATACTTTATGGAAGTATAGTACTCTTTATGAAAGCTTTGAGCCTCTGATGGCAGATCTAGCTCTAAAAATACAATGTAGAAGAAGTCCTGCAGAGAGGAATAAAGGAAGAAAACAACCCGGAGAAAAGACTGGAGCCACTAATGGAGCAAGGGGAGCAAGGTAAAAGAGAAAGTCAGTCTGATGAAGGAGACGGAGCTACAGGGGCCTTCAAGATGAAGACAAGACATTTAAACCAGCTGGTGAAAATGAGCAAAAAGAAGAAACAGTGGCAAGTGTAGCGGGGTGTTGTGTTTTGAGTGATGGGGAGTGGAGAGAGACAGTTCCCAGTGAGGCTGCAAGAAAAGTTATAGCAAGGGAAGAAAGATAGCTGAAGGACAGCAGATGTGGCTAACCTTTCAATAAAAGACCTGTATTTAATTGTGTGGAGGGAAGGAGTAGAAACAAATTCACAGCCAAGTCAGTATGTAGAGGAAGGAGGAGCCCTTAATTCAAGTTATGAGCCTGAGTGACAGGAGCTGTGGTCAGCAGCAACAGAGAAAGGCAGCAGTGAGAGGATTAACGACAACAAAAAAGAAGCTCCATGTCACCAGTGTTAAGTGGGAGCTGCCAGGGAGCTGTGCACTGTCATGCCAGGGACTGTCTGCAGCACACACTGGACATGCGATGCAAGGACAAGTGCGGATTCATGATTCACCAGTGAAAAACTAATAACTGAAAAGGTCCAAAGGAGTTGTTAAGGGCTAACACATAAAACAGTGAGTTGAACACCACACCACAAACTCCTCTCTTTCCTCCAGAACATTTGCTGCCTTTGGCCCAAGCCGTGTACCAGCTCTGAGGGCTGCCTGGGTCCTTCCCAGTTACCTTCAGTTTTCCATTGCCAGTTGCAAGTATCCTTTTCTACAGGGTAGAGCAGCTTCTCCAGTTTATATTTAAAGCATGCACATGTCTGTAATGTCTTCACTACTGACCAGGAAGATGATGCTTGCTTCACGTTGGACTCATGTACCTCAGCTTTTTGAGTCTTTAAAGACTTGTCCTTTCTTGGAGCTTCGGTATTTTTGATCTACCAGTCTCTTCTCTTATATTTGTTTATTTTGCAAAATTAGCAGGAATCTTTTCCTCTTAAGCCTTTACTTTTCTGACCTGAGGCTTTGTATCCCTAGAATTTCCATCAAAAAAAGGCAAAAACTTTTCTTCAAAAAAACATATACTGAGTGTAATGTTAATTCTGCTGTGATCCAACTCTGACTTTTCCTGGTGTATTTTCACTTAGCTGTCTGATATAAGCAAGATCGATTGTGTTTCCTAACACGAGTCTTTTATTATGTCTTATAATTGAAAATGGATCAGGAACACACCAGATACAGAGGAAAACAAGTTACCTGTACTACATCTTATATATGAAATAATAAAGTATCAGTTACAAGAAAACTCCTGACCATATTAAAAAAAAAAGCATGTATGTATAGTAGGAAAATGTATTTTAGGATATTCCTATAAGACAGATTTTACTAGCTAATAACTTGCTGCTTAATTTTTTAAGATAAAAATAATTTGTAAAAAATTAATAAAAGAACAGAAGCAAATACTGAGAGAGAGAATTAATCAGACTTGTTCTTCATTCAGTAAAATGCGATTAGTAATATTTCCATGTCTTAATTGGCCTTCTGGAGGGGTGCTTTTAAGACACACAGCATATGACTAGGCATTAGTGAATGTAATCCTGACATTTGTCCCTGCAATAAAACTCAAAATATACCACTGTCCCAGTCTTTTCAGGGTAACTTGGCAACCTGAATTAATTTAGAAATAACAAGTAATACTACATAGGGGACTACATTTGCCAAAGCTGTTGTTAATCTCTTTGTTATGGACCAAGGCTGAACAGACACTTCTCCCTTTCAACTCTCCAAGTATCAGCCACCCAGAAGTTTATGGCTGGCAGCAACAGTGGTAGCACAGTCTGGGGGAGAAATGTCACACCTACCTGCAAACAGAAGCCAACACAAGAGTTCTCATCACCTTCTGATTGCACTAGGAATGAAAAAGCTTACGTTGGCAATTTACATAAAAGTATAGCAGATTTTAATTCCTGTACCAGGAAGACAGATGTGTTGAAAGTGCAGGTGATGCCAGACAAGGAAAACAGGGTCAGAAGAATACCCGTATCTTTTCTGCTCTACTAGAAAGAGTGGAATACCAACTACCGGGCAGTGTCCTCTAACCAGCATAGAGCAGGCAGCCTCACACTTTGCATTTACGTTAGAGCTGCAACCAAAAGCCCTTCAAGCAAACCGGAAGCTGCCTTTTCCACAAAGGGTGCAGAAAGCCTACTAACCAATAACAGAATATAATTCCATTCTAATAACAGAAGTGAAAAGATACAGTCAGCTTAGTAGAGAAGGCTAACTACTTACAGACAGCAAAAATTGTCTGTGTTGTTGGTATGGTCATGAGAAACAACAGTTAACAGGAGCTACTGAGCAATTGTTTCAGAGAGGAAATCCCTGCTACTTCTTGCCTCCAGGGAGCCAGGTGTAAAGTCCTGGGGGTAGCAGGAATACCGCTGGGAACAGTGTCACAGAACATACGAACTCACCAGCTTTGCCTGGTTAGAAGGGCAGAAATTCCTAAAACTCCACCTGAGATCTCAGGAGACAAGCAGGGATGAGACTGGCAAGTGAATGAGCACTAGCTCGGAAACATCCAACCTACTGGAATATCTCCACGTCTCAGTAAAAAGGGATGCAGGCAAAGACTATAAATATTTCATGTGTAATTGGCTCTACATTTAACAGCGATTGCAGTGGGGAAGAGCAAATTCTGAATCCTGTCATTCTGAACAAGGACTCTCCCTGCAGACAGGGATTAATGATACCATTCTCTGAAATCTGAGCCACAGAGTCCTTCAGACTTGAAGAACATTTTAAACTGAATTTATGTGTCCTTCCCAGTTCACTGAACTCACTGTTTCATTGTGTCACGTTTGCTTGTAAGAGAAGACTCTAGACCATAACTGGCTGATATTTTTCATATTTTCTCATTGCAGATTGACATAACATTTGAAAAAAGTTGTATTTTTGAGCAGGAAATTTTATAAGAAGGCAGTGGTCACTCTGATTGTGTATAAAGAAAAATCCATGCATGCTAGAGAACTATATGTCTCTGCCATTGCTGTTTATGCCTCTAAGTTATTTGCAGTTTACATTTTTGACCCGATCTCATCATCTATGTGTCACAATGGTAGTCTACTAATGATATCAAATTGTATTCTCATCCAGAAGATGAGCCAGCCTTAGACTTGTTTTAGAGAGAGATTCTCACAGCTGGAGCACCTTCATTGTCCAGGAACATTTGTAAGTGGCTGAAGAATTCCTTCCGCATCTTCACTTACTCAGCCAGATCCAAAGCACAGATGACGGTGAGTCCTGGCATCCTGATCACTGCAAAAAGCCTTCAAGGTCACTGCTAGGGATGAGCCTTGGAAATCAGGGTCTTCGGCAAAGAGCCTCAGATAATGCTCAAGCTGATGTCCAGGCTTACACTTCCTTCAAATTTGTGGCAAGTACATATAAGCAGGAGTATAATAACCTCAGTTGTCTAACTGCTGTTTTCATGTTTACTCTTTTTAGGCATAATCCCTAAAAAGTAAAACTCCCAGGAAATCCACATACTTTTATGTCACTGTATCAAGTCAATCTGTCTGGACTGTCTGCCCATCTCCAGGGCAGGAGGAAGAAGAGGTACGATATTGCAGGCAGAAAATCTTGTGCAAAATACTTTTCTTCCCCTGGCCTGAAAGGGAAATAGTTAGAGAGATAGAAAAAACTAAGTTTCTGCTGAGTACACAGCAAAAAAACAATAGTTCCAACATTATAAAGTAGATATGTCAGGTTACAGACATTATAGTTTCCCAGTATGCTCTTGTCATGTGCGGTAGTTCTGCCACTGGAAAATGCCTTTCTCCACTTCAAAAGACAAAGTTGTCCCTCCTCATGCTGGATACGGTCAACCCTGACACTGTATATGTTTGGGACCATGAGGAACAATCCTGATAAATTAAATATTTTCAGTTTTGTCTCCCTGGCTTCTGCCAGATTAAATAGATAAAAACACTTAAGACCACCAACAATAAAATAGCTGGCAGAGACCAGCAAGGTTGGCAGCTGGTCATAATTTCTGTCACCAAATGAAAGCGAAAATGTGTGATCAACAAAATGGATACTGAACCTGGCTAACCATTTTCATTGTAACCTCAGTTGGGGATGCACTGTGTGTCCCATCTATCTGCCAAGATTACGCGGGAGGGGAGTGTGATACCGGGAAGAAAACAGGACTGAATAAAACAGGTTGCATGTGGAAAGGCCCTGTGGAGCAGGTCGTGGTTTGAAACCTCCCATCTGAGCTCCTGACACTAGGTCTCATTGCCACCGCGTCTCCTGGGGGGACAGCTGGCTCCTGCAGCAGCGCAGCCGGAGTGCCTTGCTGGCAGAGGGGCGGCATTTGCAATATTTGGGAATATAAACCTTCTGTTCTTGTTGCTGTAAATACACTTGCCGTTTTCTTCAGCCTGTTTCTAGTCCTATCATTTGGGATGCAGACTGATGCCTGAAGAGAGCAGATCACCACAGCTGCAGCTGTGGGGAAGACTTGATTCCTTGGGGAAGTCCCTGGCACCCAGCAGCAATGTCACACGCCTACAGCTCTGCCCCTGCGTTGTATCTGTATGCATACATAAGGTTATACGTCAACAGCTGCCTCCATCTGTGCACACTGCTGGCAGGGAGGCTGTAAGGGCCTCCCGTTGTTCCCGTTTCAGGCGTGCTGCTGGTGGGGAGCCACAAGGCAGCACCCCCTCCACACCCAGCACACCTCGCATTTTTCTGTGAGAATGATGAAGGACCTGCTTCAGTCCTATCAGCATTTCAGTGGTCCCTGCCTGGTTCATGTGCATGGTTAAAGGTTTATCATCCTTCAGTGTGGTGCCAAGAAAATTCCCCTGTTCTCTCTCATACTGACCCAGATGTATCCAGGGGTGTTGGAAAACATGTACTAAGGTTGCGCCATGAAAAATGCTAGTGAATTAAAAATAGGAAACAATCCTACACAGTTAGGAGGCAGAGCATCATGTTTAGGAGAGGAAAAAATGAGATATTAAACTAGTGGAGCATCCAACTAGCCCAGTCTCTGTTTACCAACAAAGTTTTTCTAAGAAGGTAGAAAAAAGTGATGTTCTTGAGGATTAGAGAATTACTGATCTCCAGGAAATATTTCCATCGAATTCTCAAGAATTAGAGGTTGCAGTTTGCTCCAGTACAGAGAATTTATATCCTAGAAACTCTGGTCTTATGAACCATAAAACTCTTATGATGTATTTAACAATTCTTAAAAACAAGTAACTCCAAGATTTGATTAACTAGATTTTTGTACCCCACAAAGCATTGAAACTCACAGTTTCGTACCGCAGTTCTCACGACTTTTGAAGAATGCTTCACCAGAAGGAATTTCTTTAACTGAAAAGGGTGCATTTCTGAATCCAGAGAATCTGAAAGAGATTTTATTGTGTCCAGTTATGGGCCACCTACTACCAGAAAGATAGATGAGGCATCCCACAGGAGGGTCACCAAGGAGGTCTGGGGCTGGAGCATCTGCCCTAAGAGGAAGGGCTGAGGGAGCTGGGCTTGTTCAGCCTGAGGAAGAGGTGGCTTGAAGGGGGCCTAATAGCAGCTTTCAGATTCACAAGCTACGCTGAGATTCAGCTCCATGTTAGAGCAGCTGCCTCAGCTTCTGGATAGCCTGGCACAGGAGAAGGCGTATGCTCATTTCTGCTAGCACAGAAACAGAGTGCCACAACTCCTTACCTCCCCTGTGCTTTTATCCCTCTCTCTGTGAAACAGGAATTATAAAACTCCTTTTTTCACCTTTGTCTGTCTGTCTGAGCTGCAAATACTTTGCCTCTCACTCCCAATGTGTGCAGTATCTAAAGCGGCTGATCTCCATTAGGGTTTCTCACCACGACGACACTGTGTCAAAATCATCGGAGTGCTCAGTTAAATCTCCAGGAGTGTTTTCAGAGGTTGAGGGCTGCCATCTGCAGTTTTTAGCTATGTTTTCAAGGATTAGGATTTTCATAAATCAGATGTCACCAGAAGCTATTGTTCTCAGAGATTGCTGCACCACTTGTAAGAAAAATTCCAAGTTGTTTATCATCTGCATAACCAGCATAATCTGTTGGACATCTCCATTTTCAAACAAAGTGTATTGAGACATAAAGCAGGCATTGTTTGGCTCGAACAGTGGATTTCTTAATTTCGCCTTTGGATATTTTTTCCTAAAACTGTGACGATCCCATTATGCTCTTGTTAATTTTTCAGAAGGACTCTTTCTTTCATTAATTCATTAATGTTCCTTGATCTACAGGCAGCACTAGCAGAATAGTATTTTGACAGCATCTCAAACTATATCTTTAGTTTCATGATGTTTATTTTTATTCTCAAAATAATTCTTATCCCATAGCATACATTTTTGTGTAACATTTAATGGTTAGTTAGAAGGATTATTTTCCTCTTGGTTCTGTGATGCTAGCAGGTTTGACCTTGATCCATATAAGGATGCAGTACATTAACTTTGCCACATCTGAAGTACTGACAGTCTGCTTCACTCATTTCTGCAGCTAAGGGAAGGGATTCAGTAAATATCTCCACTCCAGCCATGCACCCTGCAACTTAACTGCTTCCAGAACGATGCAAGAGAAGGGGAATTCCGTCTTTGCAGGAATGAATCAGCTTAACCAACAGGTTTTGTTTCAATAAACTGTCTAATTCGCTGTAGAGATTCTGGTTTGCCAGAACAAAATGTCATGGTAACACAGTTAAACAAACACTCATACTTCCCTCATCCCTAAACAAGAACCAGTAGCTGTCATTGCAAAGCCTTCTTCTGCGTCATTCAGAGAGGCCAAAGAATGCATCTCCAATGCAATCCAAAAGGCTGCGTTTTCTTGTGCGGTTCCTGAGAGTGTAGCACGTCAGACCATGCAATGCTGCAGAATGACTGTAGGAAGCACAAATGACCTGACTTTAACACAAGGAAGCAATCCTGTGTTTTCAGCCTGCCATGCTTTGCTGCCGGAAGTACACCAGCAAGATAGTTACATGCTTACTCAGGAGCATCTACAGAAGCTGCGGTTCCTGCAGAAAAGCCATACCCCAGTACCTACACGGAGGGGAAGCCAGTTCCCTCATACTGACATCGTGGCAGAGCTGCTGCTTCCCAAGCACGCTCACCTGGTTCTGCATTCTTGGCACCTGCTTGGATCAGACACACTTCATGTTCTTGCATAACCTGCATTTCCCAGACCCCTCACTTGCATACAGACAGTCCTGCTGTGCTGCAGTTAATATTACATGACTACTTTCTGAAGAAAATTTAAAAAAAAAAAACAAAAGACACTCCTTTTATTTTTAGACTATGGCACAGTTTCAGCCTGGACTCATTTCTACACAGACTGACACTTGCCATGAATCTCACAGATCTGTAAAGAAAACAGTTGTAAAAAATTTTTAAAATCCTGTATCTCTGGTAGAAAGGCCCTAGGAGTAAGCTGAAACCCAAGTCAGAAGAAAGAGCTGTTTCTCCCTGGTGTTTGCTCGCCTGTCAGCATCGCCTCTGCCCACTCCCCCAGAGAAGTCAGGCTTTCTGGAACGTGGGAGGCGTAACAGATGGTGTCTGTCTACTTCAAAAACCAAATAATGCTGTTACACAGAATGTAGAGGTGTTGTGTTTTGGTCCTTTTCAATAATACTTCCTAGAAAATATGCCTTCACAGACAGAATATACCTTTTACATATGCTGCTTTAATAATGGCTAGTCTTTCTTTGGGAAACATAACCACCCTACTGTTTTTCTTCACTTGGGAAATAAATCATCTATCTAAATAGAGATTGTTCATGCTTAGAAATCTTTCAGAGTACTAAGGCAGTGCTGCAACATATCCAGTTTTCAATATATTTCACTGGGTACAGCCCAGCTCTGTCATTTGAAAGTATTAGCATCTGTAGGCTAAGGATCACTGCTAGAAGACCATCTATCATGCTAGATCTAACAGCCCAAGAAAGGCGAGGCTGCAGCAGCTCCACATTCCCAGGTCCAGCCAGCAGCGAGGCTGAAGGTGTATTCCGAGTAGGCACATGCACACAGAGCACATATATGTGGCATATATACTTGCTCAGATACACAGATCACAGATACACAGAGCACTCACACGAACACTGGGAACCCACAGTAAATCTGCCTTTCTTCCCCCCTTCTTTTCAAGACTCTCCTCTCTTCTCTCAAAGCTCTTTCTCCACTGGCAAACCACGGCACTGGTGACTTTCACATCCCAAGCGTCTGTGCACAACTTGATCACCTATTACTTTTCCCAAAACCAGAGAAACTGTAATGCTGTTCCCACAAAACATCAAAAGGAATTGTTACATTTGACTACCTCTGTTTCTGCTAAAATAATTAATGCTGCTTTACAATTTAGTTTTATTAATGATACATTGGGGCAGACCTCTTCTCTATTATTTAAATGTAAGCAACCAAGAAGTGAAGATTTCCTTATTTTTAGGTTTTGGAAGAGACAAGTCATGCTGCATTTTTAGACTTTGAACATATGCCAGCCTGAAGCAAGCCATCATTGCATTCTGGTTTCCTTAAAAATGAGGCTTTTGTGACTGNAGTGTGCATCCATCCATCCATCCACCCATCCATCCATCCATCCATCAGTCCCTCTCATAATTTGTGAGTCATTGTCTAGTATCAGTCCAGTTTGACAGAGAAATGTAGTCTCAAAGATAATTAGGTTACTAGAAGTTTTAACAGTTTTTGTGAAAACTGTGGGAACACAATTGTCTTTGAGGGAGAGGAAAGCAAACTAAATTAGTGTCCCTTAAGGAAAGGCCCCAGTATAAACTCGAGTCTTCTCCTCTGTTTGCCCTGCCAAAAGCCAAACATCATCAACGCAGCTCCATAACAGACACAGCTGTACTTAGGTAATGTATAAGATTGACTTTGTGTGAAAATAAGGGTAGCTATGAATTGAGGGTTACTGGAGGCATTACAGGTGTCAAGAATGTCGCAGGGGACACAGCAGGAGAATCCAGATGTACTATAGCGAGAGGACTGTAGAAAGAGTACACAAAGCCTTAGAAATCAGGCATTATTCATTCCATCATTAATGTAATAAGTTGTTCTTCCAAGATTTTAGTGCAGAAAGTATCCTTTTTTTTTTTTTTCCTAAAGAGACTAGGGCCTCAGTCTTGCCATTTGAGGAAACTTCTAATGTTTGAATTTCCACTTCATTATGTAAAAGGGCTCTGTACTTGTGCTGTCTGAGCTGGTACGCCTCATGTGAAAGCAGAAACAAAGACCACTTTGGATGAACAAACTTGACTAATGTGTGCCTTGCCTCATTGCTTGTAGTCTTCAAATGCTGGACCCTCTTACTGAAGTTACTAACATGCACAGGTGTGTTGCCCCAGAACTTCTGGCAAACAAACATTAACCCAAATTTCAAAGGTCCTTTGGCACATATAAAAAAATGAATAACTTAATATGAGTTTATCTAGGGTGTTTTTTCTGTGTACACAAAAAGTATTCTGTGCGAAAATAAAAATTGTGCGCTGTTTCACGACAACTTACAAGTTACTGATTCTGCAATGCTGTGAAAGGAACAGCAGCAATCCTGTACACAGAGTTTGGCTAAGAACCATTAGGATGCTCGTTGGAATTACTAAGATGTAAGTACTTTCATTACTAAGTTATGAAATTACATTTCTGCAAAAAAAAGAAAAACAAGGAGACTTGCAAAGCTTAGGAAGATGGGCTTATTAGTCACTGACTAATGAGAGATGTCACTTGTGCAGAACTGAATGTTTCTCCACAGCTTGCAGCACTGGAGGCGCACAGGTGGTCTCCAGACAGTTACAGTCTTCCCCTTAGCTCAGAAAAAAATCTCTTTAAACTATGCTGATATTTTTTACAATGCACAGTGAAAAATTATAGCTTAGCTTTCCCTTGAGCGTTGTGTCATTTTCCTGAACTCATCACTCCTTGGGAATTTGCTGTCTATACTCTTCACTTTCTTCATTCTCCCATTTCTTGTTGTTATAAGAGAATAAAGAGGAGACCACAGGTACACTGTGTCTGCTGTGTCCTGCAGCACTTTAAAGACTTTAAAAAGCTGTTATAAGCTGGAATCTCATGCTTCAGAGGCAAGGGGATCTAGACGTACTAAACAGCAAGACAATTCAGTGTGCCAACAAAGCACAGCTCTGAAAAATGCAACGGCAATCCATGGATGTGTTAATTACAGTATTTCAAGCAGAGATAGGAAAATATCAATGTTATTGTGTGAAGCGTTTCTGCTGTCTTCTCTGGGGTAACGTGTATCATTCCAATCACTCATACTCAAGGGGGACACAAACTGAAAGATGACCACGATGACCCTGAATCTGGAGACCCTATCACATAAAGGTGGCTTGGCTTATTTCATCCAGCAAAGCAGCACTGAGAATTGATTGGATCATTGATCACAAATACATCACTGCATTGTTAGGAAAGGAAAATTCCATCTAAAACTGAGAGAACAATTTGTCTCCAATAATTATAGGCTCATAATAAGAAGCTTTAGGGTAGAAAATTAGAAAAAAAACCTCCAAGTAAGAAGTAAACTGAGCTTCTGAAACAGCCTTCCAGCTGCAATAGAGGATGCAATAAAAGACGCTGGGGCACAGGGAGGGCAGGTGGGAGATCCCCGTGGGAGCCATTAGGGCAGGGCCTTGCCAGCCCGGGACCAGGGCAGCTCGGAGCACCAGGACAGCCCCAGCCCCAGTCATCAGGCACCTCCCTGGCGATGGGGACAGCCCAAGACCAGGCCAAGCCATCACGGACCTGGCTCAGGGGGGTCCATGGCTGGGCAATGGAGCTGGAGACAACACCAACATCCTACAGCAGCACCAGGGCAGGGACTGACAGCCCTGGGTGGAAGCTGAAATGGGGTCCTGGGCCACGGGCAGGGGGGGAGACCCCAGGGGTGCTGGAAAGGGACTATCAGGCCTTCTCAGTGCCCTCCAGGCCCCCCCCAAAAATGCCACAACATAGGTGTTATTAAATTGGATTTTGAAAGTCATTAATTACATGATGTCTATAATAGTCAAGGACAGTAACTGATGAACATAGGGTCATTTCCAGTCCTATATTCCTATGCAGTATGAAGAAATGGGGCAGAAAAAAGTCTCCTAGGGTGAATTCTTCCCAGAATCATTGGAAAAGACTCACCAGCAGCTGGATCAGACACCTTAGAAGAAAGGCAGGCAAAAAATGGTGCCCAAAGTCCTATTTTCCACTTTCAGCATGAGTTGCTCAGATGACAAGCATGGCTGGCAGGCGTTGTCAGTGCTGGGCACCATCGCTAGATTATGCCTCGAGGACACAGCACAGTCAGAGAGGAGGTGTAAAAATCTGCTGCCTTCCTAGAGCTTCCAAAGTCTGCTAGTCTCCTTGATGCAGAGTAGCAGTCATCTTCTGTTGACTCAACTCTAAATCTGCCTCTGGACATTAAAGTATCAGCACTTAGTGATCTGTCAATCAATTTCTCAGCACCTCAAATAATGCTATACCAGTTTTAGCACAGCCCTTGTGTGGAAGGTCCATTATCACCAGAAAGCCTTCCTTGGCACAATTCACTCCACTGGGACTGTTCAGCCTCTAACTCCAGGGGGCCCCTGGCACTCCTCACCTGACATGGTTATTTTGGTCCAGATTTTTCAGGTAAATAATACGTATGAGAAAAAGGACAGTAAATCTACCAGCTAGTGAAATCCTGTGAAAATACTCGTGAGAAATGAATGAGCTCAGTGTCCTGAAGGGGACATATGGTGGCTCATGCAACTGTTTATTCAAAAGCCGTATGTTCTACAGCTCCACTCTTTGCAAATTATAACAAGAGACTCAAAAACATTGGTCACTGTGATTCTAGAGGTTCACAGGACATGTAAAAACTCTGACTAGCAAAACCCCCTCTGTTAAGCACACTTCTACTCTCCTGTGAAGGTACCTGATTCTCTACATACTCAATACTGCAGTGTACTTGGCCATGTCAGGGCTGTCACTGTCTTCCCAGTGCTGAGTCCTGCACAGCATGATGTGCTAAATAATGGCTTTTAGGGACTGAAGTTCATGGCTGAGAATGTATCATACCTACAAACTCACTGTTCTACATGAAGAGAACCAGCATCTGAATGATTTAACAACTCCATCTGCCAGAAACATTTTCAAACCATAAAATCTCAGTGTTCTTGGAATAGCAACAGCCAAAAAAAAAAAAAATCAAAGCTTTTAGTTCATATTTACTGTGGTATACTGGGATTCATATACTGGGTGATTTTAAAAGTTGCTTAAAATCAGTACTGAATGCTCTAGATGATGAGTGTTACATTAAATCTGAATGTGCTGCCTGTGTAATCTGGATTGAAGAGGAATGGGGGGAATGTGCTCTTAGTTGCTTTCCTACGTGTGTGTAAGAGTTGGATACAGCATAATGATGCAAGAATGCATATTTCCAGGCAAAACTCACTGTTGATGCAAAGCCAGATGAAAAGTCCACCCCTTAAATAAATTAATCTTGATATTAAAGCAACAAGAGTGAATTTATTTTAAGTTCCTTAAATGCTTATGGGGTGATCCTGTGTCACAAGGCTCTGAGGTAGGTGCCCTCTGGGCTTCCTCTTTTTAAGTGAGTTTGCCAAAATTTGGCTTTGACTGTTCAAATCTAAGTTGTAATAAAATGTAGGCTGGATGCAATGTTACATAGGTATTAACAAACATTTCTTTATAACTCAGATGTGGTCATCGACTTTGTAAGAACACATACTGTTATAACACATTTCTTAATGAAATGATCAGGTGTATGTACATGCACGTCGTTGTGTCTGCATGCAATTAATACGTGGTTTGCTAAAGGGTAAATAGTGTGTTGGTAGAACTTGGTATCTGTTGTGGGTTAACTAGAGTTATACTAGCTGACCTCACATTGACCAGGGAGGGTTGGACTAGACCATCTCCAGAGGTCCCTTCTAACCTCAACTATTCTACTATTCTGTGACTGTTTATTCAAGTAATATGTACAGAATGAAACATACTTGCTATCAGCCATCTGGTATTTTAAATATCATTAAGCCTTTGGAAGCAGAGCAACTGAGATACAATGTCAATACACATTAATGAAGTAGCTATACATGCATTCCCATTTCAAAGCACACTGCGTATTTATTCAGGTTTGTTCACCTGCCTCTCTCATCATTTGGCTTTTCATCTGTGTATCCTCAGCAGCACCATTCCTTCTCTGTTTAAATCTCCGTGCATATTCACAGGTACATGCTGCCTTTTGAATTCCAATTAATGAGCAATTCATGTACGGGAACCAAACATTAGTATTGCCTCGTAACGAATGTGGGCCCACATCAAGATGTAGGGCTTCTCTTCTTCCAGCGGCAAGCTTGTCCCACTGTCCTTCACTAACTGAAGACACTCCTGCAAGCAGGTGTGAGCAGAGAGAAAGGTGACCTGGTTAGAAGGGAAAAATACTGACAGAAGAAAATGCCTGCTGGGCTGTAAATCAGGCATGTGAAGCAGAACATCCTTGCTGGTACAGCTGGCAACTTGAAGTACAGCTGCGGACCTAGAAACCGGAGATATCCTGAGCTACCATTGATAAGCACAAAACCAAGGAACTATAACAGCAACTTACCATCTGAAAAGGTGAGAAATAGTCTGCAAAAGGGGGAAAACATCCTGAAAAAGTAAGACTCAGTAGTTGCTATGGGATCTTCAACTGCAAGAGCTGTTAGTACATGCTGCATGCACCTTTTTTTTCCCTTTCCTAAACAGTGATTATATTCATTAAATATTTCTAAGGATCATAGGCTTTTAAATTATTCTTCCACATAATCAGCCACAAATATTGTTCAAATTCCATATGCTATCTATATGAAAATATACGAATATAGGAATAGAGTACTACCCTGTTTTTATTATATCATTTCATGGTTAGAAGGCCTACATCCCACCACGGCAGAAGGAATTCAAAAGCAGAAGAGGGAGGAGGAGTTTTGTCTCTGCCCAAGGGCTGGTAGCTCTTCTTTTCAAGACAGCTCCGAGTCAGACCGCCTGGCCCACAGAACTGTGCACCTCTCTACAGAAGTCAGGGACATCCGCCTACAGTCCCCGTTTTCATTTCCGTGAGGGTTTTGGAAGGTGTCTGCCCGCTTTGTCAAGAGAGCCCTGGGAGATCGCTCCAGCCGGGTGGGTTTGTAGCTGGTGCGATGCCCAGGACCCGCTGAGCCGGGCTGTGCCCAGGGCCATCACCAGGCCGCCCCA
>Ga0065711_1032562_pt1 | contig 27100 bp, 8 predicted proteins | sample Hoacrofraction12_FD_59098 | JGI IMG/M metagenome (GOLD analysis project Ga0065711, IMG submission 59098) | Hoatzin crop microbial communities from Cojedes, Venezuela - Epithelial fraction 12 v2 (version 2) | ecosystem: Host-associated > Birds > Digestive system > Esophagus > Crop | place... | reverse complement strand
TGGTGGTGGTTAATTTATTAGTCTACTGATGAAATCTAACCCTGTATCACCCAGAATAGATACGATTACCCAAATGTCAGGGTGTATGTTACAGATGTCAGAACAGGACAGGCTGTTCAAGCCTAATGAGATTTTGTGAACTGCGCTGAGCTTTGCATACTGGTTTTCATTTTCTGAGATATATGTGTCTATATATTTCATATAAATGCATACATATTTATAAAACACATATACCATAAATATTACATTTATATAATATATGCCTATATACACCTATATATATATAAGAAGATATAAAAAATTGCTTTTCTACTTGCCCCTGGAACAGTGCATTTTCAAAACACAGGAAATCTAACTATCAGACAAAAAAAAAAAAAGCATAGCTTCTTCCAGACCAATACTTTTTTCTAGTTAAATAGAACAACTTTGCCTAGGCAAGCATCCAGAGGGCTACAAGAGTTCTGCTCACATGTATTTTTTCTATAAGAAACCCTATGTTTCTCTCAACTCTCTGAAATGGATTGTTGCATTCGTCAATTTGAGAACTGTCAGGACTTAGACACCGGGATTATTTCTGTGGGTATTTTGAGGTTCCTTTGAGAAAGCCAGATGTGTTCTTTCCCTTTCATATTTCTTAGTGGTAGGATACTTCCTAGAAGGTAAACTAAATCGTCAATTGTAACCATGCAACCCCTGTTGTATTCTAGTTATGTCCTGGACAGCATCTGTCCTAGCACATTTTATTAAAAAATAATTATTAATTCAAATTTATTAAGTGCTTAGATGAGAATTGATGACATGAAGTGGATTTCAGCTTAGTCACTTGTTTGAACTGTTCTATAGAGCTGAACAAAGTATGTCAGTAAGCATTACTTTCACTATTAGAGCTAGCAGAGCTGACAATGCATTGTGAGAGCTCATCTTTCCAGCAAGAATTTGCTATTTTTCAAGTCACTGTTTCTAAGAAGGACTGTGATATGAAAGAGTACTCTTACAGATTCAAGCACAAGTGAATAAACAAGGGTGCATGGGTTAAGTTTTGGTGAATTTTTGCAGTTGGCTTTTTGTAAATAGTTGCATTATACCAAGATGAAGCTGTACACTCTAACCGTAATACCTCGCTTGTAGTGTGCACCTCTACTTGTCCTGATTACATGAAATATGTAAATGTATGTTGATGATGTTTCACTGTGGAAGAGAATACAACTGTTATGAAAAAAAAAATGTCTAGGCTTTTTCAAGAAGAGATCATCTGCATCTAGCTATCATACAGCCTATTATCACTGGAAGTTGATAAAAATGATGACTACAGCCCTCATCCTGAGAAATGCTTAGCCACTCCACTTCAGGATGGAGCAGAGAACCCCACAGAAGCTCATCTTTAGTGATTTTTGAATACTGACTAGCTCATTCCCTCCTTGACAAGGTGGATCTGTTTCTTCCTGCTAAAGCTATACTCAACACAAGTATTTGTTGCTGAAGCTGTTTTAACAAGGAAAGCTTGTATAACTCAACAAACAGTGCATGTGTGTCTATAAATCCATCATGGACTGCAGTGGAGGGTCAGAAAGCACAACCTTTGTGGAGCAGTATAATCAGGAGCTTAAGGAAAGTGAGGAGTTCAGCTCATATCTCAAGCTTCAATTCTTTAAACTTTTTTCCAGAATTTTTGTTCCCTCTTTTCCCACAAGAAAGGGGAAGTCATCTGAAGAACACCCACCTATGTTTGTCTACAGACACAGTTGAAAGACCTAGTGAAAACAGCTCTGTCCGCTGTTCATGAACATTAGGGAATAATTTCTATGTTTGAGTAGTCAAACATCAAATACAAGGAGTTAAACCAAGAGTTTCTCCATTCTGATGGAGAACTTCAGTTGGATCTCAAAGTCAAAGAACCACCTGCTTCCTCAATATGTTCAGGTTTTACATGTATCTTGTGCCCAGCTTTGTATTTCTAACTTAATACAAACCCCAGAGAAGTCAAATGTAATACAGTTGTGCAAACTATGTCAGGAAGAAGCTTATTCTGAGATGAAAATTGTCACTTGCTAAGTAACAGTCAATCTATGCATAACCTTAATTTATATGGCTTCTGCTATCACTGAGTGAATGAGAGACATTCCAATTAGCTTTTGACCTACAAAGGAAGGTTTAGGGTATGTTCAGACTTGAAGGAGTACAGAGAGAGTTTACACACATGCTGAAAAATTATGAATATAGCTTAAAAAAAATGTTCTTGAAGAAACCATTGAAAAGAGGTAAGACAAGATACTAGCCTAATGCTGTATTTCCAGACAAATTATTAGAAATTATACTGGAAAAAAATACTAGAAGAGAAAAACCAATTTTGACAGAAAATAATACACATGATTTGCTTAGCATCATTACTTATACTGGGAAAAAAAAAATATTGACCACAAATATATATTGTCTATCTAAATGGTCAAGGAGCATCAAACACTTTCAGAAATCCTAGACTTTCTGAAAGGCATAAAAACAATTTGATAGTCACATAGTTTCTTTTCACTTCTCCAAATTACAACATAATCAAATAATATGGATGTATAAAGTATTGTAGCCTTTATGTCTGACTCCCATGTTAAACATTCCTTCTTTAAGACCACATTTCCAGCCAAGGGCACACCAGAACTGTCCAGGGTCAAAGCCCGTTTGCAGTAGTTTTACAACAAGAAGCTTTATACCTCGTTACCATATGCAGTATTTCTGAATAATTTGGCTTAGGATGTTTTTAATTGCAGCTTGGAGAGAGCTCAAGTCAAGCTCTGTGTGTTCAAGGCATTAATGTTGGTGTAGGATAAATGTGCTTCCACTTCACGACTATCCGGTTGCAGTCTACACCAGTGCAACTAGTCCTACTTTCACCCGGGATACCATTACTTTTCTTCGTAGTAGCTGCAGTGTTTTACATTTAGTATGAAAATAATGTTGATATGTTGAGAACACACACTGGTTTTAGTTGTTGCTAGGTAATACGTATATTAGGTCAAGGACTTTCTTTTTCTTCTGTTTTCTTAGCTAGGAAAAAAGCTTCCCATAGAAGCTGAAAGGGAGCATAGACAGGACACTGGCCACAGGAATGTTCAGTACTATAGATCTCATGCTCAGTTTACAGATGAAGGTTGGTAGGGGATCAGGAATCCATGATTGCTGCTCGGGTTGGCAGCTGATCACTGGGTGGTGAGAAACTGTATTGTGAATTACTTGTTTTGTAGATTTGATGCTGTTGCTATTATCCCTTCCTTTGTTGTCTTATTAAACTGTCTTTATCTCAACCCACGAGTTTTACTTTTTGTCCGATCTACTCCCGATCCCACTGGGGCCAGGAAGGAAGTGAGTGAGTGGCTGCATGGTCCTAGCTGCCCAGCTAAACCACAACACTAGTAAGTCAAGAGCAGGCATACTCAGGCCTCATTAACGATGGAGAGAAACAGAGAGGAAAGGTAGGGCCATGCTGGGTGAACCAGCGCTGCATGAAGTCTGGACAGCCCTCCACACCTATAAAAATCCAATCACACACACTCTCAGCACAAACCTTCACTGCTATTCTTCACACTGGGCCAACAGAATGAGTTATTATTCTGTATACCATACACAACTAGTACTGATTGTGAGAAAAGGAGGGAATGTGATGGAAGTTTTGTGTAAGAGAGATTTGAGTTGAGGCAAAGGCGTATTGTCAGAGCTGTAGTTGAGAAAAATGCATTCATGGGTAGAGAGAAGAGGTTATGTACTGAGATACTGGGTTGTGGCTTACTTGTTATTTCTCACTTCTCTGCAGTCACTGGACGTACTTTAACTGTATAGCAGCAGCTTCACCTCCTTTTCAAACAAGTTTCTGTGTGTGTATTAAGATTAGGCATGCATGGTTGCAGAGCGCAGATTTTAAGTAGGCATAAATCATCAGAGCTTTGCTAAAGCCAGCATAATCTTTTTAAGAAAGGCTTAGATGGATCAGCTAGATAAATTGATGTCATGGCAGTGAAATCAATGAGTTATGATGAAGGATTTAATGCAGGTTTATGCCAGCTGAGGGACAGTCATCCTCCTTCTCGCTCTCCTACTGCCTTCCTAAACTACCTATCACTTTCAAAGGCTAGTCAGGCACATCAGGGTGTAATTGCGGGTCAGCGTACATAGGAGCACAGAAAGCGAAAAAGGTGTGTGTTACACCTGCCTGACTGCCAACACAAAGTCCAGCCACAGAGGGGCCTGCTCCTCTTGGTGCACATCACTCATTTAATCTGAGTTGACTCCTCAAACTCCTTTGACAGGGTAGAGCATCAGGGTTGTACTAGAAGCAACACGAATTGAAAACCAACAGAGAGGGGGAAAAAAATAAGGTTAGATATTATCAGAAATTCCTTATCAAATGTCCTCCACTTCTATCTATAACCTCAAAAATTATCAGCAAATTCAAAATTTCTGGAAAACTTAATCAGAGCTCACTGTACGCATACAGCATATTCCTGCAGTGCAAAATGATGAAAAGTCAAATCCAAATCATGTTTACTCTAGTTGATCAAAGTGGGACAATTCCTCAGCATTATTTCAAGTTAAGTTTCCGTGGGAAACTAACCTGTGGTTTCCTTTTAAAATCTGAAATTAAACTAATTCCAGTCCTTCTAGGAAACTGGAGATTAAGGAACATGGGTTCCATCCCTAGTCTATTATGACTGATGTCTAGCTGTCACTTCTGATATCTTTGTGTCTCCAGCTGTAAGACACAAGAAACAAAACACCTCGCCTTTACCAAATTTTTCAAGCAGGAAATAATGCTGTCACATAGGTGCTTAGCTTAATTTTGAAGTCAGAGAATACACGCAGTACAAATGCAATATGTCTGACAAAAACATTGTAACACTTTGTTGCAGCTATTTTTCCCCCACTGTGATTTCTCACACATGGTGTTTTGGAGGAAACAGGAAGAAGTGTTTTTGCTTTCTGCTTGCTGCTGCAATTCGTCAGCCCAGAACTTATCTGGGATTACAGTTGTAAGCAAGCGTCTGCAAAACACCCTCAAAATAGAAATCTTCTCTTACGTATTTTACAGCCAATTTTCAAAATGATGAATGATTGCACTGCTCACAGAGGGAAGTGGTAAATATAGGATGAATCAAATATCTCATTTAATGAATTTGGAGACCCCTGGCTTAATTAACATTGTCTAGACTATAACCCTCTGCTGATCCAGCAAGAAGTCCACTGACGGCTCTTGCCTCCATAACATGGAAGTACAACCAGCTCTACTTGGCTTGTGAGAAATGGTAGAACTTCTCAAAAAACCTTCGTATTACTGAATTCTGTAGTACAGTAATATGGTTGTCACTACATATTCAGTACATGACCAATTGGTTCTCAACACATTTGCCGGGCGTTTCCAATCATTGCTTAGCCAACTTGGATCCAACTCATAGCTACAGTTACAGCATAATCATACGTTGTGATATGAGTACGTACTTCATAGGAATCCTCCCAAAAAAATGTCGGGAACAAATAGAACAGAATGGATTATTCCAGTTGGAAAGGACTTAGAACAATCATCTATTCCAACTGCAGATAACACCTAGTATGCAGGTGCTCCATGTTAAATCTGTTATTTCATGTCACATTTAAGGAAAAGCACTTGAATCTCCTGCTGAAGGTTGTATGAATGGATTTTCTTCTTCTGAACTGTCCAACTGATACTATGATTGTAATAGTAGTGTTTCATAATTACTATTTAACACAGTACACGTTAGTATTTTCATTTCCCATGTTAAAGCAAGGGTCTGAGAAGGAGAAATCAAAGTCCGAGTTGCCAGGAATACAAGACACAGTGAGATACTAAATAACTAGACATTATTTTTCTAAAAAGCCAAAAATGACAACATACTTTGTAATTGTAGAGAAACAGACTGCTGTGAGGAAAATACTGAAGTAGCATGCAAATGTACAAAACAGAACATTTTTTAGTGCTTATTGGTTTCATCTTGCCATGTTTAATCTCTATCAAGATTTAAAATTTTCTGTCTTACTGTTCCAAAGTATACTATTCTTAATTGCCTCGCTTGCCAATATCAGTAAGAACGTTGTTTGCAGTTGAATGAACGTTGAGCAAGTGTTTTTACTATGCCAGCATATTTTTAGATGTTTTTATCATTACCTTAAATTGGATTTTTTTCTAAGATTATAACATATTTTCAGATATCTGATCCTGACAAGATCATGCTAGCTCCTTTGAAGATGGAAGAGGATACTTCACTGGACTCGAATTAGAGTTTTGGCTGTAATAAGGTTCCCTAGCAAGATTTATACCCCATGGACAGCAAGGATTGATTATTCTGCAGTATTAGCATGGTGATTTAACTAATCAAGCACTGAAACTGATATGCTTACTTTGTTGATTGTGACAAAGATAGTATTTCACTAGTAGTTCTTACAAATTTTGCTAGTTCACTTCAATAATGTGAACTACTTGGTTTTAGTGACAAGTTTTCTTGTTTTTCTGAAGATTTCTAACTGGAAGTTACAAACAGAAACTGATGTTTGCTCATTTTTTGTAGTTAACATGCCTTCATGTCTTCTGCCTATGAACACCCAGGATAGATAGCAGGCGGTTGGCCTGAAAGCCTGTGCTCTGCTAACAAGTTTGTTCCTCACTCCATGCTGACAGGAGAGCATCCGACACACTAATCACACTTTTTTTTTCAGAAGCAGCTGTTTTTCCACACTCCTGCCTCTGGCTTTGATTTGAGTGCTACTGAAGGGAAAAAGGCAGGAAAGAAAGAGAACAAAGATATTTTCTCCTCAAAAAAAGCCCATCCAAGTTACTGAGAGGAGCAGCGTTATTTCTGAAGGGAAAAAAAAAATCCAAAACATGAGCTACCGCATGTAGTATCACAGTTCCCCATTAATTTTTTCTGCCATAAATGTCACAGGACTGACCAAATGCTAGCATAAAATCATTTGCATGCAAAGAGCAAAGGTAATAACAATTACCGCTAGGTGATTTTGACCGATTGTTGAATACAGCCCTAACAAAAATACTTGTGTATCTGTGTATGCACACATATATATTTCAACTTCTGTGTCATAGTTCCAGCCTCTCCCTTAACACCATAGATTACCATCCAGATAGAAGTCATGTTTTTAAGGTCTACCACAAGTATTTGGGCTACACCAGTGCCACAGCTATACAAATGATCCCTGGTAGATTTGCCTTATTGGGAAGGGGGTGGGGGAGAAGTGAAACCTCTGAACAATAAAACTACAACTCTGGAACTCTGTTTTTGCTAAATATCATGCTTTGCTCAGGGTGATGGTGAGCAGAGATCATTATTCTGCATGTGAACCCTAGGTTTCATATTCATATGGCACTTTGTGTACACTCAAGCAATTCCTCTACACAAAATATCTCCAGTTATCGTCTGAAACGTGGGGTGGGTGGAAGCTGTGAATTATTTTTGTGTGAAATACATAGTCACAGTCAGGCCCCCACCCTTACACATCCTTAACCAGGATCGGGAGTATGCTGCTTCCCAGAGCACCATTAGCCTTCAGGCAGTCTGGAGATCAGATTTGTTTCATGAACAGCTCTGAGAGAAAACATTAGCTGCCTCTCCACAAGGATTACGTTTCAGGTGGAAACATGCTCTCTATAGCTGTAAGAAGCTGACCAAAGCAATGGATTTAATCTCGTACCATTAACAAAGTCATATTAGGAATCACAAAAAGGAACAGAGCTGCTGTTCAAACCCCAATATATCATCTTCTACATGGTGCCCATGAGATGCAAATGAGTGATTATCATTGCCCACTTCAACTGTGAGAATGACTGCAGTGCAAGAAATACTCTGGGAACTTGCTTTCAAATCTTTAGTAACTGGCACTCTCAGTGTAACCTAATTAAGGATCTTTTTATAGAAAAAGCATTAAAATTGTCATTCAAGCCTTAAGAACATGGGAAAATGCAGAAAGCAACACTAATATGTCCTTTTAACATAAATATGTACTAATTAGCAACTTAATAAGACAGCCAATCTGCTATTAGGATAATTCCAGTTAGAATAATTGTGACAAAGAAATGTCTGGTAACAGTGCAAGTTCTTTAATCCATAACGCGATTCAGTTGTGCTCATTACTGAAGCAGTTAGGATTTGTTTCTTCACATATAAATAGGGGTAGGCTGGGTCTTTTTCAGCAATAGCTCAGTCTAAGAAAACAAGGAAACATTAACAATTTACAACCTGAAAGTCTTGCAAACTTGCTCTTCTGCAGAATAAGTCCTACAGTGTTTCCCTTTGCTCTATATCCGCAGGTACAGCAAGAAGATCATAAAGTCAGCTGTGTGTCTGGCACTTCATGGGAGAGCTGGACAGAGACCAGAGCAGGAGTTTCTTCCCTCACCTACCACAACTTTCACGGTGCTACTTAACAGGCTAATATCACAGCGTTACACATCCCAGGTACTTATTGTGGTTACTGATCCCTAAAACGCTCACTTGAGAGGAAAAGAGGAGAGATTGCTAAATTGACCGTGAAGCATGAGTAGTTTTCATTGGGCGGTGCAGCTCCTTGCTCTCCTGCACATCCATCATAGCCCTCCTCTGAACGTGTCTGTCTGCTTTCATTGCCAGCATCTTGTAAAAGCAAGAGAGCAAATATTAAGAAATAAAAGGGTGAAAAATGTGGTTTAGCCTGGCAGTTTTAATTAGCTCTGTGGTTTGATCATGCTGTAGAAGTCTCAAAGATAAACTCCTACTGGTTTAATGAAAATGGGTGGTCCTTTGGAAGTCAGAGATCCTACTGGTGCATCCACAATTGGAAAGACCTGAACATATCACCCCACCACACACACACGTATGCTAGACATCAGAGAATCAACTGCAAGGCTTTTGCAGGGGAGACCTAAATTTGAAATATTGTTAGTCAAATGCTGGCATTGGGAAAAAGGTAATTACAGAGTATTGCACTAACGAGGACAAAGAATTTCAAATGCATTCACGGCTCAGTAATGCATCCTTTCATGTTTCACTTCAACTAAACTGATTTTCTGCAGAGTGGCAGAGAAAAGCAACTATTTATTTGGAAGCAAGGTCACCTCCCTAAAGGACATCCAGGCAAGGATGGTGTGCTGCCATAATCTGATGACAACACCTACTAAGGAAGGGAAGAACTGTTACACACCAGATCCGTACTGGAAACAAAGATCTTTAAATTCAAGGCTGATTACTGTTAACTGGCTTTGACATGCTAACACGTGATAGAAAAAAACCAGCCAGCTGACTATAGCCCATTTCCTTTCCGAAGGCATATTGACTCAGTATCTGAAGAAATCTTTCCAATATTGGGTGGGTTCATCTTTTGCTCAAATGAAAACCTCAAAAGACTCCCTCCTGTCTCAGCTACCTCCAAATTAGACACTGAATAGCCCTCACATTCTGCAAAACCTCTCCTCATTTCTCAACATATGCTAAGACAAAGGATGCACACAGCCTTTTCTCCATCCTCCCAGAGCCTTTTTTGTGGACTTCCAACTTCATTTAAGTCACAGGGCCACAATGTCTCTCCCTGTGAAAGCCACTCAGATTAAATCACAACACTGGGCAGTAAACCATCCTACAGTAAAAATTCCTCTCAGTCTAGCCACAAGAATAAAAGACAGGCTTCAGAACACTAGATAGTGTTTGTTGTTTTAACCATACTAGATTTAGATGAGGAAATTATAGTGCTGAACTATATGACAAGGCAGTGTGGATTTCCAGCAGCATTCATTTGCTGTGTGACTGACAGTTCCTACATAACTGGGAGGAAGAGAGGAAACCACTAACTAATGAAATATTTGTGGTTGTGACAGATAGCAGGAAAATCCATGAAGATAACTATCAGCCAGGGAACAGTGCTACCTATACTAACAGCTATTTTACTACCAAATGAGACATTAATTATAAAACAGACGTTATGAAAAATTGGGAGGGTAGGAACCCAGACATGATAAGCATAAAAGACAGTTCATCTGAAAAGGAGAGGAAGTTTAATTAATAACAAGAGGAAGCACAGCCTAATTTAGTTTGTGAGTAGGTAGAAGTAGTACAGAAATCTGCTGAGGAAGTAGTTTGATTCAAGTGACAGAGACTTGAAAGATGCATGTCATATTTGAATACTGACTTATTTGTTGGAAACAAGCAGTAGCCTCTTCCTTCACTGTGAGGACTGCAGAAGTGCTACTTTGTTAAATGAGAAGCTTAATCCACACAGTTTATCAAAGTGAAGACTGAGAAGTAATTTGATCACTGTGTGCCAGTGCTTTCACATGGTGAAAATGTTTAATGGTAGGGGACTTGCTGACGACCTGGTTTATGAGGAGGTAAGAAAATTAAATTTGCTGTATGCTAGAGCTAAGTACTTTGAAACTTCAAAGACCATGCGGTCCCCCAGCAGCCAGGGCAATTGAACATTTCAGTCAGGGAGGCAACTTCTTGCATCTTCAGTTCAGTTACAGCACAGCAGTGAAGTTTTAATATTTTGGTCCCATCTGAGTTCCAGGCTTAAAATATCAGTCTTGTTTCAGACTCAAACCAATTTTCGTTTTGGGCTGTGGTTAAGTCACTGATTAAAGGCTACATTTTTGGCATGGTGGCATATTAACTGTCATACTGGAAGAAAAGTTATTCTGCTTTAAAGAATCAAGAAAACATACCAGAACCAAGCTTTTGTGGGAACCTAGGCTGAGAGCATGAGGCAAGGGACTCTGCATCATCTCAGTCATACTCTTCTGTGCATATTAAGGCCATAATGCTATTAAAACATCAAGCTTCTGTGCTTTAGCCAGACATGTCTAAGATTCAGGGAGAAAATTTACCTCAGGGAAGATGGACAGCCTCTTGGAGGGCTATGATCTCTCTTATTTTAGGCAGAGCCTATTAATTCCTTAGAGCAAGTAGACCTCTGTCTATCATCAATCCCTGTGTCATACAGTTCAGCAGTCTTAAGAAACAAAGAATATGCCAAAACAAAAATCTCTGACCAAAAAGAGAATCCGGCTAAGAAAAAAATGGATTAAGACAGAACAGTCCAAGGCTGACAGTTTCCACGTCTGCCAGCTTTCCAGACTTCCTTCCAGCTACAATACAATCACCCTGGCTGCATATTCTGTCCCTTGCTTCCAGAATACACACGAACACCTGCCCCCTCCTCCTTTCCTGTACCCATCGTAGGAGTTTGGACTGTTTCTAGTGTATACTGGCTCTTACATAGTATGGTAGCAGCAGGAAAGAGCTCTGTTTTTAAACAGATTATTTTCTTACATTTGCAGAGCAGGCAAGAAAGTTGGAGAACTTCAGTCTTGGTAACATGGATGATCAACAAGGTCTTAGGTATTCTGGCTAGCTAAGACATTCTTTCCCCCTACAATCTGGAAATAGCAACAGGTGACCTCAAAATATCATGAAAGTACTTTATCTCCTACTATATGCTATCACTTGTGAGGATTTCATGTGTCACTGTATGTAAAAATACCCGGTGAATATTTCCAAAAAATAGGTGCATTTGTCAGCATCTTTACTGGTGGAAGCAAGGACTGAAAATACTTCTCTGGGAGAAAAATATGGCTTGTATTCTCTTTGCTCTCATGTAATATTCACTGAGTTTGCAAGAAAACGTATTCATCTTCCCTTCAGAAACTCTTCACAGTTAACTGAACTAACTCTAATGAATAATGCTGAAACCGGGCATGCGCTGCTACTCAAATAGATTTAGAGTGACTTTTTTTTTTTTTTCTTTCTTTTTTTAAACGACCCACATTTTGAAGACTGCTTCCCAAGTTCATTAACTCCAGGTATAAGAACCCAAACAAAGCAAGAACCCCCCAAACCCATGGTAAACACAAGATCCATATCTGTGTAGATTTTGTGCCCTACATCTAGGCAACCTGTAAGAAAATACAGCCTTAAAAGCATCAAGAATCTGGAGCTAGTAGTGATCTTGGGCAGAAAGCCTGCACCACGCTCCTCAGCCCGGACAAGCCTGGTGGCAACCAGGCTGGCTGGGGCTCAGAGCAAGCTCAGCACCGGAGAGCAGTGGGAGCAGTCTGCTCCAGGCAAAGATGGGTTGTGAGCCCTGGGTGATGGTGACAGAGGCAGGGCAATGTGCCCACATCTGTGTCAAAGGTGAGAGTGGAAGGTAGGAGCTAATTCAGGTCCAGCCACCCTGTCTTGCACTGCAGTAACATGTGAGGGTCCGTCAGCAACCTGTGCACTCCCTGTTTGAACAGTGAATTCCTGTAAGGAAGCACAACTCCATAGCAATTCACCTGAAACACGGTAGCACTTACAGCTTTGAAACAGGACAGCAAGTAAAGTCAGTTCCTTTATAAAACAGATAGTTTAGACACTGTTTCTCCACAGGAAAATTTCCTCTATAAGTATACAATACAAGCAAGAGAGGAAATTAGGGAAAGGACGTCCCAAAATCTGATGGCATTTTGGACTACAGCCCAAACCAAGATTGCTTCAAGCCCAGCAGTGTTTTTCCTGGACTATGCTTTCCCTCTAGCTGTTCCTTATGCATATGATGCATTTATGGTTAAATTCATTTTGGATGGATATGAACCAGACATTCAAAAAAGCAGTTATTTGGTCTCAGGATAAATAAACATCGGTCTAATTATATTATGTCAATATTTTAGAAAAAGCCTGCATAGTGCCAAACTCCATACAAAAATACCCCATTTGTCCCCACCACAAATTTAATAAGAAAGCATCCAGTAATATTTGTAGACTGGTCTTTAATTTAATGACACTGATGTTTATAGGATATGAAAAGACTGCTTCTTATTACACTAGATGAGATGTGAACTACTCTTCTTGCATTTGTCAAATGCTTGGAGTATTGTAGCCAGAATTAGTTAATGGCAGAAAACAGATTTGAGAATGGTGCTGAACAGACACAAAGGTGGGTCAGGCAGCCTGTGTGAAATATGAAGGTCTGGGACATGGCGCTGTGTTAAGAGGCAAGGAGAAAAGACACATCCAAAGAAACACATTTCCTAAACTCATGGATTAGCTGACCACATGGAAAGAGCAAAAAAGAGCAACCAAACAATATATTTCACAGTGGAAAAAAGATGAATTACCTTGAACTGCTGGACATTTTCTGCTTGCTATTCTACCACACACCCATACAAAGTACACTAATACTTCCCTTCTTATCTCCTAGCTCAGCTCTCCAGGGAGGGGAGGCAGGACTCTTCCTTGCCTAACAAGGCTGATCTTTTCTAGCAGATAGAGAAATCTGCCTACATGGAGCACTTCCTTTGGCCATGTCTCAAATTCCACAAGCCTACAGGTCTTTGCGTTACTGAGCAAAAGAGTGCTGAGGACAGGCACTGGTATCATGCTAGTTGCAGCATGACTTGGGATGCTAGTTACAATGACAGTAGTGATGCCAAGAGACTCTTCCACATCTGAAAAGATGAATGAGTAGCCTGCAGTAAAGCACTATACCACTGGGAAGAGGAAAATAAACCTGTGCTAGGCATTGCTGTTCTTTTGTTCATAGATCAGGTAGCCCACAGCTGCACTGGAAGAACAACCTACCAAATAATTTTGGGATTTGTGCATCTGTTCCCAGGAACAACAGACGTAGGATAGGATAGATATATCTCAACAGATGCTCTTACTTCTTAAGCATTCCTGCTTCTAGGCAGTCTGGAAGTGACATTTTCTCATTATCCTGTTCTGTATCTATTTCCTGCCAGAAGCAGGAAGTGGAGAGTAAGATTTCTCTCTTTGGCACATCTTCCAAGCAAGCAAGAAAACAAACAAACCAACCCCCGAACTAACCATTGATTCAGTTTCAGCTTTTCCCTCAGAACAGCCTTACAACTCTTAGCATAAAAATAAGCTATATTTACTCCAATTTTATTTTAACACCACTTGAATGAAAACAAAAAAACAAACAGCATTCCAAGAGCAGCAAAACCTATGAAGTCAGTATTCCAGGAGATTTGTATTTCTAAGTGGATTTTCTCATATTCGGTAACAGATGAACGCTGACAGTTTCCCCTCTGTAAGAGTAGTAACAGGTTTTTCTCCATCACCCAGCTGTCAATTGCTGTGCCATTTGCAGGAATGTAATTGTTTTCAAGACCTCTGCCCCTCTGCCAAATGCCACTAGAATTAACCAGTGGTTCAAAAGTTAATTGCAATAGTCTGACAGACACACACACGCATACACACAGAACATGACTCCAAAAACCTCATTTCCTTAGGAAAACAAACAAAGAAATAGTTACATTTAATTTAGACACCAGAGTGTAAATACATTACCTCACTGAAGAGGAGACTAGAAGCAAAACAGAAAAGGACTGCAAGAGTAATTCATGTTTTGCCTGGTGCCTGAAATGGACATGTAGTTGTGAGCCTTACTAATCGCCTTTTTTTCACCTCAAAACAAGCAGCTGTCACCTCTGAGAGCTGCTTACCCCAGCGACATAAGCGAAGGATTGCTGGTTATTGATTCCATTAATCAGAAACCCAGATTGTGAATAAAACGTCATCCTGATGTGCTGACAACTACTACTGAGCTTTAAAAAATGAGACTATATTCAGGGGTAGCGAGTGATTAGAGAAGGACTGTAATAATGATAACGTAAGAACTGGATCAAGGACAACATGCAATTACTGCTAGTGCTTGACTAAACTGTAAAATACATTTCATCCTAGGAAATAGCTCCATCTCCTGTTCTGCACACAGAAGTCCTCAAAATCCTTATTCAAGAAAAAAACATGGAAAGAAATCCACTCCATGTCTGCTGTTTTAGAGTCTCTGCAAAGAGAAAATAAAATTCAAGCTTATGTCTACAAAACTGAATCCTCTTATGTATGCATTTAAATACCCCTTTTATCTTGCTAGGATGGAGCATTAGAAAAAAAATCAAGTAGGTGCTAAGAGAAAGATGTCCCTATTTGTCAAACCATCATCTGAAATGATGGTACGGGATGTTCTCAGCTCACCCAAAAATACTCTTGTATGGTTGGAACATAAATCTGTCCTATGTACTGTGCTGCAGGTTTTGTTCACCATTTTAGAGAGTGCTTGAAAGCTTCCACTCCATCATATAGCTAATCTTGGGTGCTTTTCCAGTCTCTCCGGTAACATAGTTATCCCTCTGAATACTTAGACGACATCAACAACAGTTTTGCCATTGATTTTATGGCAAACTTTTCCCTTGCAGTCAAGCAAAAGAGTTAGGAAACTGGCGTGCAATACTCTCACTCCTCCCAACAGAAAGACATGTTCTCATTCCATCTTCTACTGTGCTGCGTGCCCTAATGCAAACTGTATGGCAAATACGTCTTTGAAAGGATGGACCTTCTGCAGAGAGACACTACGCAACTTCGTGTGAACTATTACTTGGAAGACTACAACCACCCTCGAGACTACCAAGGGGCAAAAGCAGGGTAAAATCAGCTGTGATATCAGGAGCATGGCAATAGAAATAGTCTGATTTAATCAGATTGTGGGATACATTCTTTTAAAGTAGCAAGTAGGGACAGCTCTGTTGCCCATCAAGCAGCCTGTGTTATATCACTTAGTGACAACAGGGATACAGAAGCCGTGCAGGACAGCATCATTACATCCTTCTGCCAATTCACCTGCATGAGAGGACTTGTCCTATCAGGCAGAACAGTGGAGAAGTCCTCCTTCTGCCCATTCAGGAAGGAGCTTCTCTGCACAGCTCTGGCAGGGAAGACTGAAGTCAGCATTTGCAAGCAAGGCTAATGGACAGTCTGCTTCCATGAGTGGAAAGGTGAGAGCGAACCCACATGCAGAATTCAAGACACTAATAGGAAAGCGAGGTTGTGCTAAGGAACAGAAGGATTCAACTGTGCATTACAGAATGGCACATCAACTGAGCAATAAAAGAAGGATTCAGATAATCCCTTTTCAAGCCCCTGCAGAAATTTTAAAGCTGCACCCTTCCACCTGATCAGGGCAGTTTGTTGGTCTGTAAGGCTGTGATGTCAACGGAGAAGGAAAACTCCAGCTTCCCTACGTTCCCATCTGTGCTGTGAAGCCATCAGATTCCTCTTGCTTTGTAATGCAGGGGCTTGCATAGAACTGTGTCTCCTGTTCCTATTCAGCACAATCTCTGCACTCCTCTGGTGCCTGTAAAACATCTATAATTCCAGAGTATCAGATAGCAACCAAGATCTATGTTTCAAACACTGACAGTAAATTTACAGAGTTTGGATTTCATTAGTGTCTGTTCATAAGAAGCAGCTATTTTGTGTCTGTACCTTACCGCTTTTTTGTCTGGTTATTGAACGAATATAAGAGTAAATACAACTTTCTCTCAGTGTGCAGGACCAAGCCCAGGGCTTCCTCCAGTTCACACCTTCCCACACAGGAGCACAAGCCCCAGCAGACATTTGACTTGAAGGATCACAGTGAAAGGTTTTGTAACCGTTGAGTAGCTCCCTTTGTTACTTACGGACAAACTACCTTTATCATTTGCCTTTTACAGCCTCCCTGGATGCCTTTATATTGGCATTTAATCTATACCAGAATATTATCTGTCACACAGCATCCAAATAGAAAGTATTTGACTTATGAATGGGAGAAGTTTGAGTGCTACAGAGGTTGGCAGAAAGAAAAAGTATCCTAAAGGCTTTATTCATTTGTCTGTAAATTGTAGTGGAGATGGAGATATGCTAGTCATTCTATACCACTCCATCAGCCTGCTGACAAAGGCAAGATAACTTATGCTGAACATCTTAAATCTTTAAAGAGGAGCAAGTGGTGCACTGCTTGCACTTGCATGCTGGAAACCTAGTACCGCCCTGCTGGCAGATCATACCCTCTTGAGGCAATGTATCTGCTTGCTGGACAAGAACCAGACTTCCCAACTGCTCCTGGGAGTAACACGGGCTGAAATCTTGCTCATACCCTTACAGCACTCATGCTAAAGTTCCTTATGCAGTGTGGGCTTGTGTATATACTGGATGCAGCATGAGCGTGTTCTGCACCTGCTTGTTACAACTGGAGTTCAGTGTGGTTGCCAGGCTATTAGTTCACATTGGAGGAGTTAGCATAATAAAAATTCAGCTCTGCAGAGCTGGGAGGTTTTGAATTTTGATGTGTCACAGAGTACATTCAGAAAATAGTTTAGTCATTTATTTCATAGCCTGGGAAGGCATAGAACACTATCATCTACTTTTAAATACCCAGCAGACAGCACAAGGCTGGTGGATCCATAGGGAGCATTTGTCAAGTAGGTGCCCTCTGAAAATGTATGAAAATCAGCAGTTTTGACCACCCACCTGTCAAACCTCAGTATTGGTTGATCGTATTGCGCTGCAGAAAGTCACTTCACTCCTTTCTTTTCACTTTAAGAATCAGTCTTCTCAGCTAAGAGCTCCCCAGCAAGAAAATCAAAGCAGCACAACAGAAATTTATGAGCAATTACTTATTCTTACAGGCCTGTGAAGGAGGACCTTGATATGTACTGCCTTCCTTCTCCTGTGCCATGTCAGATGTTACAGGGCGAGCAGGATGGCTTCGCAATGGGAGACAGTCTCAATCCAAATACCACTGCCCAAGGTCTCTGGGAGCAAATCCATTTCAGGGGATGGCTTTATAGTGGGTTAAAGGAGAATGAAAATATTTTGCAGCTCCTGACTGCTTCCCCTAAGAATACGTGCTACAATAAAACAAACAGCTGCATGAGAATTCCCTCAAAGCAGAAATCATTGCAGCACATAAAACAGAAGAATATATACAACTAAGCCTGTTTGCAATAACAGCATGGTCTGCCTGGACACTGTTCCATTGAGGCACTGGGTTTTCACACAATTTTGATGTCCGTCTTTGAAGACAGCAAGGCCAGACAAAGGCCAGTCAAGGATGAATCCAGGGAGGTGGGAAAGAAAGGGGCTGCAGTTGCACTGCCCATTAGCATTTCCCAGAGCAGCACATAGATCTGCACTGCCAGTCTGTGTTGTTCAGGGTAAGGGGGTCTGTGTCCTGTGTGGTACAGCCTATGTCAATACAGAATAGGCAGGTATCAAGCTGAGCACCTCTGGGGAATTATTAATAAAATTAAGGTTTTATATCTGAAAATTAAGGTTTATATGAAAAACGTAGCAGTGTTCACCCATTGGGGAAAAGCATGAAATCAAAAGGAGCTCTGTGGATGGGACACATCTGCAGTAGGCATGCGAGGAATCCACTAACACAACTCCCTGCAATGTACCATAGAGGATGGAGCGGAGTGGAGACTCCATGGCCATGCTCCGTCATGATAAAGCGGGAAGAAATGGTCCTCTAGAACTGATAAGCAGCTCATCTGGCCCGCTGAGGCAACAGGTTTTCGAAACCTTGCCAAAGTGCTACCCTCTCGTGAACTTTGCTCATTTTAATATCATTTTAATACCAAAACACATCTCCATCCCGAAGGCTACCCGCCTCCGAAGTGCGACCATCCCTCTTCGAGTCTGCACTCTCGATTTTTTGTTAACTATACCTTTAAACGTGAAGCGAGAGAATTTTACACCAATCGTGAGCTATGTATGACTACGGTCACTCAAACTCCACCTTAAAGGTAGAAAGGATATAAAAATAGCCAGGGAAATCGGGGATTTTGGGAGAAGAAGATAACGCCGTGGACTTTCAGAGAAGAAGAAGAAAACACCGTGAGCAAGTCAAGGGAAACTCCCCCTCAGACTGCCTCCGACAACCGGGATTGGCCAACAGGCTGAGCCTTGCTTCTCCCCTCCTTGGGATGCCCTGGGTGAGACTTAAACTAAGCGCTTTTCTCGGGAATAGTTACTATAGCCAGGCTATGTTATTTATAACCTTTTCATGCATTTTATATCTGCACGTGCTTTCTTGCAGAGAGTCACTATCACCGGCAATTCAAAAAACCTCTATACCAGTTGCACCAATCAAACTGCACTGTTTCAGTAGCCAGTTGTCACAGTTTCTCACTGAACGGGACCAAATGCGGCCGTGCCAGCTCATGAGCACGACTGGACTGAAGGTGCAGGCTGCTATTAGTGTATCCAGAATCATGGTGGTTTAATATACATATTAAACACAACTGGACTGGTAGTGGCAAATTGGACATCACTCAGAATTTAAACCTAGCCGCACCTAGCCTCTCACTTCGGTGAAGAGCGTTAGAAAGCAACGGGGTTTATTTTCTGCCAAATTAACGTGACAACCTCATGCTGACATCACTGCACTTGAGGTCCAACTAGCTTTTATCTAGTGTCTCCAGAGCATGCTGAACTCAGGGTTTAGTCCCAGGGACTTACACCTCTCCCATGTTGATCATACTACAACATATTTTGCTGTTCCCAAGGAATGATGTTCTTTTGTCTGAGACGCTAACCTAGAGATTCAATAGCTTGAGCTATAATTCCTATCTTACATGCTCCCTGGGAGATTTTGGGTAGATCACTTTGTGGCTTTGGTTTAATCTTCTCTTGTAATAATTGGCACTTTCTTTCTCTGCCCAAAAGCTGGCCAAGCAGCACGCAGACCTGATCTCCGTGACCACTGCTGCCTTGGGGCATGCACAGCACCAAATTGTCAGTCCACATAACTCCCTCAAAGTGACAGCGTGCTCCCTAGACCAATCCTGCAATAAATTCATATAATACCTTTGTTAATTATCTGTGCCTCTTCCTGGGTAGTAGACAGATCATTAAATCCCACCAGGTGAAAGCTACAATATCTAAAGGTTATTCTTCCTCAGGTGAGATTTTGAAAGGGCTGCTGTTAAGAGAAGGTATATGCAATGCAGGGAGAGAGATCACTGTGAATGACAGACTAGAATACACATGGGTATAGCCCTTTCCTGTAAGTGTGGTGAAAACATTCTCACCTACAGGAATAACAATTCTTGCAGCTTCAGGTTTTTAAAAATATATTAAAAAAATAATCTTAGAAGTAGGGTTGGTTAAATAGTTCAAATAGCTAAACTCTCCAGTGTACAAGGCTATCATTTTAGACAATGAGACATTTCTCCATTTTCTAAAAGGTTAAAGACAGACTTTATAAATGCTGCATCTAGCAGCCCAGGGAAGCTTCTCCTAATAGCCCCAACAGCCATGATTTCACTGTCTGGGATGCATTAGGATCAGTTAATACCAACACAGCGTAAGGCTTTGTGTTCAGAATAAAAGCAGAAGCAGGTGAGGCCTCACGACTCCAAGCTGCAAAAGAGCTTTCTAAAAATAAGCTGCAGCAGGGGAAAAGAAAAAGAAATTAACGGCCACCAACTACAATGAAACCAGTAAGTAACTACTACAAAACATTTGCTGAGAGCGGAACGCACAAGGTCATTACCGTACTATACATTGCAGAAAGGGTAATCTCTGCAAACCAGGCTTCGTGGGCCAACCTGCAATTCACAGAGCAGGTGGCAACGCTGCCCTTTAGGTGCTGGCAAGCCAGAGGACGCGTGCCTCAGCCATCTGGAACTCCGGCAGCACGCACTCCTGCTGGAAATCAAACGCACGAAGATTTGCATGGCTGATTTTCTGCTCCATGCTTTGGCAAGGACAGCAGAGCAGAGCAGCTCTGCCCTGCTGACCACTCATGACATGAATTCGCTTGGTGACAGAGACCCTCCGGTGCCCAGATGAAACTGGCCATCTGTTAGCTGCAGGGCTGCAGCCAGCCGCTGCACGGAAAGGGAAAATTTAAAACAGGGAGGGGGGAGGAAAAAAAAAATAATAAAAAAAAAGGAAATCAAAGAACTGACAGAGAAAGGAGGCTGTTAGCTATGCTGCAGATTTTTTCCCTTCTAAACAACAGAGGGCGTCGATCCCCCGCTCTGTCCCCAGCCCCAGCCAAGCACAGCAGGGCACGCCGGAGGTTCTCAACAAGAGCCAGCAATTTAATTTCTAGGGAGTAACACATCTTATGTCCTGCTTCACCAGGAGAAAAAGAGGCAAGAGGACTAGTAGTGGCTTCAGGCAGTTTCTCCTTTGCTAAATGATGACTCTTTTTTTAAGATTGAATGCAGAACTGCTTCTACACTAGTTATGCATTCACAGAAGAGCCATTTAAAAACATACACGACGCAGACTTTGAGCTGTGCTGGAGTAGCAATCTTCCACTGTGGGACACAGAGGCTCTTTCTTCTCCTCTCCCTCCAGGCTTTGAACCCACTGAGAGGGCTCTGCATGCTACCTGGCCTGAGGTAAGACAACTAAATCCTCAGGGAACTAGGCAGGTTATCATCTGTGGGCTACTGTAAACATACATTGCTCCAGCTGATCGCCTCTGTCTTGCATCCAGCTGAGCACCCTGTGGGGAACCCAAGCATCGGACTCCAAATTTCATCAGGATGGAATCAGGGAAAGGACACACTATCCCCTCAAATTATTTAGGGCTTATGAAGGAAGGAGGAGATAGGACATGGCAGTCCATGTCATAGTTTTTAACACAGAGCCCACCTTGAAGAAAGCCTCTTCAGTGTTTGATGTCCCAGTTTGGAGAAAAAGGCAGCATCAGGTCATGTGCTAGAAGTTGTGCCTGGTGTTCAAGCAAAAAAACGGAGGAAGAGTAATAGAGCCAGGACATAGCTCTCCTGCAGCCCCTCTGCTTTGAGGCACTCTGACAGCAGCGTCACTGCCTGCTGCACTAGGGATCAGATAATCATCAGTAAGACGCCCCTGGGGCCAGGGAGCAGGAAAGCACAACCCTATGGGAGCAAAAGGGAAGAGTGTACTCTCTCATCTGCCATGTAAAGATAAGCCAGTGTCAACCTGAAACTTCAGTGCATGAAAATGGGGGTATTTGGCAAGCCCTATTTGAGAAGGGAGTCTATCTTCATCACACAAAGGATCCCAGGGCTGGGGAGATGATGTGTCTTGTCCAAGGCCACAAAGTAAGCCCAGGACAACACCAGAAGTAAAACCTGCATCTCCAGAGTTCCCAGCACTAGTGGCCTAATGCCACATCCACAAGAACTCCATCCAAGAGCTTCACTTCTGATCCCTGACAAGATAATAAAAAATTTTCTGATCAATGCATAGGCCATACTTCAGAGAATTTGAGTGGCCCAGGTCTCCACGTGGCAATTTCTGAATCAAAGAGACTGAATCTGAGTGGCAGATCCCTCCAAAAATCTTTCATATTACTTCTTGTCAGCCCTCCAGCCCTGACGTTCAGGAGAACTTTAAGTGACACAGACTGGGTCTCCGTTTCAGTAACATTAAGGTTCTGACTGTGAGCTCCAGAAAATAGTCACAAATGCAGTCAAGCCCTGTCACTGTCAGGTGCTCCAGTTCTAGCTCAAGAGAAATAGACAAAACATATATTCCTTTGAATAGAAGAAATTTTGATTCAGAGTGGTAGAGGGACTGAGGCTCATAGTGAGCTCAGAGCAGGAATACACAACTCATGATCCCATGTTGCATAAAGAGATCAGTAGCTGCTACATACATAATTTATGTTGCTGAGTCAGCCATGTCCCAAATTCGCAATTTTAACTATTCATGCAAATTAAAAAAAATGTATGAAAACAAAACACCCATATCTGGAAACAATACCAGTCTGAGTAAACAGATCACTTGAGTAAAGCTTTGAAGTAGTCAAAATTAGTAGGTCTTGTTTTTCTACTGACAAGAATTGTATTTGAAATCAGCCAAAGCTCTGCTGAAATAACCAGTGTAGCTGTTTTCATTTTTCAGTTAGCATGCTATTTATGAATAAATAATGAAGACGCCATTTATTTGAAAACATATTCAACACCTCTCCCTTGGAAGCCCCACAGGGTGAACACGCAGCTCAACTCATCTGTTTGCCTCACAGTAAAAAACCTTGTGTCAAAGTACAAAGATGAGAGCACATGTCCAGAGTACATCTATACCCTCCCTGACTCATCTTCCCCCTGCCAAACAGTTACTCGTGCCAACAGAAGTTATAATTAATTCCTGTTTTCCTTGGAAGCTTACAAGTGGGCTGAAAACTTGCAATGTCAAAACCAAGCATCTACACAAAAAGCATGATTGTCCCGTACTCAAGTCTACACTTTCAGATTTTCTTGAATCTAGGTTTTCAATGAAAGCACAAGAAATGTTTTTGTAAGGAAAGAGTACTCATTTTCTACAGAATTTTATTTTTATTGAACAAGTGTTTGAAGAGAAAAATTCTGACCATCTGCCAGATGAAGGGTGGTCTCCCAGTACAGCACGTTCACATTTGCGGCTGGACAGTCCTGCTGCATATCAGGGCAGCCATGCCCAAACCATCTCCTTTCTTGCTATTTCAAGACATTAGAAGAAACGTGTCATTACGGTTGTTCATAACCGGTGGTTGGTCTGAGCACTGTGTGCTCAGTGTACAGCGGCAGGGGAACAGATAGGAGCTGGAGAGTACTAGCCGTTTTCCTGTAACCCGTACAAGGGCCTAGGCAAGTAGTCCAACATGTCTGCAGAATCAGATGTGGAATTCTTTTCCGCTCCCTGTATCAGCTGGTGCTAAAGATTAATTTGACCATTGTATCAATACAGAAACGTGAAATATAGAGTCTTCGTGCTCAATCTCACTTTCTACCACGAGTTACCATTCGTCATAGATTAGAGTAGCAAAATACTATTTCCAAGAATTGTGCCCATATTTGAAATAGATAGAAAAACATTTTTAAGGGAACGTATTCTCATCTAGAGGACATCAACCACCTGATAATTAAGGTTGAGATTTCCCCCTGTAAAAAGAAATTTAAACCAGCTTTTTGAAGATGTTGCATTGTTTAGTTCTGGAGACCAGTGTCTGGCCCTCCTAAATGCAACCCCATGGCAGTTTTTCAAGCTTAGTTAGGACCACAGTATTAAGTTTCCCAGCATTTGCAAGAGCTTGCTGTGGGAGTCTGGCAACACTAAACAGCAGCTCGGGATATATTCTGATCAGAAGGTAGACTGAGGCTGGCTGAACATAACGTCCAAATACAGCTCTTCATGTCAAGGGAAGATATTCCCAGACTACAAAAGCAATAGCAGGTACCATGAAAGGCCACCTAGTGAAGTCACCAGATAGGACTACAAGCTTAACTAAAGCAAGTACTATTGTTATTATTATTACCACAATACCAAATTAATTTGTAGCCTTGTCACATACTATGGACAGTGCCAAAACAGGCTGGAGGACCAAATAAAACCGTGAAGAACAGGTCCATCCATGCCTCCTAAAACACAATCTGTAGAAGTGAAGGAGGAAAAACCCTCAGTGCATTCGTGCAGGACATCTCTGACAGCAGAAACATCACCAGAGCTGCCCCACGTACAATGCACAATGGGTGCTGTCAGAAGCAGGGGGCCAGGTTGGATGCACCCACAGTCCTGACCTCAGACAGCAGCACTAAGGGCCTTGTACTCCACGTTATCATATGCAGGAACTGCTCAGACTGCGGCCGGGGTCTTCGTGCTGGTCACCGTGCCTGACCTTTTCACAACCATCATTCCTGCAGCACTCATCTGCTGAGGACCAAAAATGGAGGAGGAGACAGCTGTTAGTCAGGGACATAGCAAAGCCATGCCCTGTCGGTATGTCTGTTAACTGCGGGGACAGTGAGAGACAACCAAAAACTTTGACCCATGATAATTATGAGAAAAGTTCATTCTTCTAACCAAACAACTGTGCAAAGAAGATAGATGAAAGTCTCATGTTAAGAGGGGAAAAAATGAGCCATATTTCATTCCAAGATACAATACCAAACATATCTTTACAGACTGACATCTTCGCTTCCACAGGATTTTTCTATGGCTTTTCATTTATTTAAATCTGAGGCAGACTTTGTTTCTTAAGGTCAAAAGAACTCAGTTTACACAGCTATTTTAGCCACACTGGACAGATTCATTTAATTATTCCAGGAATTATTCATAGCACCAAGAAATAGCCTGGGCATTCCTATGATATTTGAAGACAATGACAGCTTGTCACATTTTTGCTGTGCAACTGCAAGTATAGGTTCCAGCAAGAGTCTCACAGGTTTGTCAAGGGAGGCCAGAAATGCACCTGTCTGTTTTCCTCTGGACAGCTATCTGTGCTCAGGTGCTGGAAACATGGGGAAAATCAGTAAGGCCTATTGCAGTGCAGACAGAACATCCTGTTGCATGGGGGTTTTTTTGTTTTAACACTATTTTTTGTGTCAATCTTATCTGACATAAGTTTTTATATTTGTGTTTTCTGGGCTTAAAAAAAGCCACACCTACCAAAGCAGACAAAAGGTCCTCAGAGCAGAGAAAGGAACAGCAGGGAGGAAATTGCTGCTGATTGTTCTGGAAATATCCTTCACCCAACTTACTAATTACACACTCCGTTGATCACCTATAATTATGATCTGAAAGGAAATTCTACACCCTAGCAATTTAGCTGGTGTTTCTTTTTTAAAGTCAACTATTTCCACTTTAATGAACCTCAGTTTGAAGCAGCAAAACCTTGGAGGGAAAGGCTGCAGACGCGAAAATGAGTGCTTGCTGTCTCATTAACGTTTTACTTGCTTGACTAGGAGTCCTTTTGTTACAGGAAGCTAAGTGTTTTTATGGCCAACTCTCCTGAATCTGTAATAATATCCAATATGAACGTAAATGATTTCTGCTTTTAAGCTACTGAGCCTCTAAAAAATCTGCACTAAACATAACGTATCCATAGCCAATGCAGCACTAGCTAAAATGCAAGTAATTGCTGCCTTGGCCAGCTCCACAGCACAACCCTAAACTTGACATTTGGCAGCTGTTAATATTTATAGCCGGACAGATACTACCTATCAGATACAGTCTTCCCAAAAGCAAGAGTATGGTCTGGAGCTAAAATTTTCTTTCCAGTTCGTAAAAAGTTAATGCCAAGCTGAGATGTCCCAACACAGAGCTAAGCCCACAGCAACCACAGAAGAGAGTTTCACCATACAGGTAGAGCTGAACATACCCACGACACATAGATATTCCCAGTCTTATCTCAAAGAAGCCTACAGCCTAGGTTTAACACAACCTTTAAAAGAAGAGTTTCAGGGAACAACAAGGAACACCAGGCAGTAAAATCTACACTTAAGACACTTCCGAGAAATAAATATAGAGGCTATTTAAGTGAAATTTAACAGTAAATAAATTACCGTTTAGACTGCTAGTGTAGCGTGATCCTTCATAACTGTAACCAGCTGAAACAGATGTCTCATGGCTCTAGAAATAATTAATGATTAAAACCAGATCAAAAACAGAAATGAGAAGAGCGCTACCTCTTAGTGAATTAATTTGCTTTAGAAATGTACTTCTCCTGGGCCCTTCTCTCACCTTCTCAGTGGGCAAGGAGTTCTAAACAAGGACCAGTCTGATGAGGGAGAACAGAAAGAAGATGTGGCTGCTAGTCCACTTCCACAAGCAACCATGTGTAGCAAAAAAATGGTACAGACATGCTCCTTGCAGCTACCTTCTCATTGCAGTGATGAAGGCTGTAAAGATGGTGTATGAGGAAAAGAGATCAATAGCAAGGTCTAAAGGGAGAGGACTAAGAGGCAAGGACAAACACAGAAGTTGAAACTGTACAAGCCAGTAATTAATATTTCTAAATAGGACTGTTAGCTGTTCTCCCCATCCTTCCACAGAAACCAAGGCCATTTTTGTTTTCAAAAGCTCTCTCAGACATGCACTATTGGAACTAAAAGATAAAAGCAACATGCGACACAGGCCATGTGATTCAAGAAGCCATCAGCCTAACACAGGTGAGGCATCAGTGCTCTTCAAACACCTAAGGACCAAGGAGAGAACCCTTGTCCACCCAAGAGATTCCCCTCTGCTCAGTAAGCTGCTCTCAGGGAAATGTGACTCCAGCTCAGGACTTTCTTTAACCCATCTCTACAATGGATGCCTCTGGGCCACCTCCTCAGAAGGCAGGGCCAGCCACACCCAGAGCTCCTAATGGGGTCAGTGCTATCCACTATACAAACCTCTTAAAAAAATTTCCTGTGATAACTGTAAATGTAACAAATGTAACATGTAGGGGATGTTATCACTTCAGGTGGTCAGAAACAAGTCTTGGTTCTTTGTGAATAATTGGGATGGTTGCAAGACAAGGGACTCCTGAATAATCC
>Ga0065711_1032564_pt1 | contig 27102 bp, 13 predicted proteins | sample Hoacrofraction12_FD_59098 | JGI IMG/M metagenome (GOLD analysis project Ga0065711, IMG submission 59098) | Hoatzin crop microbial communities from Cojedes, Venezuela - Epithelial fraction 12 v2 (version 2) | ecosystem: Host-associated > Birds > Digestive system > Esophagus > Crop | place... | reverse complement strand
GTCCTGTCACTGGGCACCACTGAAAAGAGTCTGGCCCCATCCTCCTGACACCCACCCTTCAGATATTTGTAAGTATATATTAGGTCCCCTCTCAGCCTTCTCTTCTTCAGGCTGAACAAGCCCAGATTGATTCTGGGTCAGGGTTTCGTATGTAGCAGAGCAGCTCCCTCGCTGTGATCTATTGAGAATCAGCCCTCGACACAAGATTAGTGGATATCATTTTCAGGATTTACTTGCAAAGGCGTTATCCCATGTCACTTATGAAGAAGATAAACCCTGGTTTTGCTGAAGGATGAGGAGTATGGAATTGCAGCTGGGAGTCCCAAATTGCTTTGTATATAGTTATGGAAAAAAATTGGACAAAAATAAAAGTAAAAATATTTTAAATGTAAGAAGGAAGTGTTTCAGTCTTTGAGATAGCACTTCTACCTTCTCTTTTGTCTCTGTAATCTTTTCCTGCTTAGCATGCTATGTGCCAAAATTACGGGTGGGGACTTGGAAGATTTCTTTACCACTTTTAATGATTCACATTCCTTTAAGTTGCACTAGCTATCCAGATAAGGACGATTACAGCATATTTGGTTCTTAGTTGCATCTAATTATATATGAACACCCTAATATTTTCTAATCCTCAGCATTTTATAAGCAAAGATTATATAAATCATTTTATTTGATACTAAGTAGTTCTTCATTCCTAGTCATGGTGGTGATGGGTTGATGGTTGGACTTGATGATATTAGAGGTCTTTTCCAACCTTAATGATTCTATCAACAAATTGCCCTCTTTTTCCAGTAGCTACTACTTGATTCGTAATAGCTATCATCTACTTTATTTTTTTCATGAGAGACTCATTCTTGAGTACTTTTAAGTTTTTGAATTGGCATAGGGATTTATCACACATGACTTTTATGAAAATGGCAATTAAAAAGCAGCTACAAGACGAGTAATATTTTCTTTTCCTACACAGAGCAAATTAGTGGCGCATTCTCATATCTCGTCCTGATTCTAGACACTCAGCTTGCAAGTGTAATTCCATTCATAACACTGTTGTCTAAGCTTTAAAACTAAGATTCCCTTTACAAGGTTCTTGTGCCATCTGCTTGTGTTCAGAAATTATTCTTGCTTGCTGTCTCTCAGTTCTTCCTTTGCCTCCTTGGTATCTTATAATTTCATTAGTCGCTACAATGTTAACAGAACAAACTTGGCTTTGGTGTCTCTTGCAGTTCTTTTAAGCTTATTAAAAACAAGTGTTGATTTTTAATTGCATTGCTAGAAATCAGAGGGTTTTTCTGAAGGACACATCCCTTCACCTTCAGCCTAGGTTATCTTGACCCTCTCTGTTGTAATCATATTTTAGTACCCAAATTCAACCAGACACAAATAGCTCATCCCTGCTTTCCATTATTAGTTCTTAAAATGCAAAGTTGCAGGTACGGCTAAGAATGAAACAAATAAGTCACGTGTTTGCTCATAGCTTCATCCTGAAAGAATCAAGTCTTGACAAAAACCTGTAATAATTCTTTCTTTGTCAAGCTATGCAAACCTTATTTGGGGTACAGAGCCTTCATGCTTAAAGCTGCTGTTTTGGCACCTTTCTGTGGGTTCAGTATGTTGCTGTGCTTCTGCCATTCTGAAGACCGTTATCCTTACATATAGGCTCTGTGTAGCTGTGAATCTGCTTAAGAGCAAGAGGCAAAGCAGGCTTGGATAAAGAATGAAAAACTAATAACTAATCTAATAAAACTAATAATCATATGCAAACACTCACGTAATAGAGTTAGTGACATGAGTAGTTATTCTGTAGATCTTATAATCCTGTGAGCCAAGACTATGTACCAGTTAATGGGATCAGTCTATAAGGTAGATAATTGTCTCTTGAGTATTATAAAACAAACCATGAAAGCATTTTTAAAGAAATGCAGAAATGATGGAAGAATTAGGCCGATTGGCTTATTAGGTAGTCAAATTGGAGATCAGAAGTTAACTGAATACAGTATGCATGCATGAAAGTATGCATATATTTTTATATAGTTGTATATATGTAGATAAAAATAATTATGTTTATAGATTGCTTCCTCATCTCATTTCATATTAAATTTCATTCTGTCAAGGTTGTCTTTCCTTCAGTGCCTTTCCAAAAATGTAACATTCTGATGTTAAATCATACAACTGCCAAGCCTTTCTTATTCTCACAAAACTCTAAGCGACTGGAATGGATGTTGGGGACCGATTTGCACTGTTTACCATCTGCAGAAGCTATGTAAATACACAAGAAATGAAAGGGAGATTTATGGCAGCATTATTATAGTCTAACAGCAATACTCCAGTAACGCTTCCTCCTAAACCTACCTTTGCTAATTTTCACGCTTGCCGTGTTTTTTGTTTCATTTACATCACAGCTAAAGATGTCTAGCATGCTTTCAAGACCTAAATATACTTGAATGCAAAGTAACCTAAAGGATGTAGAAGCAGATAAAAAGTATGTTTGTTATGGTAGTGTGATATTCAGTACAATCACTTATGTGTTATATGATGATTTAACAAAGATGTGGGATTGCAAGCAGGTTTCTCTAGGGTTATTATGCCACCAATTTGTACAAAACACAGAATGACTTTCTTTTCCTGAAACTCTGTCCAAAATCATGAACTAACCTAAATCAGCATTTTAAACTCAAATGCCCCCAATAAAGTTCTCAATTTGGGATATTCTCCCCAGATCTTACTCTTTGGAGTTTCCATGTGTGTCACCGAAGGACATGGAGCCATTGAAATTCAAGTTTTAGGTAGGTAAGTCTTTGTACTGGCGCATGTATTGATTGCCTTTTATCTACCTGTATATGCATCTGTACAGCATCACTGTCAGTGCTTTCCACCCCGAGAGAACACAGAGGTGCCTGACTAGTGCAGCATGTGATAGCAGTGTAAAATTTGAGAGCACTTCTTTTGTGGCTTCAAGTCATAAATTGAGAAGAGGCATTCAGTTTTTCCTGCTTCCTGCTCACTGTGCATGAAGTTCTGCTTAGGAAGCCGACAGAAACACTGTTTTCATCCCGAGACCCGATGTTGTCTGCCTCGGTGGCTCACTTCAGCCCTGTGTCAGGCAACCGCTTGCAGGACGGACATGTGAACCCCCGGAGTTTGTCTCCTGCCCGAGTAGGGCCTTAACGCTTCCTGCAACGAAAGGCTGACAAGCGCAGTTATTCCGAGTCGCCCAGTCTGCCATCTTTCATAGGAGAGCCTGAGAACTGCTGGCAGCCCCTTCAGCTAAGGCTGAACTACTCCGGTGTTTTTCATTTCTCTGAACTAGAAAGTGCAGTAGGTCTCCATACCAGTCAGAAGCCTAATACTTTTCTCTCTTAAACTTCTTAAGAGGCTTTGCTCTTGTATTTCTTAAAGAGCCTCCTATTGGTGGTGATGACAGATGTAAAGGACAAGTCCAGAATTTGTATGGCAAGGCCAGACTTAAGTATAAACATAGCAAATAGCTGCTGGCAGCCTTTTATTTTAAAAGGTTTTGCCTCCTGTGCAGCTTTGTGACTCACAGGGTTGTCCTGTCTTTGGCAGAGGAGAAAATTTATTCTTCTTACTGCAGTTACGGCATGCATACTTACCTTATTGGCAATTCTTGTAATCCTGTTCCTACCCCTGCAGACCATTCCTGTGCTCAGATGCCATCCTTCTACTCCAGGGAAAGACGACTGGTATGGAGTCAGGTATAACACCTGGCTTTTGACCCAGTACAGTTGTTCTTTCCTAGTATATTTTTTTTTTCCTTTTTTCCTACTTTGGAATTCTGGAGGCCCTTTAATCAGTGTGCTCCATGCTTTCTTGAACAACAATGTATCCTTCCATTTGGCTCTTAAGACTCCTGTTTCCTTTCAAAGATGGATATGGCTTCCCTTTTCCCACTTGCCTTCTCCTCTGCACTTTTTATATCTATTGTATTAAAAAAGAGACAGCAGAAATTTTTTTTTTTTTGCCAAATGAAGCCCATAGAGATTAATTGTCTCTTTGTCCATTACAGTTGGATAAAGGGATTTTAGAGTGACTAAAACATAGTCTAGTAACAAAGCAGTTTCTTTCCACATAATTTTCTATGGCATTTGTGGTTTGCGTCTTTGTTCTCCCACGCTCCATGACTACCATTTTTCCTTCAGAATTAAGTGTCTGCAGGGGACAATCACAAACCAAGGACAAAAACAGATTATTTACCAGTAACTTGAGTTCTCCTACACAATTGTTTTCTCCACAGAACCATTACAGCTCCCCCTCCCCAATTTTCCTATTCAGGGATAGTTTTTTACAGTCAGTTTGGAATGAAGTAGGAGGGTATAGCAGTGACTCACGCATCTGCCGACGGCAAAGTGGCATTCAATGCATGCGCTAGTGCAATTTGTACTTACCTGAAATTTGACAACTTTAACAGCTCTTTGATGTCTGACATGGCGTTCTCATAAATTTCTCTAAAGACCACGAATCTATGGAAGAGGTAACTCCCCTCACCGCCCCCCCTAAAAAAAAAAAAAAAAAGGAAATTCAGTTACTGGTAAGTAATACAGTTTTATTAAAGATGTCAGCCATAAGGATTCCTGCTCATCCCCAGTAACCATGCCATTTACTTGTTTACTGTACAAAATTGATAATTATGATAAAAGTATTTTACACTGAATATAAATGAACTATACATTCCAGAATCTGTTTATAATTTTTACTATAAGAGCATTTCAAACACACGTGGCAGAATCTTTAAGGCAAAGAGTTTTCCGAGAGCATGAGATGATACTAAATTTGCTAGACTTAAGATGTAATATGTTTTTATCTCCTTGTAAAAATCTGAAATTTTTACAGCTCTGATTCCAGAGATATAAAACTCCAACTGTTTTCAGTTGCTCAGAATTAATTATTTAAAAAAAAAAAAAATTAATTCCCCCTGTAGGGCTTGATCCAAAGCTAAATGAAGTAACACAATTCCCTTGAATTCACTGGGCTTTGGATCCTTTTCTTTTGAGTCTGTAACATTTAAAGATAGTTAAAGTGCTTAGAAACAAAGGAAAAGAGATGCTTAGGAAAATTACTAAACAACATCTGGTGTGTTCATGTCTGCTTCATTCTATTCAACTGTGAAACAATGTTTTTCTTCTTTCCTATGTTATAGGTAAAATATGTCAGATAAAATATCGTCATAAATAATCCTTTAAAACAATCATGTTTCTGCCTAACCATCAAAGCATCTTTCTATTTGCAGACATCTAGGAGCAATAACTTTCTTACTTGTAAATACTATAAACTTTCATCCTATGCAAGAAATTATCAGAATGGCTTCTAAGGACTTTTCTTAAACCTTCCATTTTTTTGTCTTTATTAAACTTTCTTTTTTCTCAAGCTCCTCATAATCTACATTGTGACTTCCTGTGTTTATAAAAACTTTTTATGTTTATTTCAGTGCCAGTTTATATTCATTCGAATTTAATTTTCCAGTTTTGATCTTCAAGGGAGAACAGTACCTAGGAACATACTCTCAGATAAATAATTATATTTCGCTGACAATTTTGTTTGACTTCAGTCAGCTAGTCTCAGTGAGCTCAGAATCAAACCCAAATATTTTAGGAACCTGATAACCACAAAATTATCAGTAGCTGCATAATTCACTGTACCCTATCAGGACAGGATCAGGAGGGAATATTTCTGGGAATACGTCCCATTGCCAGGGGCAGAGGGAATTATAAGGCTATATCTCAAGTCTGGACCAGATGCTAGTGTAGAAGAGTAGAGGAGACAGGCATTTTAATGCTGCTTAGCCTAGAAGTTGATTTGTGTGAAAAACACTGTTTTGGTTTAAGGAATAGTACTATGAACAGAAATGCTGACTCACTCTTGCACTCTCTCTTTACGTAGATACCCTGCAGTCACAGCTTATCAATATGGGTGTTATTCCGACGTTAGTGAAATTGTTGGGTATTCATTGCCAAAATGCAGCTCTGACAGAGATGTGCCTTGTTGCATTTGGCAATTTAGCAGAACTCGGTAAGTCCACAATATTAATCTCATCAAATTTATATTCGTAAATTTAAGACTAACAAAAGCCTTGCCACTGATGCTTGTTCCATTCCTTTTGATACATTCAAAATTTAAAGCAAGCAATTTCTGCTTATTGTCTCTAAAATCTATAGTTGTCTCTTTCTTTCCCTTCAGTAACTGAAATTTATTTGGGTACTTAGTACAACCTTACGTTCTGTGTTAACATTCTTCAATGCAACTAAGCACATTTTAAAGCATCTGAACAGTATTTCCTGAATGCTGCTACTTACTGTGAATTATTTATTAATGATGTAAATAATGCATCCTGGCGTAGCTCCACAAAGTTATATCAGGATTAAATTTGGCTCATGGAAATCACTGAATGAAACTGAGACAGGCACAGCTCATAAATCTGCCTATACAATATTCTTTTAGGTGTAGAGTTTTAACATGTTCTAGACTAAATACTTGCATCTATAAATCATGAGTATTACTAAGCTATAGATGTTATTTTTAGCAAGTTTAGTTACAACTTCATTTAAATTGAAGTTTGTGGTCCTGCTTTGATCCAATGTCTTTGCCAGTGGATTAGTTTTCACTGGAATTCCACAAAGCGTAAACAAACAGGTTGTTAGAGCCTGTGTTTTATTATCACTTGTGTTTTACATTGCTGCTCTTTCGCTAGCCTATTCAGTGAAATTTTAGTTGTCTGTGGTTTTTTTGCACTAAAGTACAATAATATAGCAGTTGTGATATCATCCTGTATTTCTAAGAAGATTCAGTTCAAAATACAAAAAATATATCTGTGAGTTCGTGCTATTTGGTGGCCTGAAGTTATTCACAACTATCCTAAGTTTATAGATTTCAAGGCCAGAGAGAATATCATGTTATCTAGTGTAGTCTGTGATCACACGCATAATGCCTTTGCTTATAGCAGACAAGTCTACTTAACAAAACAACCACAGAAAGAGCCATCAAAACAGCACTGAAGAAATGAATAGATCAGAGATCTTCAAGATGGGCACTATGTATTGTGTCTATACAGCAGAAAGTATAATACTGGAAATTCTAGTGCTAAAATGCAACTAAAACCATAAGGATGTTAAATATAATAAATGGTGTCTGCACTGAGAACTACATTTCCTTTCCCTCTTTGGAAGGATCCAGCTTTGTCCAGCTCAGTAAGAAGAACCACGGGAAAGAAGCTTAGCAGCAGCGCTTCCCCTCCTGTTCCCATACGCTGAAAAGATGCTCGTTATTTAAGATTGGCACAAAATTAATTTAGCTTGTGATACTTTAATCTCCCTTAAGCAATAGCTTAGTCAATCATATCGTAACTGTAATATTTTATTTTTGCCTTGTAACTGCAGGGAATTTTATTGTCAGGTTGTCATTTTTCATCACTTAAGAGACAACTGCATTCCACAGATCCCTTGAGAAGTATTATATGAAACACTTATTCTGTGTCAAAGCAGGGCAAAAACCCAATAAAGAGAGTGATGGTTCTGCTTTTAAAAATACTGGAAAGGTCAAAAATCCACTTAGAATATTGTATGCAGTCATGCATATTGAGAGAAAACAACAATGGGATGAGCACAAAAGGGTCTAGGTCTATAGTTCATGCTTTTCCACAGTCCTTGGGGTCAATTCAACATTAAAATAATCCCTAGCCATCAATTAGAGCAGTAGCAAAGGTGCCTGAAGGTTTTCTAACTACAGATGGCCCTCAGGAGGTGGCAACTGGAAAACGCAGAACACCAGTCCTACCACCTGCATCCCCTGTAACACCACCAGTGAGGACGAATAAGATACAGGCAATGGAATGAGAGATGCTTTTTTGTTGAATCTACATTTGAAGAGCCGTTATCTGCTGGCTAACCTCCTGGCAGCAAGCTGTCCCATCTCTAAATCTGCGTTATGCTGTCTGTGAGATGTGAAATGGCCCCGAAACAGCCATGCAGATTGCAATGTAAATGTCACCATCATGAAACCATGTAAATATTAAAAAGTTCAGCACAACTCTTCATCTCTACCACAGAAAATGCAGTATATAATCGGTTAGTCTTCCTGTTAAACTGAGAGGAATCAAAGACTTAATATATATTTTTGTAACGTTACTGTTTCTATAGCTACCTTTACATTCTGCTGGGTAGAAACAGCCCTAACAGCCTTGATCATATATTTATATATTTTTAACAGCCTTAATCAGAGTTAGTTCAGGGCAGTACATTGATCTTAAAGTGTTAGACATTTTTCTTTTAATTTAGTGACAAGCACAAGTCTGTTGTTCTTGTCTGTGAAGAGCTCTATTAGTCATCTTACTGAATAAACCTAGTAAAGAGAAAAAAAAAAATAGTCCTACCTTTTGATGTGGTTTGTTTACCTGGCACTGAATTTTTCCTTTTGCTTCACAGAGTCAAGTAAAGAGCAGTTTGCCTACACAAATATTGCTGAAGAGCTTGTGAAACTGTTCAAGAAGCAAATAGAGCATGACAAAAAAGAGATGATTTTTGAAGTTTTGGCTCCCCTGGCAGAAAATGGTGAGAACTTGATTTTTGCTTTTTTCTTACACTATTTTTTATTCATTCACTTATATATATTTTGGTACATTGGTGTCTTTCAGGGACTAAGTGCAGAGTAACTAGCTGTCTCGTTCAGAAGCCGCCGTGGCTGATCCTTGTGATGAGAGTTTCATATAAAGTGAATAGGTCTTAATTGTCTGAGCATATAAGAGGAGCCAACAAACTGTTGATGTTAATTCCACCTCTGATTCACTCTGTATATGAATATGTTTTATTTTATTTCCCTGTACCTGCAGTGGGAATACCTCTTTTTAGAGGGCTTTACAACATTTGTCTGCAAAATACTGGCTCAAGCATTCACAGTCCGTTACAGTACCAGGACATCAGTCACTACGTTATGTCCTGGGATCACAGAACCACTGGCAGTTCCGTTTCCTACGGACACATTTTCACAAGGGACATGCTAATTGCAGAGCTAAGAGCTGGATGCGCTCCCCCTACTGTTCATTGTGAGATCATATGAATTTAATTTGGGTGTTTACTTGCATGTATTATGGTAGCCCCAGGAGACTGGAGTTCCATTCATTGCGCAGACCAGAGCTGGAAGTGATGTGTGCTGTGTCACCCCTGCGGGATGTTCCTCCCAAATGAGTTAGAAACACAAAATCCTAGAATGGTTTGGGTTGAAAAGGACCTTTAAAGGTCACCTAGGGCAACCCTGCTGCAGGGAGCAGGGACATCTTCCACTAGATCAGGCTGCTCAGAGCCTTGTCCAACCTGACCTTGAATGTTTCCAGGGATGGGGCATCTGTCACGTCTCTGGGCAACCTGTGCCTGTGTTCCACCACCCTCATTGTAAAACAATTTCTTCCTTATAACCAGTCTAAATCTAACCTCTTTCAGTTTAAAACCATTACCCCTTGTCCTATTGCAACAAGCCCTGCTCTGAAGTTTGGCCCCATCTTTCCCACAGGCCCCCTTTAAGTGCTGAAAGGCTGCAATAAGGTCTCCCCACAGCCTTCTCTTCTCCAGGCTGGCTGAACCACCCCAACTCACTCAGCCTGTCCTCACAGGAGTTCTGGGTGGTTTGTTTAATCTGCCCTTAAGGGAAAGGAAGAAACGAGTTAGCAGGTGGAGCTGGACTGAAGTGGGAGGCAGTTCTGAGTATGGAAGACATCACAGTATTTGATAGCTCTATAACCTTGTTTTAATCATCTCGGCATTAAAGCTTATTTGAATGGAATAAATTACTAGATAGAATTGTAAACTCTAAAGATTTGGGTTTCATCCTACTCTTGTTGTACACACACACACACACTCTGTGTCTGTTTCACATAGTATAAATCAAGATAAATGTTTCAGTGAAGTCAGTAGCTCTTCTGTACATGAAGCAGAAGAAGAAACCATAAGTTTGTTCTGCAACACAGACGAAAGTCTTTGGAAAGCCCCAACACAGCACAGTCTGCTGCATGGAGACTGAGACACCAGAAGTTTGCTGTAGAGAAATATCCTCATTTTTGAGAAGCGAAAAGCAGCTCCATGCAGCTTCAGCGTATGGTTGTGCTCTAAAGGCAGTCCAGAGCCGAGGGAGTGCCTGGCAGATGAAAAATAAGAGAAGCTGGACCTCAGAATTTAAAATCAAAAAGTTGCAGTTTTATCTACACAAGCTGTCGGTGAAACCATTGACATCACTACTTCTTCTCACAGTCTGCCCTGTGTGTATGTACAACAGGTGTATTTAAAATCATGATTCTGACTCCCTATTATCCATGCCACTCTTCAGATGTCATTAAACTGCAGCTGGTTGAAGCAGGCTTGGTGGAGTGCTTACTTGAGATCGTCCAGAAGACTGTGGACAGTGACAAAGAGGATGATATTGCAGAGCTTAAAACAGCTTCTGATCTTATGGTTTTACTGTTGCTTGGAGGTAAGTACAGTGTGTCACTACCTTCTGCAAGCAACAGCAGATAACTGTAATGCTGTTTGGCTGCTGAATTTTACTATTTATTAATTTTCTAAATAACCTAGAGGACCTGCTTACCTGCCAGTTAACATTTAATGGGTCAGATTTTGTCTGTCATCCCGTTGCAGGACTGGATTAATCGTAGTGAAGCCAGCAGAGCTTCACAGGTATAAAGAGAAGAGTTTTCCCTATCACACACTTCTTTGGCTTGCTGACTGTCTATGCTTTTTACCGCAGATGAATCCATGCAAAAGTTATTTGAAGAAGGAAAAGGCAGTGTGTTCCAGAGAGTACTTTCATGGATTCCTTCCAATAGCCATCAGCTGCAGCTTGCAGGAGCATTGGCTATTGCAAATTTTGCCAGAAATGGTAAGAATATGTCATAACAGCTTCTGTTAATTTATCTGTGCCCTTCTATCATGCTCTGTCTGTACAGCTACAAAAAAAACCCTGCATGTCACGGAAAAGCTGGTACTGAGCTATGCAGCAACATCAGTAGTTTTACACTTTAGAATCCTGAAAAGTGTTAAGCCTACTTTAAAATACTGTTTCACATTTGTGAAGAGGTATAGGGGATTTCTGTCTTCTTCAGTGTTTCTTGTATTGCTCGTCTAAATTTGTCGTGAGCACTGCAAGTCCTGTTGGCAATGGTGGTCAAATTCTCAACAATAAAATACAGAAAGGAGCAAGGAAATAACCCTTGTATTCTTAAAAAGCTCTTGTAAAAACCTTAGTAATAATCTTCCATTCACAAGTGACTTATCTCACCTCACACAGATGGAAACTGCATCCATATGGTGGATAATGGCATAGTTCAGAAGCTGATGGATCTGCTAGACAGACACGTGGAGGATGGAAACGTAACCGTGCAGCACGCGGCACTGAGTGCTCTCAGAAACCTGGCTATTCCTGGTAAGCCTCACTTTGCGTTGCTCACTACCCGAAGGTGAAATTCTGTTCTCCCACCGCACCCCCCTGGGGAGGAGGGCGGGAGAACGGACTGGCAGTCCTAGCGGCAGGTCAGACCTTTGCTTTTCATCCAGGCCCATCATTGCTTTCATGTTTTTTGCACAGCAGTTGTGACCAGCAGTTTTAAATACATCACAGGCCTACTGACCATCCTTTGTCACTTCAGTCCCGCAGTGTCAGCCCCCACCAAGGAAAGGGCAGCTTTGTGATAGGCAGGGAGCTGAGGCCACCTCGGGTAGGATTTCTCAGTTCTTTCTGTCCAGAGCACTGCATTTTTTTGTCTGCTTCATTTGGGATCTCTCTGTGCCCACTCTGTTGAAACACTGCCTCTTACTGTAGCTTCCTCAGGCTTTGACAATTCCCAAATTAGAGCTGGAGATTAGAGCTGGAGATAGACACTTAGAATAGCCAGCCATTGCAATTAGTTCCTGTTTGTGGGCAGTGAACTGAATGCTAATTTTATCATTTTTAATAACTTGGTTTGTACAAGTTTTGATTAACCAAGCATAAAAGGCAGAGGGCATGCACATAAAAACAAAGCAAGTCTGTAATACTTGTGTATGTTTTCCCGCACCAAGCCAAAAGTAAATCCTTCATCCATTTAACCTTATTTTACTATTTTCAGTTTTGACAAACAATAGCTTTCTAAAACTTATCATGCATACATAACTAAGCCCATACAGCGTTAGTGGTACGCTATTTGCTTACCTGTCTCAGGTGAGTAATTCTATTGACTGCCATCAGTCATCAGGCTTCCCTGTAGCCTGTGCGCAAGGATGTCTGCCAGAGACCTACGTAAGATTTCATGTGTATTGGTACAGAAAAATGAGCGAGTAATAACTGGCTTCGGTGATGAACTGCTTGTTAAACACTACGTTGAATACAAAGTAAGTACAATATTGGACCAAGCTCGCATCTGGCAGATGTTTCAGAGAGCTCCCTGGAAGTGGAGAATGGAGACTAGTGGAGGCGATGAAAGACTGGGGAGTGCGGTACAAGAACTACAGGCTCCAGACATGTCAGGCCCCAATATTGTTTGTGTAAAAAGTACTGGAACTGGGTAAGAGGTTGCTCTGCTCTTTAGGTGCTTTTACGTCTTTGCTTATGAGAAATAGAAGAGTGTTGCTGGGAATCAGAGAAGCTTCCTCGTATTTGCCTGGGCATCTGCTTAATGCATTTTGTGGAAGACGCCTTTTCTAGACCAAGGGGGAAATGTCTAGCCTTCAGTTTACATTCAGGCTGAACACTGGAAATGGGATGTGCATGCTAGGAAAAGGCACTTAATTTCACCCCTGTGTCTGAGCAGTCATGACACGTTTCCACAGCGTGGTGTTGTCAGTGCACACTCACCTTCCTAAAGGCTGTGCTCACAAGCTATTTTTCAAACTGTGTCTGAAAATTTGCTTCAGGACTGTCTTGGAAATAAACTGCATCTTCCAGAAACATTCTTGAGATCATTCCTGTTCTTTATTCATGCAGTTGTAAATAAGGCTAAGATGCTGTCGGCTGGTGTTGCAGAAGCTGTATTGAAATTTCTCAGATCGGAGATGCCCCCTGTTCAGTTCAAGCTGCTGGGAACATTAAGAATGTTAATAGATGCACAAGGTAAAAATAAACTATTCTCTGTGTTAAGTGATTCTCTTTGGTTCAGTCTGTGGTATGCTGCCAAGATGCTTACAAGAGAGAAGCGGGGGGGGTTTAAAATTTTACTCCTGAAGTCTTGGCATAAATCTAATACATATGTAAAGGGAGAGGAATGTGGGTTGACTTTTTTTCAGAACTCCTAAATTGACTGCCAAGGACCCTCAGAATAGGTGTCAAATGCTTATTTACTTTTGTATTTCAGGACTCTCCTACACTGTCACATTACAAATATGTATTGAGGCGTGAGTGTTTTAAGCTACCCCTCCTGTTTTGCTGTTCACTTATTGCATTTTCTGGCTGTACCTAGCTCCTTGGAACAGACTAATGCACTTGTTAATTGATAAACAGCAATTTCAAAATGAACAAGCACCTTCTAGTTTAACAGCTTGTTCCAGGATGAGGATTTATAAAATCAGAGGTCTGCTAAAAACTGAAAGTAGCTGATGAGATAAATTAGCCAAACATTTATTTTTGACCCAGTCCTGCAGATTTTTTCAAGAGATCCATTCTAGTTCTACGAAAGGTATTAGATGTGAAATAGAAATTCATTGAAGAAACTTACGTGACTGACAGTCTATAAAACCTAATCTAACTGACCACGGGCTCCCTTCTGGTTTTAGATTTTTGAGGTAGCTCACCTGGGAATGGGACATCACCTGTATTCTCCCTACTGCTAATCAATGCACAAGCCTCATTAACTGGGCTGATAAATTGTTTGCATAAACTGGATTATGAATGTTTTTTCTGTATTTTGTTTCTATTTTGACTGGCTTTACTGGCTTCCATGCAACCTAGCCTTTTACTACTGCTAGTGCAAGCTCGCTTAAACCTCCTCCTAGTTAGTAACTTTCAGCTTATTTTTCTAGCACTTGCTTAAAAAAGTGACAACTTTGTTGTTGTGTTGTTGGCTCTGGCATGATGTAGCAGAAGCAGCTGAACAGCTGGGCAAAAATGTAAAACTGGTGGAACGACTGGTGGAGTGGTGTGAAGCCAAGGATCACGCAGGTGTGATGGGAGAGTCCAACAGGCTACTTTCCGCACTTATACGACACAGCAAGTCAAAAGTAAGTTAGCAGTGAAAAAGGTCAGCTTGGAAGAACTAAGAGTTACCTGTGCACTTGGTTTTGGTAGCTGAGGCCTCCGGTATGTAAATCCTTCTAGAGAGCCAAGTTGGTTAATCCATGTGTTTGTTACGTCTTCTCTGCCCCTGGGACCTACCGGTCGGACGCAAGCACCAGCTTTGAAGACCCACCGGAACTACATGGTTTAAAAAAAATTGAAACAAAGCAAAATAATTTCAGAGTTGCAGGCCAGTTGAAGGAACACTGTTGGGATTCATGTGGCGAAGTCTTGACTCATTTTTATATGTATTGTATCCTGTAGAAGTTCAGCATGCCATATTTTCTATGTTTTAATGACGCTATATATGAAGAATCCTTGCACTCAGTTGTTACGATCTTGCTATATAAATATATAAAATTGAGATCCAGGAATAATGTGTCCCCCTACTCTTCATGTAGCATATTTCGGAGTTTTAAGATTCTAACTGATCATTAGAAATGATAATTTATTCCAAATTCTAACAGAAGTTTCCTTGTACATGGCAAAAGATATGACATTAAGAGAAGCTCTGGGACAGATGAGTTCTGTACCTCCCGGCACCTTGGCATCAACCAAATACCTTTACATAAGCAGTCCAAGCCCACAGTCCTTGCTCCAGAGAGTATTGGGCAAAACGTAACTTTAGAAGGGACAGAAGCATCTCCCCTGGAAACAAGCTGTTTCAGGCTCAGATTTCATTTAGTGCCCTCACTGACACGAACACAAGCTGCATGACTGAGCTCAAGTAGCAAGTGTGATTTGGGTAACTCAGCCTTTAGCAGCAACCTCTTCTTTCATGCGTGGCATTTGCAAAGTGAAAAACCTATTGAGGACATGAGCTACACTGGGCTTCTCCAAAAACAAATCAACAGGACTTACAGAGATTTAAATCTTTGCTGATTTCTACTATTACTGTATCTAATGCCCATTCTCTGTTTTATTTTCAGCCTCTAAAACTGATCAGGTTTAATTTTTTCTGAGTTCTGTTTTTTCCTACACCCTCCCCACACGGTCCACAAGATCGATGCGTAGATGGCATACGCCACCACAGATACCAGCTTTTATCAACACTCTCTACAGGAAAACAGAATTCAACCCTCAATACAGAGACATCTTTGATAGCATCAAATAGATATTAATACACAAATTAACAGAATTATCACAGATTAACTTTGGTGTGATTTATGTACTCGTAGAGGAAACTTGCTGGAAGAGGAAGAGAGAGCTGGGAGAGAGGGTTTTTTTAAGGCTTTTACTGCCCTCTAGGTCTGAACATGAGTACAACCGTATGGTTCCTTACTATACATTAGATTTGTTTCAAAGGATTTGGGGTAATATTTACAAAGGTGACAATAGTTTAGAAAACTTACGTCTCATTCTAAAAAATGGAGGAGGTACTTGTGAGTTAAGCCACAATAGCACCAAACCTGACTGCTGTCATCTCATCTGTCTATTTGGTACTGCCTTTTGGAGGGTGATGTTCACCCACAAAACAAAAAACTTTGATGTCAAAGGTGCTGATTGATTCCCAAGGCTTGTACAGCCAAAATTCCATACCAATTCCAATAGAAATTAGCAGTTCCCAGATTATTCCATGAAGTCTCAAAACTACTTTGGACTTCCACCAGAAAAATCACAAATAATAAACCACATCACTGCAAGTAAGGAAAAATACAAAAATACTTACAGGCCTGCATACATTATGTAATTCAGAAGAAAACAGGTTTTGTATGTGAAATTCTTGAGCCATTAGGCTGACTTGTGTCAACAGCATCTTCAGTATGATAATCCAAAAATATTTCCTTTTTCAAGAATTATGAGCACATTGTGTCTGTTTCTTTGCATAAAGAATGTCACTGCACAGCCTGTGCAAGCTCTAGAACGCTAATCATTCTACACACAGAATCAGTTAATGAGCTTTGGCTGGTGGCTGGAGTTAGAAAAGGATATGTATGCTTTAAATGGAAATTCAACACTGATTAAAAATTTAAATCAGATTCTTATTTCAAGAAATAACTATTTCAAAACTCTGTGCACCCACAAAACAGATAAAAAATAATAAAACCCAAACCACATTTCCTTGAACAGTTTCCCTTTGGCATGCCAAGTTACCTGATTTTCAGGCAAACATTTTGCAAGTATTTTGGGGACATATAATGGTGAAAACATTAGGTGCAAACTGACTTTTTAAATTATAATTAACAAGTATCAAAGATCTGCAGACACCAGAAGTCTTTATTCACCATTTGTTACATATGTAAGTTGGATCAAATTTTGGGGTTGGAAACAGAATCCCAGCTGCATATTTTTTAGCTGCTTTAAAGCCATTTACACAGTCAGCATTTTCATTTTAAGTACACCATTTCTATTACATAGTAAGGTGTAATATTTGTGATCTGACTTCTCTGAACATTTTGAAGAAACTTTGAAAATTCATGGAGAGGAAAGAAGGATTTGATAACTTTATTAAAACTATATTCTTGTGTCTTCTTATTGTAATTGCATGGTTTGTTGGGTGCTTTTGATAAGCTGCTCTTAACATCACAACATAAAGAAGAGAAAACTAATGATGTTTGAACACCAGCTGAGTTCAAACATAACAGAGTGGACTCATCGTTAGGCGACTGATGGCACATCATGAGAACTTGAGTTCTGTAATATAAGGTGGAAAAGAGTTAGTTACCCATGTCTCAACTTAATCATGTTAATTGGCTTGGTTTAACAGGTTGTATCTTACAATTACAGAGTCATAGCAGATAATTTAGAGGCCCACATGTATGTACATTTATGTATAAAGCGATTACACGTGCATAAAGCCAACGAGTATCCTTACGCAAAGATAACCTAGCATCCACAACAATTTCATTATTTAATACAGCTTGTATGCAATGCAGAATTTTTTCATTCCTATGTTCTTTATTTTAGGATGTAATTAGGACCATTGTACAGAGTGGTGGCATCAAGCATTTAGTAACCATGGCAACCAGTGAACACGTAATAATGCAAAATGAAGCTCTCGTTGCGCTGGCATTAATAGCGGCTTTAGAGTTAGGTGAGTATCCCAGCGGTTAACTCTGCCTGTTTCTTCCCAGTCTGTGCCCAAGAGAATTTGTAGAGGGAGAGTTGTGCGAGTTTCTTCGGCGATGTAGAAACGCCGCCTCCTTCCAGTAGCACGGAAATACATGACAGTTCATGCGACATAGGCAGGCAATAGGGTTGTGCAGAAAACTGGAGTCTGCTGGCACTACGGTGTCTGCTCCATCATTCTGGTAGGTGATCACGTGATCTAGAAAGGCCCTCGAACATAACTTTCAGATTCTGGGTAAAACTCAAAAGGCTAACAGTTATGAAAAGTCATACTTTAGAGTGGAGACTATGTGGCCTGACTACATTCCTACACTGGAATGGTTAATCCCCTTTTGAGACAGCTCAAGGTAAAGCTTTCACTTACCTAATTAGTGAGAGCTAGAGAATACACACAGGGGTGGATGATGCCCCAAAAATGGCTTTATTATCAAGGTCCACAGAAATAGATGCAAGAGTTGCCACATGGAGGGAGAGATGATTATGGGTCATGACCTGCCTTTGTAGTACCTCAGCTTACCAAACAAAACATAAATGCCCAACAGAGGTTTTGTTTATCCTATTTGCTTGCTTATTTACCAAGGTAATGAACTAAACAAGCAGCATTACATACTTTTGCTCTTGATTTCATCTCCTGCCATTGTGTACTAGAGGAATGCTATGTTCAACTTCCAAATCACTGTCAATGCATCAGGGAATTGTTTGATTAAAAGGAAAACTGTTCCTATTGACCTGAATCGTCTAACCCTTCTTTGTCTTGTCTTCAGACATTTAAATGTTTCGAGTCTGAATTCAGCACATAACCTTTCTTTAGCAAACTACAGAGGAAATAACTCACACTCTGATCTTGAAAAGTTTTTCACAGCCTTTACAATGAACCTTGAGTTCCCTGTACCATGGAATCAAGAATTACACCATCTATATTTATTCAGACAAAATTTCCGAAAGCAAGTTCAGGCAATGGAAGACTTGAAAGCTGAAATATTGCAGACGTTGGCCTAAATCTCTAGAAACCCTGGTGGCTTTTCCAGCAGCTCACTGCACATTTAAGATTGGATTTTATCATTAAACTCCACAATTGCCCTTTCAAGCAGTTAGGCTATTTTACATTTTTATAGCAAGAGCTGTGATTCCTATCATCATAATATCTAATATGTGCTTCACTTTTATGCCCATGAGTTATGTACCACAGCACCACTTTTACTATGGCAAGATATCCACGTTTCAATAAATGGCTGACACACAGAAGCATCAAAGTCAGTGACACTTCCAGATTTACAAATTTGCACTTGTATTTCAGTCACTGCTGAAAAAGATCTCGAAAATGCTCAGCTTGTTCAGATTCTACACAGACTGCTCTCAGACGACAGGAGTGCTCCAGAAATAAAATACAACTCCATGGTGCTGATCTGCGCCCTTGTAGGATCTGGTGAGTATTCAGGAGGCGCTGCTTTCATAAGAGATTTATGTATTTAAACTTAGTTCTCTCTTTTAGCCTGAACATAGAACATGTGCAAACGCAGTCTGAGGCTGGTTCTCTGTTTTTACAATGAATGTACACAGAAGGGTTCAATTTACTACGACACTTTATTTATAGTGTTTATTTACCATGTCAAGAAAGAGGCTGTTAACTCAGTGTTGAATATTAACTGCAGAAATTGGACTCTGGCTTCTGCAGGATGCAGCTAGCTCAAACTTCGACTGACGGAAGAGAAATGAAAGGCATTTAAAACTGTACAGTATCAGGCTCTCTTTGCAAATGTGTAGATAACAAGAACTTTATTTCCACCTTCAGCTGCAAGTTCCCTGTAATTGATGTGTGATGGCTTTTTTTTTTTTAATTGGTCAACTTAGTATCAGTGGACTTTTGCAAGGAGCCTCCTTACTTGTGGTTTTAAATTCCTACAAGAATGGTAGGACACAAACAAAGATACAGGTAATATTTGTAAGGACACACAAATGAGTACTTAGACCAGCACGTAGGCTAGAATCCTGTTTCAGGAGGGATCCTCACACCTCACTGGGAGGAGTCCTCACACGCTTGGCCCACCAGGCACAACTGTTCATGGTTGCTTTGAAAGAGGAGGAGGACATGCTCCAACACATGCCGTGCTGGACACTGTAAAGTCTAACCTTTCTGAGCTAGCCCTCTGCTAAAGGTCAGACTGCTTTGAGGACGGTGTAGCAGGCTGGGGCTTGATACTGCAACTTCCCACCCGTGTGAGGGCAAGCAAACAAAAAAAGAAAGCAAGGTATCACGGGGAGACTGGATTTCCAGCTGAGGTTTCAAGAAGTGGCTATGTTTCCTTCACTCGGTTCTTTAATTATTTACTCTGTGGAAGGAGAGAAAATTTCATTCCATAAACATTTCAGAAATTTCCAGACAACTAAGATGACAGAGAACTGGACTAAGTACACAAAGGTGGAAACTCAGAGCCTGTGTGCACATGACTTGCCAAGTGTAAAACATTTGCAGGTTCTCCAGAGTTTACAGCAATTCAGTTGAATTGATTAAAAGTTATCACAGCTAAGTGTGTGCTGTCTCTGCAAAGCTGCTTTTTTTTCCTTAAACAGAGTTCACCATGGCTACTGTAAGTGTAACTCTGGTGACCTGTACATCCATGCGAGTGAATGCTGTATTACTGACATCTTAAAGGAACAAATATTTAGTTTTAGAGCAGTATATACATCTCAACGTACAAAGATTGTGCTCAAAATTTGCTAACAAGCCTCAGTTCCCAGTAAGCATTCATTTTAATGTTAAGACATGCAATTTAGTTGTTACAACCTTCTTGAGCCATTTCGTGCTTGGGATTATCAACCCATTTTAGAGTAGAAACCTAAAATCTGCCTCACTGATGTCCTTACATGTATTTCCACTGCTTCCAACTAAAATAATCATCCTCAGAAATTCTGCCTGACGCTTGCATTTTCCCTTCCCCGAGTCTTGTCACCTTCAAGATTGACAGAGTTATTTAAAGTCAGATAGCTGTCTCTCTGTTCCACCCGTGTAAGGAACAGTCTCGTCTTGGGGGTTTCTTTAGGGTTATCCAGCTGGCAGAGTTCAGTCTGCCACCACATGATAAGCTGTGCCTGGACAGGAGGTGACATGGCCTTCTCCCAGGCTCCCCGCGAGCAGACGGTGGCAATACGCAGCTGTAAAGTTAAGGCGCAGTGCGTGGCTGGCCCAGTGTTCAGCCCTGCTTCCTGATGAACAGACCTGTGTAAAATTAGTCAGTACAGGACAGTAACAACTTGGCAACCCTGCCATTAACTTTTTTTTTTAAACTATTTTAACCGGGGGGGTGGGAAGAGCCAAAGAGCCAAGTCTGCTCTTTACATGTGGAAATACTAAAATACATCTCAGCTCCGTTGCCTCTAACTTACTTTCACCGTCTCCACACAGCGAGCATTTATATTTACATGTTTCCGTATTCTACAGTAAAGAGACCTGTGTAGCCATTTTACAGTAACTGACCCCAGTATAGTTCCATAAAGACTACAAGTTTAATTTTCCAGTGACTGCTGTTGTTACTGTCCTTTGTTACAGGGTATCTGGCATCACATTTAACTTGATACTACCAACAGCTGCGTATCAAGCAGCAAATAGATATAGATTTGTATGTGATTTTTGCCATCTGGAAGTTGCTCTTGCAACTGAGTGGATGGAAAAAGGGAAAAACGAGGACAATGGAAGCATGTAACGTGAAGAATCGGCAAAAGCAGAGCATTCATAGCCAGCACAGTGACTTCCATGTGCCAGGCTCTCCAGCCTCCCAGGAGTCTGGATCTTAAGTAGAAGTATTCAGCCACTGTAAAGCACAGTAAATTCCTGAAATTCAGTTCGGTAACACCTGCTTAAACATGATGGTCTCTCAGAAGGAGAAAGAGAACAGGAAGTGCTTACACAGCATAACCACTCCCAACAGCGCACTGATACCGCTGCGTACAGACAGGCTCCCAGGCGCACAGCAGTGCGAGTTCCCAGCCCTTACATGGTAGGGGTTAAACTGCAAGAAAACCTGAAAACATGTGAACAAGAAAGTAGGTAGGAAAGGAAACAAATTACTGCTATATAAGTCTGCTATAAAAAAAAAGTAAATGTGCATCACATACAGCATAGCTAATCTGAAACAGATGGTTGGAATTTCTCCTGGGAAGCTCACGGATGAGGCCCCCAGCAGCACCTGGGAAGCAAAAAAAATGTATATAGGTGTTTGTTGCTGAATAGGAGTTCACCAGAGTGGCCTCAACAGGGCAAGAAACAAAACCAGCTGCTTGGGATCTCAACTGTGAGATATCTAGAGTAGAGGGCTTCTTTCTTGAGAAAACTCAAACTTAAAAAAAAAATTGCTCTATTTTATGTGTTGTTCCCAACCTTTCCTTATTAATACAAAGTACAGTGCAATCCAGGATCAGAATTGTAAAGCAGTGTCTCAGAGTTTCATGTAAAACAGAAGTGCTGTATACTCACGCACTGCACTGATCCACGCACCATGCGCCACATTTGTATTAACTTCGGAGCTGAACTGCAAACGGACAGCTGACAGCGAGCAAGTGGTGACGCGTCACCCACTTCACACCCACGCAAACAGCCAGAGCTGTTTTGATACAGACAGGGACACGGTGAACCTTTCAAGGCACGGTCAGTTGGCCAGGCTAGTTTAAGGAATAAAGCAGAAAAATATTTTCATTAAAATTACTTCCTAAGCATCTGTTTCAGAAGGCAATCCAGGTGGATTTTCTTGACTGCAATGCAGCAGCTTCATCCTTCTTCTCTACCTGACATCTGTGGAGTCTGCGCGTGCACCAGGCCCTGGAGAATTTTCTCTCCATCCTCAAAAGCAATTCAAAAAAAGTAAATAAAAAGATTATGTTTAGACACACATTTACGTGCTTACGTGCGTATGGGGTTCAGGAGAAAAGCTTCTCACACTCGCCCAGTTTTTCTGTTCTTTTGCCCGTCTCATACAAAGCACCATTTCTTTGATTATTTTTTTTTTCCAGAACCTCTTCAAAAGGAAGTGCAGAGCATGGCATTTCTAGAAGTCATATCAAAACTCCGCAGCCATGAGAACAAAACTGTTGCCCAGCAGGCCTCGCTAACAGAGCAGAGACTTGCTGTAGAAAGCTGAGGAAGGTCTCATTTCCAGTGCATCCCATCACAGATTTCACCTTTGTCCTCTGTCCTGCTGCCGCTCCTGCTGTGTTTTCCACTGTATCACTCGTGCATGTGTGTAATGTTTCCACACAAATGGATGAACTGCTGTAGGTACCCGTCCAAAAAGGTTTCTACAGATTCATAGGTGGTGTTAACACGAACCTGTCTCCACCTGTAACTGTTCTACTTGTATTCTTGTTGCTTGGGCCACATAGTAGAATGTGCATGTTGTAGTCCTATGATGACGTAGAAGTGGTACTACACAATGACTCTCTCCTCACACCCCCTAACTGCGTAACGATGTACTACTAAATTAGGGACAACACAAGATGCAGCAAGTCCAGATTAGCGTGCTGACCATAGGATTAAGAAGTAAATCTAGCTCCATTTTTGGTGCTTTGGAGATTCAGGTGTGAATGCAATGTACTGCTGCTCATTCACTGGTCTTGCCTATTAATGTCAAACTCGTGGTACCTAGAGGTAACAAATAAAAATTTCTGTGCTCTCACTTTATCCTGTGGTTTGTCCTTTTCTGTAATCACACGCAGAAGCCGCGACTGCACCGCCATGCACTGGTGAGGAGCCCTTTTCATTCCTGGCTCTGGCCCCGACGCAATCACTGCCTTTCAGCTGAGCGAATACAAAGGAAACTATTCCAGCCCCTTTCACTGTGTGCGCTCACACAGAGGCACTCTGTGGTTTAACAATCGCACATTTTCACAGGAACAGACTATACAATCCTTAGCCCATAAAGCCACGTGGGTGCGAGTGCTCTCGAACTTGCTTGGGATTTTTGTTTGTTTGGTGGTGGTTTTTCGTGGATGGATTTTTAAAGGCGTACCTTGCAATAACTTTTCAACAGCACCCCATCAAGTGAGACGTACGACATCCAAGAGTCTTCCTTTTTCTCCTTTCCTACTCCTAAAGGAGTTGGGAAATTGCCAGTTTAAGCACCTTATCTCACAGCTACTCTTTTGTAGGTTTTTAACATGCCAGTGAGCAAACTACGAGACAACTCTGTGGCAAAACAGGGACCAGTCGGGATCGCAGTTTCCAGCAAACCAGCACGTTATTTCTCACAGTGCGATACCATCATCTAGCTTGATCAAGCGCACAATCCACAAAGACCGTAAGATCTATAACATTTTAAAGTGAATCCACCACTCCCAGTGCTGAAGTGCGAGCCTCAGAAGTTTCAGGCTCCTTCATCACCAGCAGAAGGGCAAACCCAGAGGCCAAGCACCTATGCAATCCCATGACACATGGCTGCAAAAACATGGCTTTTGACCTTCCCAAATTCACGTCCCAGGTCCACAAAACCACTGGCTATCCCACGGACACAGTGATGGGAAGATGCCAGTCATGACGGGAAAGGGATTATGTACACAAGGTGGGTATGAAAAGAAACTTGCCTCCAATAGTCCATTTAAGCTCCGAGACTACCAAAATGCAGTAGATGGCACAGGAGTATTCACACAGCAGACTTCCACATCCATTTAATCCAGTGCCAGAAACACACAGAAAAAGCCTCTGACACTAAACTGCAAAACAGCCTCTTACTTAAAAATTCAAAAGACATTTGCTAGTTACAGCGCAATAAAGGCATTGGGAAGAGTGTAGAGCTGTGAACACAGACCAGGACCTCGTGACACCAGGCTCCAAATAGCACAGAACCTCTGCACTGCTGAACGTAACCAGCACATTGACAATCACAGTTCACAGTGGACCCACGTGAGCTCAAGTCTTCTCAGGCATGGAAATAATTTTCATTGATTTAAACAGATCCCAAAATGCATTTGAAAGACCAGTTATCAATGACTTACCTGGTTCTAGAAAGAGACTACTCCTTTTGACACTGGTATAAACTGCAGCTGCTCACACGAGCTGATCATAACCAAAGTTGTGACGCCAAAATTCCCTTTTACCTGGCTGTCTAACAACCTCAGGTTAAGCATTAGCCATATCCTTATCACCAGATTTTTATTAGGGATACCACTGTCACAGCAAGCACAAACAACGGCCAACACCGATATCCTCCTGCTTGCACATGGTTTCCCGGGATGGAATATCAAGCAACATTTCTAGAGAAAACCTGGGACAAGCCCATACACAGAGGTAGAGTCTGTGTAAGGACAACGATGGCTGCGTGTCGCAGTAGGAGGTGGTAACCGAAGAGACTGTATCTGTGCACACAATGGCTGTGCTGTTCTGAGGTGTGCTGCAGCCTGGAGCTGATAAATCATTTATCCTCTGAGCCTCCTTTAATAAAAGAAACTGGATTTAAGCACATTACTCTCATGTGCATTTCACTACTCACTTGAGTGAAGCAAACCAAATTGAAATCACTGACAACGGTTCTGATTAGATGTTTAGAAGATAGATTACATCTAAGCAAAGCTTGACATCTGCTGCTCAGGCTGTGTTATTAACGGTGATGCCAGACATGGGGCCTTTTCATTTGTCTCCTGCCATAGCAAACAAAGCCAGAACGATCGCTGCTGCCACGCTACACAGGACAGGCAGTACCTCCCTGGTGTGTCACATTTGTCTGTGTCTGTAGGACTTCTGCAAGACCTAGCATCACACCAGTCTGGAAGACAGAAAGCACACGTATGTTTTCACATGTCATGGTGTGGAAACACAAGGAAAAGATCCACTTTGCATAAGGAACAAACCCCAGCAGCATGGGCCTTGGATCCACAGGACCCCTTGGTCAAATGAGGCAACGAGACCCAGAAAAGGTCATTTGTTTCAAAAGGCCTAGAAATGGTAACAGCCACAACTTCATGAAACAGTACGCAAGTCTGTTAAGAGTTTGACAGAATGCAGGTAGCCACTCCTAGTCCCCCCTCTCCATCGTGAAAATAACTTATCCAAGTGTGTCCCATCTATTGCACATTAGAAATATTTAGGCAACTCCCTCGACTTTGCTTCTTTTTGATTGCCTTTTTTTCTTCTCTCCCTCCCCAAGGCTTCCACATTTGAATTCTCATTTTGCCAAGTCATTTCCATACATTCAGATAAATCCATATGCCTGAAATATGCAGAAGGCACTGGACTTCAATTTGGATATAGAGACATGCTTTCAAAGCAGTCACAGTGGTGTTTTGTGGACAAAACTGTAGGTTTGAGATATTAGATTGGATTAGCTTGCTCTACAGTTTTTGAAATACTAAAAAAACTGGGCTTCCTCCTCCTCTGTCTAAACAAGCACAAGACATCATTACCCATTTTTACCTGCACAATAAACTAAGCCAGCTGTCTCTTCTTCTGTTTAAGGACATGTTGCACTTAAAAAAGTGAAATTCCCATCTCCCTTTACAAAAGTTTAATTAGGTCATGACAAATCCCCTTTGTGCTGCTCCCTGCAAAGCAGCAACTTCTGAACACCTCTGGGTCACTAAAGTGGTTATGGAGAGAGCTCCAACAGTTGTACTAACGAGCAGCCACAGCAGTCTGAGGAACACCAACGACCTGTCAGAAAGAAGCAGAGCATGTTCAACAACAGTTCACAGTAAATACGGGATCTCCTCACATGGGGATGTGCTCTTCGTCTATTAGCTTATTATTAATTTAAGGGTGGCCACTGGTGGCTTGATAACATATTTTGTGACTTGATTAGAACACAATTTCTACACTGTATGCGAGAGACTTGGGGATTTACATTCTCTGTTAGTTCGGGGGAGGGCAGGCAGGGGCTCTTCTCTTGGAGGAACTTTGCATGAACGTATCTTTGTACCACTGAGTGCTACACAAGAGTACACATTCACAACATTGTATTTCACGCAATTTTATTTATAAAATTGTAATTATCTAACAAATTGCATATAAAATGATTTACTTCAAGTAAATACAGAATACTGCACAACTATTAAAACTATTGTATTGTCCATCATAAGTGTATTAAAACATTCCTAAAAAATGCCTCTATTAAAAAACAAAAATCCAAGAACACAAGTAGCATGATCAAGACCACTTTCAATAGCTTAAAATGAATTACCAGGAAGTTGCATTAACTTCCTAGACTCCAGTTACATCCATTGAGATCAGCATGTGATACAATACCACAGTCTAATGCTAAAGATGACAAGTAATACATTATGCACCTGATCTATGCTCTTCTCCTAGACTGAAGGTAACCAGTCCAAAATCAGAAAACTAAAGCTCAAGTCAAACTCTACTGTGCATGCAGTTCTGTTATAGCAATACTTTCAATCAGTAAGTGTAGTTGGCTTTTACAATCAATTTTACAACTGATAAAAAAGGAACACAAGAGAATACATTCGTGTAAAAAGGAATGATACACAGAGGGTAAATATCGACGCCTTGCCATACACCCCAGGATGATCCAGAGAGAGATTCAGTTGAAACTAATCTGGAATATAGGTATCAGAGAGGGGTCTGAGTCACAAAACCCAAATCCCAATCTCCCCAGAGACTGAGAGAGCTCAAGGTAGTATCATGTCCATCTCTCTCACATACACAGTGTGAACATGAACACACATACGGATGAAGATTTTTATTAACACATTTATATTGCCGAAACACAAAAGACAGCTAGCAGTGCTGCCTGGTGCACGCTAGTAGTCACAGCACTTCTTTTTATACTGTGTGTTAGGGGAGACCAATTCCCCCCCCCC
>Ga0065711_1032563_pt1 | contig 27103 bp, 8 predicted proteins | sample Hoacrofraction12_FD_59098 | JGI IMG/M metagenome (GOLD analysis project Ga0065711, IMG submission 59098) | Hoatzin crop microbial communities from Cojedes, Venezuela - Epithelial fraction 12 v2 (version 2) | ecosystem: Host-associated > Birds > Digestive system > Esophagus > Crop | place... | reverse complement strand
CGCGGGGCGGGGAGCCGGGCGCAGGGCGGACAGAGGGGTGCGGGCACTCACGGCTCTGGTGCTGGGCGCAGGCGGCGGCGCAGAGCAGCAGCAGCAGGAGCGCAGCCCCGGGGAGCGGCTTCATGGCTCGGCGGGCCAGCGGCGGGGCGCGGAGCGGCCGGGGAAGAGTCCGGCGAGGACGCGGGCGGAGGAGCGGGAGCGGTGCGTGCGCGGCGGAGAGCCGGTGTGAGCCGCCCGACAGGTTCCGCAGGTGGTGGTGGCTGCGCCGCGCCCTCCCGGCTCCGGTTACACCTGGGACGCGGAGGGGGCGGCGGCGGCTGCTCCTCCCTCTCCTAGGTCGGCCGGGAGCGCCGCTCAACCGCCCCCCCTTCCCCCCGCACCTGGGCGAAACTGGATGGGGCCGGGCGGGTCCCCGCTCCCAGCCCGGCCCGGATACAGCCTCTTCCGCAGGGCTGGGGCGGGGGGCGGTGAGGGGCGCTCCGGGGTGCGGCCGACCCCGATGAAGGGGCTGTGAAAGCGCCTCCCCCGCGGGGAGCGGGGGCCCCCCCTCCCCCCGGCGAGGAGAAACTGTTAGTCACGGGGGGAAGCTCCCGGCCTGTTTGCTCTGCGGGGCGGGGAGGCCGCCCGGCGCGGTGACACACGGGCCGGGGGCGCAGAGCCGGCGCCGGTACCGGCTCGGGGTTTCCCGCTCCCGCCGGTGGCCTTTGGCGGGCCGGGGCCACGGGAGGCCTAACGCCGGGCCGGCCCCCAGGCCTCTGCCCTGGCCCCGCGGCCGCCGGGCCCGCCCGCGTCTGCTTTCCCTCAGGGCAGGGGCCGGGGGCGTTTTCTCCCCCTTCCGCGGGAAGTGGGTCACGGGCCAGGCCTGCGATCAGCTCCCGGCCAGCGGAGAGCCAGTAATAAATATTCCCGCTTCAAGGTTCGCTTTGTTCGTGTCCGCTCATGCCCTTTGAACTACTCCGTGGGGACTTGGTGTTTAACACAAATCTTGATCATCTCTCAGTTAACTGAAGAAAAAACAGAACACCTGTCCGTATAGAATAAACTGTTTCTTAAGGATCTTTGTGCTGTGCGTTTGGTTTTTTCTTTCTTTGTCTAAAATACACGCTAGGTCGCTCTACCTTAGGGCTGCTCTGAAGGGAGTCGCTTCGGGTGCCGTGGTAGCTGCGCTTCCTTGTTGAGGAAATGCAGTCTTGGGCGCTTTGTCTCCCAGCAGCACGGCTCTGGGGGAACCTACGAAACGGTAGGCACTGCCAGAGCCCTGCAAGGTGGCAGAGGACTCAACGCAGGAAAGCCTGCTGCAAGTTTTAAAATGGCTTTCCGCAGTGTAAAAGCAAGGCCAAAATGGAAGGCAAAAGATAGGTACGATACACTGAAAATGTCTTCTGAAGCTTTTATTACTTCAGTTAAAAAAAATATGCATAGATCTTTCCCAAAGATACGTTAATGTCCTAGAAAAACAAGTTACTGTAGCAGAGGAGAAAACCAGAATGAGATCCCTCTAAGTCTGTTCCGGCATTTACGAGAAATCGACAGCATTTCCAGACTTCCTCTTAACCAGTGTTCACATTTGCTGTACAATAAAAACACGTCGCCGCTTTTGTGTATGCAGACCTCAGTTAATGGAACTGTTTGAAACCTTTGCATGTTCTGAGATGTAAGTGCGGGTTAGCTGTCTCTGTGGTTTTGCCTCTGTGCGCAGCTGTGTTTGTGTTGTATCTTTGGTTTTGTATTCACTGTTGTCTACAGTGCTCTGCTGAAACCAGGCAGGTGCTGTCTCAGGTGGGTCTGAGTTAAATGACTGTGTTTTGAGTCTGCTGGTACAGTCTGAATTAGAGTTTTGCAGCATTTATCTTGATTCTTCTTGTGGTTTTGGGTGGCTTCTTAATACTCTTCTGATACACTTGTCAAAGACTCAAAAGAAGAGCATGATCTTAGCCATGTGAAGACTTTAAAGTCTCAGGTGTGGGCTTTTTACATTGCTGCTGTCAAATGATGTCATTCTTTAAAAAGATGCGCAGGATCAATGGGCTCAGAAATGCCTGCCTTATTGTAGAGCTCATTTTCTATGTAAATGTACCAATGAGAAGAGTTACCCTGTCCTTATCAAATCGCCAAGCTGAACTACATAAACTTTGATACTAAGGAACAGTAAATTTTATGATAGGCTTTTGTCTCTTTCCTTTAATATGTAAATGCGGAAGAACAGAACAGGGTAATCCTCCTTGTTCCCCGGGCCTGTGATCAGTGTAGGTAAACCTCTGTGCCTAGTTTTAAAAATCCCAGCCTTAGTCTGTAGTCTTGAAACCTCACAGTGGCTACTACTGATAGTAGCACTGCTTCTTCAACCACCTCTAAATACCAGACAGGTCTTTGTTGTCAGTATACAAAAAATAGCTGTAACCTTTAGTGTCTGAGGGTTGAACGGTCTCGGGGTCTTTGCGTGGACTAAGGAAGGCTGTTACAGTGTGTTTTGGGTTTTTGTTATGACACGTTATGTTTTCCCTGAACTGTTAGTTACCACCTGTAGAAAGCCATACCATAACTGTGGTGCACAGAGAAGTGCTTCATGTTGCTGTTTGTAGTATAGCATTTAAATTGGCTCCAATTTGCAGGAGGTAATAAAGAGCTCATTATTTATAATTTCCCCAGATTTTGATATCTGAAGAAATTCTTGTTTAAATGTTGCTCAGTATTTTAGAAGCAGAGAGAGTTGCTCTACACAACGCCATTCTCCACCAAAGCAATGGAAATGAGGGACCATTCACAACAGTGTTAATCTTTCCTTCTTTCCAGGTTATTTGGAGGGAAACTTCTCCGTAGAATCAAAGCCAGTGGAGCAGGTGTGTGGTTAAAAAGATAAAAGGGCCCAAGTATTGAAGTAGCTTCATTACACATATGCCTCGGTGTCTAGGGGGTCGGAAGGCAATGTCTTTTTTTGTACCTTTTGTCGCAAGACATAACTCTTTGTGCTGGAATATGTGGCCTTATTCAGTGGCTATTCTATATTAACCCTCCTCAATGTACAGCTCTAAAAGTAAGGCCTTGATTATTGGTTATAAAGAGGATAATTTTGTCAACTGTTGGCGTACCTCCTCTTATCAAATAGCTGAATGCTGATTAGGCAGTGCAGTGTAGGCTAGTTGTGGTTTACACTTATTAAACATAATTACAGCTCAGACAAATTATAATTTAAATGCTATGAGTACATTATTGGCTCTATCATATAGAGAAAATTAAAAAAAAAAAAAGTTTTGATCACCAGGTTCTAGAGAATATGTAAACCTAGGTTTGGAAAACTCATGTATTTTTCAACTTTTGCTCTGTAATTTACATCTGCTTCAGATCTGTTTGGAGAATAAAGTTCAGTTTGCTGAAGTATTCCAGAGCCACTGATGCCAGTGGGAGATTTTCTGTTGGCTTCAGTGAACTGTGGATCTGATCCGAGGAGATAAATCCAGCTCTTTCTAAAGTCAGTAAGAATTAGTGCGATACTGGGATCTGGCCTAGGTCGTTACCAGGTCATTTCCAGGTCTTCCTTAGAAATTGGGTAAGTGGGCTTGTGATACTCCCCAGGAGCAGAAGGACAAAATCTGCTTTCAGGGAAAGTTGTGAGGATGCATGAGTCACTCCTGAAGTATCAGGAAATGAGTCAAGGTGGGGCTGTGACATGCAGTGTGGTCAGCAGATCGGGGAGATGAGTGGAGAGAGCATGATCAGTGCCACTGGAGCGTTTGGCAATCTAGCTCGAACTGAGATTCTTCCAAGGCCGCAAACCTGATTGGTTTGGGATGTACCCTTCTGAAGATATCCAAAGTCTCATCCTTAGAAAATAGGTCATGTGTTATACCAAATTGCAAAACATAGGCTTACTAGTGTTTTCCGAAGAAAATGAATGGCTTTTGAAAATTCGTGATGACTTTTAACTGGTTAAGGCTGACAAAGTTAGAAACAACCAGAAACAGTCTTACGCTCAAAAGTGCCAACAGGTTTTTTGGACAGTAGATGTTGCTATATACATTATCTCTGTTACAGACTTGCTCAGGAACTTCTGATTAGGACAGTTTTAGAATGTTTGTGTTCAGCTTTTTTGGCAGACTGTACCATCTGCATAGAATGAAGCCTTCAAAGGACTGTAGGAAGAGGATAATATTGAAGAATTATATATACAGTGTCTTGTCCATGATGTGTTTCTGATGATTCCATCCCTTCACAAATCAATATGTGCTGCTGCTTAAGGAAGTGTAAGAGAACTGGTGCTTTTGCACATGTTATTTTTCCTGCAGGTTTGAAAAACACTACATAACAGGTTAACAGGTAAGTGTTGTTATAATGATTTGAATAATGAGAACATTTGGAGTCACAGAGCGCTTAAATGTTTTGGCCACAGGAGCTGGTCAAACATAGAGCCGATAAGGAAATAAATGAGCGGTCATGTGTCTTTCTGCTAGACTGAGCGTCTAGCTACTTCTGAACACTGTAAAAAAGCTAGTTTACATGTTTTATTAATTTTTGGCCTGTTTCTAGATCGTGACTTTTTTTTTTCTTTGAATAACGCTGTTTATAAACGTAACTATGTTTGTGTATTTTGACAGTGCACGCTGGAGATGGAAATTAGTTCAGAGGCAGTGGCAACGCTTGTAAAGCTGTCCTCAGCTTCAGAAGCCCACACAGCTTGGTTCTCTGTCAGGCTGGAGACCTTTAACTGAAAGTAAGAGTATCTACCAAGAGGTAAAGTGCTGTTGGTTCCGAGGTTCATAAAACTAGACAGGGTGTAGCCACAGGAGAGAAATGCTCATGCAATCAATGTGTGTTCTATTTGCATCTTCGAGGATTATAGAAACCAACCTGACTGATACATTGCGGCATCCTCACCCCACTGCCAGGGCTCAAGCTTGACTGCTGTGGGTGGGGTCAGTAACAGGCCTGCCCTCCTCGCCTTTACTTACCTGAAAATACATTTCCTTGGCTCGTAACACTGACAGCATTTTTTAGAACATCTATTGTCAGCATTCAAAGCTGCTTAAAATTCACAGCATTAGATGTAAAAAACTTAATAACTTTTCATCCAGACAACTTCGTAGCAGAGAGGCAAGCCTATTAATTGCATACTGTGTCCAGTCCCTCAGAACACTCACAGGTTCAGCGTGGTTTGCAAAGGGCTCAGAGGAAAACATGACATCGCGAGTTGTAGAAAGAGAAGCTCCATTTACTCTAAAATTGTTTCAATTCTGGCATCTAAGACACTTCTCTTTTTTTTCCCTTTTAGCCATTCTCTGTGAAAGACACAGATGGAAGTTTGTCAAAACACTTGTTAAAAACTGTTTGAGAGTCCTAAATAGTGGTTAGCATGTTTTATGGCAGGACAGCATCTCTGCGCTGTAGGCAGGACCGAAGCAGACAGTTATGCAGACAGTTGTTCTGTCTCTCAGTGTGGTGTTATTGGAAGGCACATTAAGCCCTTTTCTCACTACCTAGAGGTGTCTGCCGTTAAACTTGCTTGTGTCAGACTTGTCTATATATACAGGTCGCTACGAGGCAAGCTAGGGTGTGGATTTCCAGTATGTCAGGTAACCCACAGTAACAACCTATGGACACGGCCGTGCCCAGCAGTAAGCAGAAGACATTTACTCCTCAGTGTAAACAGGGTCACAGCATGCTCACAGCCGATTTCCACGGCGCAGCTGACATGCTGTAAATCCCCACCCTCTCTTGCCTCACTCTAACCAGTGTGCCTAGTCATACCCCACGCAACGGCGAGTAAGTACACCCATGAGCTGGGCAGAAAAATCTCATCCCACAAACACCATTTTGCGTAACCCAACGGGCAGCAGAGAGTGGGGTTGAGAGAGCTAGGTGTTCCGCTGCTCACAGAATGCTTTTGGGGTTTTTTTTTTTTCCTCACTGAAACAAATTGCTTTTGTGTTATAACTACTTTCCTAGTTCATGAGTTTCCCTTATTTTTTTAGTTAGCAATAGCTGTTACCAAAGTTCATCTGTTTTTCCTTGCACTTTAATTTACAGCCCTTGCACTAGTCATTTTATTGCTTCAGCCTCTGAGTGAGAGAACTTTTACAACTTGTGATTACTGAACTTGGAGAAACAAGAAAGCTTTTTGACCTACTGTGGAGTAATTACGGAGCCCATTGCTGCTTGGGAGGGGCGTTCAATGTTTAACAAACCGTGTGGCAATTTTAACCGTGTGGAGCCTGGAGCATTGGATGGGAGTGGAAAAAAAAAAATATTCCAGACTCTTTTCAGCTCACATTTTAACTGGCCTGTTTTCAGTCTCCAGAGGGCTGTCCTTGAAGTTCTGCCTTCCCGCTGCTGAACTTGATGCTGTTCCTTTCTCAGCAGTATGAGGGGGTTGGAGCCAAACTATTTGCATATGAAAATAATTTTTCCTTACTCAGAAATTACAGCTACATTACTCTTGATTAATCCTTTCATGGGGTGAGTCTTCTGAATGCCATGAAAGTAAGGCTCCTGACAATAGAGAAGTTGTTCTGTCTTAATTACTACTATTGTTTCATATTATAGGGGCTGTGGTCACGGACAAAGACTCAATTGTGTTCAACAGTGTAAAACCAGAGAATAAATAGATACCCTGTGTTTGAAAGAGTTTGTGATCTGAATTATATGACCAGTAAACTGAGAGGTAAATCTAAACACTGGAATTGGAAAATGGCATGAGAAAGACTTGATGCAATTTACACATTTTGCCCAGACAGAGAATCGTAAACCAGCTAGCTAAGAGTCTGAGGGCTCCCACCTATTTTTCATCCACTCAGACAGCTATTGCTTTAAAAAACGCTGAACTCGCCTTCAGGAAAAATTTTTAGGATGTTACTTTGAAAGCAGCAACATTTTTCTATTTTTTGTTTCCCTAGATAAAAAGATAGATATATTTCCTGCATAGTAAGTTGCTTAGATCTTTCACGGTTTTGTTTACTGAGGGCATATGTATGTTACATCAGTGAGATGATGCCTGTGTGTTGTTCACTGGATGTGAATGGAATATTTTCAGATAATGTGATTTTACAAAAATGGCTTTAAAAATACAATTCTTGAAGCTTTATTGGTTCAGCTACATTGTCATCGTGAAGATTTTTGAAGTCTGGGGTTTGCTAGTTGTTTCTGAGAGGAAAGAGGCGAACAAGCTGAAGAGTTTGCATTTTCCAGTGCGGCTGCGGGTACTCCCGTCCCTCTGCGCAGGCACAGCACGGCTGCAGCGCCCTGGGCATGGCCGACACGCTTGCTCCGTGCTCCTGCACCTGCGTCCCAGGAAGCCCGGTGCTCTTGGCAGCTGAAACAAATGGCTCCAGGGTCATGGTGATGTAGAGGAGTCTGGTTTATTAGTCCTCTTTGCACAGTGCAGCATGAAGAAACAGCACGGGCGCAACTGGGTAACAAATAACCATGGTTGTTGAATACTTGCCGACGCAAAATACAATCATCAGCAGCTTAAAAAAGTTAGAATATTGTGGATGACATCAGAAGGTTCAAAAAAACACTTAAAGGGATACTGTACAGTCCATCTCCTGTCCCCTTAGCGTAAAACATGCACTGAATTTTGAGTTACTGATGAGAGAGATACATCACTCATCACTGGCCGTTTTGTGACATGATGGTGAAGAACTAATGTGATCTTCCTCTCTCTATTTATTTTGACAAAGTAACTGGAACTCTTCAGATAAGACTGTTTCGTTTCATTTACAACCAGCACAGAAATGCCAATCCTTAAAAATAAATCATAAAGGCTTCCACTGTCCGCTTTGAATGACTTAAGTTCATAGAGGATTTATCAGTCTATTTACAGTAGAAATGAACAGCAAGTTCAAACTTATGTCCCCAGTACTTTACGTAGATTTTCTGCTGTAGAGTACTTGGCTGTTTAAAAGTACGCAGAAGCAGCATGTTTAAACATGCACGGTGTTTGCTGGCAGCCTTAACACTGTTTTACAATTTGCTGTATTAGTGTAGTCAGTACGCATCTTGTTCACTACATAATCTCCAAATGATTTTTTTCTTCTAGTTCCTGAATTTCTCAGTACCCAAGAATAACTACAGCTGTTCTAGGACTTATGTATTAGAAAACCCTGCTGTATGCTTAGAAGTTCTTTTCAAGTAAACAAAGCTGAGAACAATTTTCCTGTCCCTTCATCCATCAGTGACACACACTTAAGTGGCACCGGACCATTTACAGTTCTAATCATACTGCAGCATCTGTCAAAAGCAAGAATTTAGCTGTAAGGCATCCTTCCAGTATCCTTACTTGCTACCTCAAGCAGCAAACAGGTAAGCCATATTCAGTCTGTTATGCTTAGTCCTTGCCCAGGCGCCACGATGCCATAATGATTTGTTTCACACAGCTCATCTAAATCCTTACTCTCTCTTCCCACATAAAAAAACAGGTTTCTGGTGATAGATGTGGGTTCAGGTGGTTTATTTGTTCCTTTTTAATTTACTGAAACTTGTGTGACTCGCTACACCCTTTATTCTGAAAGAGTTAACCGCGTGTCCAAAGTTTGCTTTTTAGATGAATGCTTGTTTCCTTACGGTCTTTAGGAATTGAGCCCTCATCCTGTGTGCGTGTCACCTAGAACATATTTGAGAGGCTGAGTTCCACCCCCCCCAAGGTCAGGAGTTGTCCCTGCAGGGAGGGGAGGCTTCTTTTTTTTTTTTTCCTATTTCACACTCTGCATTAAGTAGGAAAATATAATTGAGAAATAAGTATTTTATTTTTAACAATGATCTGTACGTAAAAAACCCAATGCTTCTTATTCATGACTTTGTTTGAAAAGAAATACCAGGTGTTCTTCCTATGGTACTTTATCTTTCTTAAATAACAAAAAAAGTTCACTGGAAAGAATATCAGAGGCTAAAGACATTTGTTTTCGCACCTCACAAATATGAAATTTTTTTTTAAAGTATGTATATATAAATATAATTTATTAAAATACTAGTCCTGTGCTTTTCTTCAGTGATGCTTCTTAATATGTCTGTAAACAACTTAATCACTAAAATTTTTAAGTTCTTTTTTCATTTAAAGAAAGCAAACTGCTCTGCACCTGGCTCTTTGGGCCTAGCTGCTGGGTACCTGTGTAATAATATATTTCTCATATAACTGAGTTCCAGTGCATTTATGGAAATTTTTTTTTTGCAAAAATAAGATTTTGTAAGAATCCCAGGTCTTTCAAACACAGGTCTTTTTCTTTTTATATATATATGTATATATATATGTAAAAAAATCATTTCAGACTGTGATAGCATATAAAGATGAAGAGTAGCAAAACTGATTTAGTGTCCACCTGTAGGAGAGATTAGGAATTGCGTACATGACACCCAGTGTCCTAGACCCGACAAATGCTACCGTGTCTGTTTAAATTCCTCGTGGTGAAACGGTGCCCCCTGATGTCCCGCGAGCTACCTGGAAACCAGAAAAGGACATTCTTCCAGATGTTCCTGAATGAATCGTTCAACCTTCTGAAACCTGCAGTTAATCATATGCAAAGTTGAGAACTATGCAGTCCACTGTATCATGCAGAGGATTTAGAGTCAGGTAAAGTTCTGTTTCCTTATTGTCGCTGTGTTCAGGCACCAACCTTTCCACGTTGATGTTTTTCCATGTTTCTGATTTGAATCCTCAAGTCATCCCCATCTCAACAATCCTACCTCAGGCTGTAGAGTCCTGCAAGAAAAGAAAAGTAGTTTCAGACTTCTCACGGCTTTTCCTCACAGCTTTGGTTTCCTCAGTCTGAGCCACGGTTATGCAGCTGGTCTGTATCAGAGCAGAGCCCTGGGAGGTAGGGCACAGTACAGTTGGGTTTGAGTCACACTATCTGTTGAATAACTTGATTGTAACAGATTTTTGAGAGTGAAAAGAAAAAAAAAAACACCTTTAAAACACATCACAAAGGTGAGAGCTACAGGAAAAAAACCCATACAGACCCTGGAAAGCTCTGCGTGGGTAAAGATCTACATTGTCAGCCACTTTTTACTGATAAGCCAAGGAATACAAATGTGAATATGTAAAGAATAAGAATGCATACACTTCATAATTATCATTGCAGTTTTACATTTTGCAGTAGGGCAAAAAAATGACAGAAGCTTGTGAGTGGCAATTAATTGAGGAGCAGCTTGAGTTCCTCAGATTAAAAGTATTATGCGAAAAATAAAGAACAATTTAATGCAGGATAATTCAATCTGAATAACATAAGTATATGAAGAGAGAACCTCAAAGAAACAGGCTTTTGCCCAAGTGATGTGTTTGGTATGATCTCTGCCCTACTGCTGGGTTTCCCGATTTCAGCCTGTTCCATACAGAGATGTTGTTAGTGCATACGTTTACTGCTCGGTATGTTTTTTTCTCTCTCTGGAATACATGAGCAGAAACTTGCTCTGACCTTTCCCTGAATGTGCTCATTAACTCAGAGCACCTAAATACAGGTATCTAGCAAATGATTAATAAAAGATGAGGAAGGAGTCATTACCGTAATAAATGACACCAGTTACATTGTAATTGGCTGTACAGGGGGAAACAATGAAATTGGATGTATTTCTTGCCATCTTCCTAGGATAAATCTTCAGCGCTTGTAACAAAAGACAACAGTAAGATTTTGCCCTGACTCTTCCTGGTGAAGGGAGTTCTTCATTCTGGTTATTACATTTCAACAGACTGCCCGAGACGAGCTGCAGAATACTGCATCTCTTCTGTGGACAGGGAGCCAGCAGGGTGTATTGCACCCGTATTTTTAATGATCTTTAAGGTTAGGTACGCCTCGTACCTCACAGCCCGTGTCTCCTGGGGAGGGAGATGCTCGTCACCCCGGGGAGATGATGTCTCCAGGAAGGGCTCACGCTGCTGTCTGGCAGCTAAGAGACTGCATCGAGCCCAACAGCCGCTCACGGCGGAGCCCAGCTCCGGCACCGAGCAGGTGGGCTCCGCGATGGCCCCGGCCCGCCCGGCCCAGCGCGCCCTCCCCCTCCCGTTCCCGTTCCCGTTCCCCCTCACACCAGGCGCGCCCCCGGGACGAAGCGGCACCGTGCAAAGGCCGCCGCGGTTCCGGGGCTCGCCTCGCCTCGCCTCGCGCGGGAAAGCGCTGAGGGGAGAGCCCCCCCGCGCCGCGCGCACCGCCTGCCCGCCACGCCAGACGAGGGTCGCGTCACCGCGCGGAGCGGCGACAGTAGCTTCGAACTTTCTAGAGCCAAGCAGGCAGCGTGCCACGCTCCGCGCGCCGCCGGGCGGGCTTCGCCCTAAAGCCGCGCACTGCCGCCCACCCCTCCATCCACCGACCGACGGACGGACGGAAGGACGGACTGACGGTCCGACCCCCTCCCGCCCGCCTAGCAACAGAGCCGTGCCGTGCCCTGCCCTGATTGGCTGGCGAGCCCGGGGCGGGCTGCGCGGCTCCCCCAGGCAGCAGGAGGTGGGTAGGGGAGGTAAGAGTGTCCCGCCGCCCGATTGGCTGAGGCGTCTGCCTCGCGCGCTCCGATTGGCTGCGAGAGGCGCCATCTGGAGCTGCGCGGCAGGGGGCTACGGCGTGAGGGAAGGGCTGCCGAGGAGAGAGGGCTGCTGTGGGCTGCCGGGCACCGGGCCGGCATCACCGCACGTGAGGGGCTTTCTTATTGTTCACGTGGCAGCTCACTGCGAGCTGGAGAGCCAGGTGGGTTGCTGTGAGCTGGCCTCAGGCAGCCCTGTGCCCTGGGAGGGACATACTAAGAAGTAAATGCGTTTGCTCCTGTCCCAAAATACCTTTCCTCGTGCTACATTTGGTATCCTCGTGATTTTTAACAGTTGCAAACACCTCGGGTTTGTTGCCTTGGTTATGCCTTCAGGGTAGGGTCCTGTTTGAAGGATAAGTGTGTATTCCCAATGCTATCACCAAATGTTACTGAGCGCTGAAGACTTTAATGTTACATGGCTTAATTACGGTTCTGTTGTGTTAATTCTATTAATGTTCTTTTATAAATAATCACAAATAGGAGTGGAGGAATGGATTTTTGGTAGATGTAAGTAAGCATGTAGGGTGATGAGAATCTGACAAGCAGCAACTTTTTCTGGAAAGGATTTTTTTTCTTTTTTTTCAAAGGTTTGAAAGGAAAAAGAAAGATTGAAGGCTCCTTCCACTGAAAGAGCTTTATCAAATTAGAACAAAATTAATCTACATAATTGGCTTAAGGCACAAGACTTAGATATAGTACTGATACAATTAATTTTTATATCACCTGACATACAAGCTCTACTGAAACGCTTTGTTTGAACAGAAGAAATTATAGAGAACTTTTGCTCAAGCTGACTATTTTTGTAGTTAATTTCTTCTTCTTTTTCTAACAGGAACCTTTACTTACCAAAATGAGACACAATCTGGTGTGTCAGACACCTCCCACTGTCACTGTTCATGTAAAATCAAGTGCATCCAGATCACATCAGCAAAAAAACCTTATTAGACTAAAGCGGCCTACTTTTAAAGACCATGAAGAAAACTGTGAAAAAAAGGTTCCTAGTCATAAATGTCCCAAGGGACCATGTCTAGTTATTCATCGTCAGGAAATGACAGCTTTCTTTAGATTATTTGGTAGGTTAATAATGATAGATATCAATGTATTGCCTGAGAAAATTATTAAGCAAGTATGCTTTATAAACTCCATTATTTTGGGACTGCTTTTTATATAGCTACTAATGGCTGTGTCTTTGTCTAAATGCATTTTGTTGTTATATTTTAGTGTGTAAATATGTAATGCTTAAGATAAAAATACAGAAAGGGCTACCAAACTGATGAAAAGTATCTTTATAAATTACAAATGAAACCAAGGTGGTATGATACTTCCTTTTATGATCACTTCCCTTTCCATTTTCTCTTATATTTCAACAAATACATGTAAAACAATAAACATCTTGTTTTACACAAGGCTTAAAATGGCTGGACTCTTAGTCTTATAAACATGTTCTTTATTGTGGGAATAAACATTTAGTGGGAGAAGTGGAATGGGAAGAAAATCTGAGGAGTTGTAGCATCTCTTTTGCATTTGCATCTCTGATAGAAAGTTTTGTATTTATTTTATTTAGTGAGGAGATTAAATAATAGCGGGAGATTACCCTTGGTTTTTTGAATACAGGAGTGAATCAGAGAGTTTGCAGTAATCCCATCACAGTACATGTTCACAGACAGTGATGCAGTGACCACAAATTAGCAAGTATTGTCTCATAAAGGCTGTCAGGTAATCAAGGTGCAGACCTCTCCACAGCCTATGGCTCATCAGAAATAAGGATATGCTGTTAGATGGAGCCACTTATGCTGGAAGAAGTTACAGAAACAGGAGAAGTACTCGTGATTTTTCACCTTCACTTGCTATTTATTACTGAGGATGAATGAAATGCAGTCACCAGATTTTCCACCTTGCCTTTCTGATAGTTTGTCTTCTTTGCTCACTTAATTTTTTTCATACCTAATCTCCTTCTCCCCTCAGTTTCTCTGTTATCTAATCCTGGATCTAGCTTTTTTCCTTTTATCTGGTTTAATAAAAGGACCATCTGTTATTTACAAATACTTTCTACTAAAAACAATTTTGGTGTTTGAAAGGCTACAGCTTTCTTTTGTTACAGATGATGATCTAATCCAAGACTTCCTTTGGATGGACTGTTGCTGTAAAATTGCAGACAAGGTAAGTGTATTTCCTTCTTTGTTAACAGAACATATACTGAATGAAAAATCTGCCCTTAATCACTTGATACTGTAATGCAAATATAGACCATAATTTTTTTCTAATGCGTTCATATGGAAGCTACAAGAAACTCAATTTATGCTTTCTCATTGATAAAAATAACCAAAATATCTTTGCGCAAGATAAATGTCCGACGCATTTTAGGAAATGATATACTGAAATAATATATTGATACTTAATAATGAATGTAACATTTTACATTTTAAAACAGTATCTCTTGGCAATGACTTTCGTTTATTTCAAGAGGGCTAACTTCACAATAAATGAGCATACCAGAATCAATTTCTTTGTCGCTCTGTAAGTACTTTTAAATTACCTGACTTTATCCTAATAAACTTTGCATTATTTTATTTTTTTGGTTTTGCCACTGATAATTATGATATACAATGAGACTTCTTTAATGACTTTGTAGTTGTTTGGGTTCTTTATGATGTACAGAAACGTAATCTACATACTATATATAAATAGTGCAGATTCAACATTCTTCCTCTGGTGACCACCTGTGTGGAAAAAGCTTGAGCAGCAGTGAGGGGATGTTTGCATTGGTGTTGTGATAGACAGCGTGGCATTCTGCCTACCATACTGTAAATCTCTGAACTGTTTAAGCACTACAAGAAATACATGCAGGACAACACATGGCAACATATATGTGGCTCACATTTCCCGTTTTAAGACACTATTGTATATCTTTGCCAGCCTATAAGTCATTTGCACCAGAATGTTTCATCATGATACGCACCCCTGGAGTAACTTTTTATTAAAGTTTCTGTCAGCATGATTTAAGTCAACCGAAAAAATGTTGCTAGAGAATGTCTGAGAACTTTTTTTAACAGTTCTAAAATTTCTGCACTTTGACAGAGGTGGCAGTCAGGAATCTGTATTTACCAAGCCTATATAATCTCTCCATGTTTGGCTATACCGACAGAGTGATCCAGCATTTTCTTTCATAGTGTTAGGGTGCTCAGGTCATCTTTTTGTGTAATAGGGCTTCTCAGATGCTCTGATTTGCACACTAGCGCGAGGAGAAAGAGGGCCGTTTCTTCTACTGTAAATGGTATTGTGGGAAGCATCCACTGAGCATGGAGGAGAAAGCTGTCTGACTCCATTGAAGGGAGAAAAGCCAGGCCAGAAGAGCGAGAGGATTAGAAAGGGACAAAGGGTCTGGTGAGACTGGGACTAGAGGGAATCCTGGGGTTAGGAGCAAGTGAGAAAATTGGGGAGGCAACTAAAAGTCCTAATTTTTTCAGGTATGGTTTACAGGAGTTTAGTATCAGGTGGATCCAGAGGAAGTATTTTCCTGTTGTCTGAGAAGATGACCCAGAACAAAAAGCACACGGTGAAGGAAGGGAGAAATATGGACGTTAAAGTCATTTAAGGTTTTCTTTCATACAGGAAGGTAGACCTGTATTTTGTTGTTTGCTGCTGATTTAATGTGAGCAACGTAATTTTCCAAGAATAGCTAAAATCCATAAAGTAGAAAATGCAAAATTTAAGATTTTGTAAGATAGTTTTGAGCTTTACTTAGAGAATCAGTCAGAAACCGTTCATTTTAGTGCAAGGATATCTTGCCAGTTTGGAGAAGGCCGTCAGGGTATGTTAGTTCTTGCATGTCTACTCATCTAGGAGACTTTAGGGTAAAGCAATTTTTATAATAGCTTGTTTCTATTTACCCAAAGGATACACATGGAACTTTCTGATTAAGAAAATACTGTACTCCTGTGAGAAGAACTACTTCTATATTATGTCTTTAAATGTTAGAAATCATACTAATACAGGGATTCAAGATTAACATTTACAGATACAAACATATATGTTTGAAGGTATCTGGCGAATACAGTTGAAGAAGAGGATGAAGAAGCAAAGTATGACATTTTCCCATGGGCGTTGGGAAAAGCCTGGAGAAAACTCTTCCCTGATTTTTTAAAATTAAGAGATCAGCTATGGAGTAGAATTGACTACAGGGCTATTGTAAGCAGACGCTGCTGTGAAGAGGTAGGGAGGATTTTAATATTGTAGATGCTGAAACTACGACAATTAATACCAGCTAACAGTCTAGCTCTATATAAATACTTTCTTCCCTAAAGCGTGTAGACAAGTCATGGGAAAGAAAAGATGCAGCTAAAACTTAATGGTCTATTCATCCTACATGATGTGTTTTTTTTCTTCTGCATTTAAAATACATTCTTTGAAACTGTGCTTTTAAGGTAAGTTAAATATTTTACATTGCATTACTGTTAAAAGTGAAGTTTTTATTGACTAGAATCTTTATGCAAATATTTTTAAAACTTACCATCGGTTGTTTCACTTCATTAACTTCAGAAATAATATTGTGTGTGCGTGTTTGCTTTACAAATTTTAAGTTTGTACACAAGTAAAACATTCAAATAAAAATCCCAGCACCTCAGGTGAAATTTTAATCCCTTAAAAATTACCAATATAACCTCAGCTGACTTTTTAAGGTAGGGGTTTTTCACTGCATTAAAAAAAATACCTCAGAAGGACACACTTTTAACATTTGCTATTATTAATATAGTGTTATAAGCTTCATTTTGCAGACATCAGGAGGGGAAAAAAAGACATTCCGCACTTTTCAGGTGGAATGTATCTGTCTGGAAAAGCCCTGTCATGTTCTAAGAACATAATGTTTACTATAGCAGGTGGAAAAGAAAAATCTTATTTACGCTAGAATCCCATCTCTGGAGATGGGACTGGGTGCTTACGGGAAAAGTACAAAGAGCAAGGGAAGTGTAGAATGCTTTTCCCAGTATACCCTCCCAGCTTCCAATGGTCACCAGTTCAGTGACGTTTTGAACTAGAAGATCCATCTACTGTATATTTGGTGGTTAGTAAAAGACACCATCAAAGCATAGGCTGGTATTTATGACGATTCACGTGAATATACAAGGCTGTAAACTGTTGTGTTTCCACATCTGATTCATAACTGCTTCATGTACTCGTGCCTAAGGTAAGCAAAGTTTCTTGTGAGACAGAAGCAGATAGATGATACCCATTGCAGCTACGGAGTATTAATTCCATGAATTACACAGAATCACAGAATGTTCAGGGTTGGAAGGGACCTCTGCGGGTCATCTAGTCCAACCCCCCTGCCAAAGCAGGGTCACCTACAGCAGGCTGCACAGGACCTTGTCCAGGCGGGTCGTGAATATCTCCAGAGAAGGAGACTCCACAGCCTCCCTGGGCAGCTTGTGCCAGTGCTCCGTCACCCTCAGAGGGAAGAAGTTCTTCCTCATGTTCAGATGGAACCTCATATGCTTCAGTTTGTGCCCGTTGCTCCTTGTCCTGTCGCTGGGCACCACTGAAAAATCTGGCTCCATCCTCTTGACACCCACCCTTGAGATATAAGCAGTTATAAGGTCCCCTCTCAGCCTTCTCCAGGCTGAACAAGCCCAGCTTCCTCAGCCTCTCCTCATAGGAGAGATGCTCCAGTCCCCTCACCATCCTCGCAGCCCTCTGCTGGACACTCTCCAGTAGCTCCTCGTCTTTCTTGAAGTGGGGAGCCCAGAACTGGACACAGGACTCCAGAGGGGGCCTCACTAGGGCAGTGTAGAGGGGAAGGAGAACCTCCCTCGTCCTGCTGGCCACACTCCTGCTAATGCACCCCAGGATCCCATTGGCTTTCTTGGCAGCCAGGGCACACTGCTGGCTCATGGTCAACCTGTCATCCACCAGGACACCCAGGTCCCTCTCCACAGAGCTGGTCTCCAGCAGGTCCGCCCCAAGCCTGTACTGGTGCATTGTCTTCAGCTGTACGTTTTCCCATTATTTTTATGGTTTCTGATGTAATGGCTGTTCCTATAGGTGATGGCTATTGCTCCAACACATTATGCATGGCAGCGAGAACGTTCCATGCACCACAGCGGAGCTGTGAGAAACTACAATGACGATGAAGTACAGCTGCCCCGAGGACCTAGTGCTACACCTATAGACTGCCTGCTTTGTGGTAAGAAAGGAAGATTTGTACGACTAGGATTATCATCGTCTTCCTCCTCATCTACTGACACTTTGGAGATGATGGAATTACTTTCATCCCAGAATTTGAAGGACACCTTTCCAACTGAAAAAATGCTTGTTGACTCCCCTCCTTATTATGCCCAAGGTATGGTTTAATATTGCAAATAGTTTTCAATTAGACAACTGAGGCCATGTTTGCCCTTCAGACTACGGTAGGGACTACCGTGTCCATCTTGGTATGACAAAACACAATCCCCCTCTGTTAGCAGACATACGTATTACAAATGCATTTACCTTGGCAGAACTGTGCTTTTACTGCCATAGTTTCATTTTCATATCTTGTCTCTTGACTTCATGGAAGTAACAACTGCTGTATATTCTGAGTCTTTCCAAATTGCCTTCCTCTACTACAGCAGATTTTGGGTTGCATTCCAGTGTATTTAGGCATTTATTACTATTCTTGCATTATAAATGAAATGGGGAATCCTATTTTAAACACTTAGGATTGGCTAGAAGAAACAGTGAAAGTACTGGTGTGTGTTATGTGAGTTAAAAGAGCATGTGTTACAGGAGTTAAAGTGCTCTTGTTGAGAGCACTGTTTTTAGAAAGGGCAGGCTCCTCAGTTGCTGTCATCAGTTTGGACATATGTTAAATCACGATGCACATTTTCCTTTAAATCTATCTGAATTGTTAACAGTTTACACAAGATTTCCTTTATGACTGTGATACGAGAACAATACAATAATTTGTTGTGAAAATTGTTTTATGTAATTGAATCTTTGCACATTAATCTACTCAAAATGGCATCCTGAGCCTTTGTATGAGAAGCCTCCATTACATACAGCAATTATGGGGCAAATACCCATTGTATAATTTATCATTACGAGTGGAACGCACTTGAGAAGTAAACTTCCTGGGGGAGCTGTATAAGGCCTCAGTTCTGCAAAGATACTTTCATGTACTTAACCACTGCAGAGTTCTTAGTGTGCCTATTTAATACAGGGTTACAGTTATTTTATAGCTCTTATTTTTTATTTGCATATCTTCTCACCAATATCCAAATTTTCACTATTATAGTAGGATTGTGTAACTGTGAATCACAACTGTGATTCTCAAGGGATCCCTCAACTTTGAAAAATTTGGCATTTGAATCTTCCTTGAGATACAGAACAAGTCAGGTGTCTACAACACGCAATTTAATAAATTTAAACGTGTAAACATCACCACGTGCTTATGTAAAGACTTATGTGAGACCCTAAAAGACTTAATTTGAAATCTATTTTTACTTGAGAGATCTTGCTTTTCATATCTGACAAAGGTCATAAAAAACTGTGTTTATTTTGACTATTTGAGAATGCTTTCTATATAGTAAAGTTCACAAATAACCAGGCAACTTTCAGTGTGGGTGCTGGAAGCGAACGAAAGATATACATGTCAACAACTGGTCTTTATCTTGGAATAAGCACAGCTTTATCAAGAGAACAGTTTCAGTGAATTTCAGTTTCTCTTACAGTTGTGCTTAAAGAACACTGTTCTTAAAGAAACTGATAGCAACCAGCAGGTAGCCAGTGAAGTCAGAAGCTGCTTCACTTGCATTTCAAAGGGCAGACTTTGATCCGTTATTTTCTTACTAGATTTTTTTTCTCCTTATTTCTGGTAGACTACCAGAGCCTGTCCAGAAAAAGGAGACGAGGTAGCACCTTGAACCAAGACAAATCCATGGACTGGTTTACAAGCAATGAAGAATGAAATACATGCAATGAGACAGGAACAGGTACTGTGCTTTGCAGAACAATCTGTGTTGCACTGCAGCACCACACCTGATGATTCTGTTAGAACTTTTCCCTTTACCTAGCAGGTGGGACTTCAAATCTTCTATGCTGTAGAAATCAAAGTGGTCATTACTTAACAGTTACACAACTTGCAAATATACAGCAACTACTTTGTAACATTTTATTTTATTCTGATACAATATTCAAGTTAGCAGCATCAAGAAAGCAGTGGTCGAAACTTTCTCAGCTTGGTAAGGAATGCTAATTAAAAACAAAACAAGTTACTACTTTAGTATTTCAATATATAATGATTACTTTATTATTATAAGTTTTATGATTTCATGATGTAGTAACATGTCAAATGCTAGTACAAAAAAATTAGTATTTTTGAAAGTAAAATACCATTAAACATCTGAGATAAAACGTTTTGCACGTGTCTCACCTGAATGAGCCTCCTGCCAATACGATGGTCTAGCAACATAAGGCACCGAGCAGCATCTTTCAGCATCATCAGAAGGTGATTCTGTGAGAAGTAAGTTTTTTTAGTTCTTTCCAACAAGCGTAAAACATACATGCACACTAGAGTTCCCAATGCGCATGGATTATTTTTCCCTGACGTTTTCATTATGCTTCTGTTAAAGTGCTTTGTTATCACCTATCAGTACATTCAGACCTCTTTGCTCTGCTATGGATTTTGCAAATCTACAATAGTATAAGGCATCTTTTTTGGATTTGCCAGAACAGCAGGATCACAAAGCAGAGCACACTGGTAACATTTCTTCTATGGAATCCTTAAGCCCCTCTGGTTTCTCTAAAGCTGCTACAGGATGAATATCGAGGACTGAATTTTATTAAAAAAATAAACATTTGAAAACAGTAGTAATTCTTTATTTTCAGATTGCAATTTATTTTCTATTTAGTCTAGATTTTTAATAAGATATTTAAATAACCATTAATATATCCTTTTTCAAACCTAACAAGGTCTGCGCTGTCCAAAAGCTTGTCTATTCTTCACAATAATCTCAGCTGATCTAAGAAAAAAATACTGCCTCTTCCTACAAACTCTGCCTTCATTATATCTTCGGATTATCAAATTGCAGTAACAGGGTATCTCATCAGCAATAATGTTCTTACCATTGTATTCACTTTCTTTAAGAACTACTTGATCCTGAACATGGTTTTCTTCGTACTCCTTTTGAGGTGGTTCTTCAATATTTTCCTGAGTTTCCACCATTTGGCTTGATTTGCAATTCTTGATTTTAGCAGGGAGTACCAACCAGTTTCTATGAGTTACCTCAATGATCCTTTCACACAAAAAAGGAAGCTTGCAGGTCCGTATTCTGTCTAAAAGGTCAATAACCTGTGTGATGCTTTTGAAGAAATGCAAAGGATAAAGCAGTATTTCAAAAACTCGCATCATAAACTGTTAGTCTCAGTTCTACTGCCTTTGTCACATTCTTTACCTTTGAGGTTACACAAGTACTTCAATTTTAGGACAAATTAGCTAGCAACCTGAGTACAGTTATTTTGAGGAAGTCACTAAGTGAAAACTTCTACTGACCATAATGAGAATGTTCCCAAAGTAAAGGCCAAAGGATTTGGCCAAGTGTAATTTATACTGACTGCAACTCCCTAAAAAAAAATTACATGGGGAAAAAAATAATTTTGTTAAACATTTCATTAATGCTGGATGTATATTTTAAAAGATGTTTGGTTTTCTAACAATGTTAGGTGATGCCTGAATAAATATCTAAGTGCCAGAAGTAAATACTTACTTTGCTAAATACACGGCACACACTCCACCCTGTTTCAGACTTGGGTGTACAACAGGCAGAGCAGTCTGAGGGTTAAGCATATCCAGAACTATCTGCAAGAGAAAGATACAGACAATTTCCCAGGAAGTATTTTTATATATACCTATCTATCTATCTCAATTTTTCTCCATAGCAACAATGCTGAAAAAACAATGTTTATATATGGAAAATGAATGCATGCAACAGCAGTATGTAATCACAAACCAGTTTTATTAGTGCCTCTCAAAACCTTAGAAAAACCGGAGGTCCACACATTTACAAAACAAAGTCCTTGCTACTCCCACATGGATTCCTATTAAAACAGCAAGTAGCATTTCACCAACGTAGTAGTCCTGAGTTAACGTTAAACTTCCTAATAATTAAATTCCATTATGCGGACATTAATAAAAACTCTTGGAAGACTACATTTACTAACACTTTTGGAAACCTAGTTTTCAAATGTAAAAAAAAAAAAAATGTTCAAGTGCATCTTTATCATGAAAAGATCACACTAGTCTCAATGTCTACCTTACTGTTTGTTTCAAGATCTAGAAAACTTTTGTCTTTGGCAATTTATCCATCTTCTGCTAGAAAACTACTCAAACTGTAAAACAATGGGATATGCAATATCTGATCCTTCCTGTGGATTGCTACTTTTAAAGTTTTAAAAAATGATATTTTTATGCTATGTACTTTATTTCTTTGCTCACACAGCTGTAATTTGTTGAAAGCATTAATGTAAATAGTTTGTCCGCTTTACACGGAAGAGCGGTTAACATCCAGCTGTTTTCCCCAGCATGCCTCCCTTTAAAAAATCTGGGTATAAAAAGCAGGTTTCTTTCATTGATGAAGATCTGATTGTTTTTTCTCATGTTAAACTAGATATGGGAATCCCATTGTGAGTGTGAGCACTAGTTTTAATTTATGCAGAAATGATAAATGTCAAATGGGTGGATTTTTTGGACTTACTGCATCAAGTGTTACAGATTTCATATCCTCAGCAGCTGTTGAAATGTCTTTAAGGATGAAATCCACATTATCTGGCCACTCTTCCATATGTCCTTTTTCCCATGCAGCACGCCAGTGCCTGTAATTCTTCTTAGCTAAATTATGATGATCATCTCTGATTTCATAACTTATAACACGTCCTTTGGGCCCAACTGAGAACAAACAAAAGACACTAGACTTTACTGCTTTTGCCCCTGCATAATAAAGAATTTAGCAAAAAGTAGCATAGTAACAGAAGTACATGTTTAAATCTCAGCTTCACTTTAGGAAATAATCACATATGAAACTATGAATTACAATTTATTTTTTCTTTACCTTTAAAACAGATACATGCAGATAAAGTGCTGGGTTAGTTTTCCTACAGACTGAAATCCATCAATCCACAGATGACATAAAGCATAGTGACAGCAGTACAAACTGTTCCTGAGATGTCCTCCGAAAGTAACTCCTGCAGGAAAAGACGACTCGAGCATCTGTGGCCCTATCAATCTGTGATTCTCCTGCTACAGCTACCAGAGGTAGCAGCCGAGAAAGCTGCAACACAGGTTGCTACTCACAGATGCTGTAAACCTGATAGACAGTGACTGCTTCTGTTGTTAATAAGATTTGAAACTGATGGTTTTAATTTTTTTTTTAATAATCCTCATTTTTGCAAAGGTTTGCTGTTTTCCATGCATAGTTCTTTCTCCACCTGTCTCTTCTTAGGGTTGGGGAAGGGTGAGAAACCCCCCAGACCTGCTCACGGATCTCAGCCCCACAGACAAGTTTTCAAGTGTATGCTTTGATTTACACAGGCTTGTGTTATTTTCCTGTTCTTGTTTGTAATGGTAATAAATTGTTTTATTACTTGTTTTAAGTATAAATTTACTATCCTGAAATTTACCATATGAGTCCAATACACGATGTTCTTCATAAAGGAAGTGTTAACCAGGATATCCAGGCAAAGACAGCAGCATGTACATTGCTGTATTACTCTACGCTTGTATTACTCTTAATTTCTCAAACCTATCACACCATTAGCTTCTCCTCCTCCTTGCTGCTTTTTAATGGGCAAAACCAGCTTCTAGCAATCAGCAGCTCAGCGGGTGAGGTTCTGTGATTTTTTTTTTAAGCTATTTTAGGTTGGAGTCACCAGGCTCCTTCCCTCACCTATTTGATCCCGCTGTGATTCCATTCAGAAAACTGAACATAAGAGGGATGGGTTTCCTGGGAGTCTCTCCCTGATCTAGCTCACTCTGGGCTCTGTCTGATCCACAGCCACCATGTAAGGAGGGAAGGCTTCAGCAGTTGCCTTTGATCATCTTTAACAGTTGTAGAATCACAGCACCAACTCTTTATTGCTCAAGATTTTCAGGTTGGAAATATTGGAGGAATAAAATTGTTCACATTGGAATCGGTCTTATTCCTTCCTCTGCTCGTTCCAAAAATTTCCTACATTTTGAAAGTGACTTCTGGAAAAATAAGGACAACTAGTTAAAATGTCTAGGCAAAACTCTTCATTTTTTGTGAAGCTGCAGTATGTAATTTTCCAGTTCTCAAAGATTTTGAAGTCATGGTAAATGCTGCATTCTTAACACAGTCTTAACTTTGTCCTATTCCATGTCAGTAGTTTCTGGGAAAGACTAAAGAAGGAACCGAAAATAAAACATAAACTGAGAGTAACATGAAGAGAGAAGCTGAACAAAGTCTGTTAAATCAATGAGAATTTGGGAAATTAAATACTTCCATGAACCTTGGTAATGCATCCACTAGATTTAAATTGCAGCATTTACCTGTGTGTAGCAGCTATTTTTCTTGTTGCATATCAACGTACTAAATGGTGGCAAAATTAACCACCATTAGGAAAGAACAAATTGAATCTATTTATCTATTGGTCAGTGCCAAATTGTGTTAAGCTGTGACTAACACTGTCAGTATTTGGTGCCAATTTCAGTTCAGTACATTTGAAAATGGCAATACAGTCTCATACCGTTTTTCCCTCTCCTCAAGATAGAGCTGAAGTAGCGCATGAGCTCTGCTTTCTTCCCAACGCAGGGTTAGCACTCTGGCGATGCCAAGGATTTTGCTGACTGGGCACAGCTACAGCTAAATTAAAGTGATCACAACGAGCCTACTGGACAAGACTGAAAAAGGAGAGGAATAATTGGTTTGTCCAGGTGGGTTTGTATGAAATGGCCATGGTGGACTGAATACCCAAGGCAGAAAATAATTCGCTGTATTTAGGAAAAGATAACTTCTGCCTTAGCCAACATCAGGTATTCAGTCTCTTTCTTCAAATTTAGGGTCTGGCTGTACAGGAAGATGGGCAAAGTTAATGACTCTCACTTTCCCCTCTCTCCAAATGCATCTCTGGAAAGAGAAGTGCTGACTTTCATCTTCTGTTTTGTCAGCTTCTAGCTCCCATTCCATTGCTTTGAGGATAATCCCATACTATCTTCAAAGCCTATCATGGAAGTACCAAAAAACCCTTAGTTTATTGCAGAAAGGTCATCGGAAGTAACTAAGGAATAGCAGCAGGAGACAGAAACAGGGAGAGGGAGCAGAGGTACAACCGCTGACCTGAGAACCTGGGCTCAATGTGTATCAAGCCCACCTGCAGCTGAGTGATCTTGGGTCAGCATTTCATGGCTGACCATTAGAGTGTTTTCAATTGAATTAGTACGCCAGGTGGAGATTTCTGCAGCTAAAACAAAGGACTAAGAAGAAAAAACTGCTCTGTTCCATCTCAGCAGGGGATCCTCCAGATTTCCTTTGCTGCTGCCTACATGCCTCCTACCGATTTTAAACTCCTGATGGATCTCAGCACTCTAGTTTGTACCATTCACTGGGTGTAACCATTCCTCACGTTACCCTCAGGAGTATGACTTGGCATCCCAGGGTGGGACTGGAGTGAGTTTTAAGGTTGTTTCATGGTCTTGAACAAAAAGAGCAGCTGATCTGCTTAGTTTGTCTCCCTCACAAGAGTGTAAGAGGAAGCATCACCTCCCACAGATACTTGTCTGGCTGTACGTGGGAGTATGGAAACGTTTTGTATCTTGAACTGTTGAATGACACAGAGTACAACTGCAAAGGCAGCCCAAACTGTAAACATTTTACAAAGACAGCATAGTCTATAACGCTGCTTTTTAACAAACTTTGGGAAGTAAAGAAATGCTGGGGTTTCAGAGGAGCTCAGGAAACAGGGTTGTTTCTCAGGTTCAGTGACCACTGCTGGCACCCTCGGGTGTTCAGTTATTCTGATGGTGGGGTGCCCACAAACGCTGACTTTGAACACAGGCCTTGGGGTTATGCAACTCCAGTGTTTCTGCTGTATCCATTCAAGATGATCCATGATGAGGTTCACATCTTTACCCTCGAAAGTCCTTTAATGTTGCAGAGAAGGACAATACTCTGCAACAGCAGAAACACATTTTAAAAAGCGTGAAAAATAAATTCAGATGGTGCTTTATTTTTCAGGTGCACGCAAAAGCAATTACAGCAAACAACAGTGGGGTTTTTGTTTCATTTTGTTTTTCTTCCTTAAGGAATTTGTTCTGTCAGGAGCCCATAAATCAAGTTACACTGAAATGTGGTCCACTAGCAGGACAGCTACAGATAAGATGAAGTGTAAGGGTGAGGTTTCACCCTCACTCACGTGGCTGAGTGCAAAGGCTTCTACCTTTCAGAGCTATGAGGCCTAGATCAAACCAGGCTAGCTGTAATATGAAAAAATAACAGTCTGCGTCCAGACAAGCTTTTTCACTGGTACACAGCAATCTGATTATTTGTGCCATCCATCAAGATGAGTAAAAGGAAACTGAGAAAGGCAAGAGACTGGAGAAAGAGTCTAGTATGATTAAGCCAAATGCAACAATAGTGATGGCTGAAACTCAGCTTTCTGCAGGGCCTTCAGTAACCCTTTGTACTACAGCCCTCGAAATAGAGTCAATATGGTTTGCAGTCCCTGCACTGGCTCTGGCCAGATCCAATCTTCCTTTAAGTCAACCAACTACACACAAACATGTGAACTACAGCAAAACTTTTAAGAACTGACCATAAGTATTTGGCCAAAAGAAAGGCAAAGCATGATAAGGGAACTGTGCTGTGTCTACGTTTTCTAATAACAGGTTCTCACCTGCTCTTGAGAGAAACAAGCTCATGGCACCAGACCCACTGCCAGTTTCCAGAACAGTGTCTCCTGGGTGGATATCCATCATCATCAACAGAGCACTTATATCCTGTGGGTGAGAAAGCCACGGCACGTTACTATTCTTGGAAACTACGCGTGAGATTCGGCCGGCAACCTCCCAGTCGCCAGCCATCGCGGTGAGCAGCTGGCACCTTGGGGTAGGCGATGGTGGGCCCCCGCGGCATCAGCAGCACGTACTCCTCCAACGAGGGCCGCCTCAGCAGCAACCCCGCCCCGGCCGACGTACGTAGCACCTGCCCGGGCAGCTGCCCGATGATGTCGCGGTGAGGCAGGAGGCCGCGGGGGCTGGCCAACACCGAACCCTCCGCCAGCCGGCACAGCAGCTTCAGCGTCGTGCTGTACTTCCTCCGCATCTCCGCCAGCGCCAGCTCCCCGGCTCGGAAAGGGCCGGGACGCGCTCCCTCAGTCTCAGGAAACACCTGAGGGGCGGCCTCTTCTTCTTCCTCCTCCTCCTCCTCAGGGGGAGCCTGAAGGGCGGCCGCGCACCGCCCCACCGCCGCCGCCTCCTCCGGCGGCAGCAGCCGCCTCACCCGCTCCAGCGGCGACAGCGACGTCTCCCATGCCCGCCTCCGAGGCCTCCCGCCGGAGGAGGAGGAGGAAGAGGAGAAGGAGGCGGCCCGCCACAGCCCGCCCCAGGCCCTCATGA
>Ga0065711_1032561_pt1 | contig 27103 bp, 12 predicted proteins | sample Hoacrofraction12_FD_59098 | JGI IMG/M metagenome (GOLD analysis project Ga0065711, IMG submission 59098) | Hoatzin crop microbial communities from Cojedes, Venezuela - Epithelial fraction 12 v2 (version 2) | ecosystem: Host-associated > Birds > Digestive system > Esophagus > Crop | place... | reverse complement strand
TTAGATCACTATGCATGCAGAAATACAAGTTACAATACTAAAGACTACTAAAAACTAGAGAATATTAAGGCCTTTTTGTTGTAGTTTCACATTTCTTACAATCCTCTCTATCATTGGTGTAACTTTGTGTAAATACGTGGTGTGCAAATAGGTTTATAAATTTCAGGTGATTTGATCATTGCATGTATTCTAAAGTATATAACATGCCTTTGATATTTAAAGTGTAGCATTAATTAAATCCCAACTAAAATTTGTTGGCAGAGTACAGCAATTTTTCTTAGTTATAATTTACATTGAGAAGTTTGAATTGCTGTGGAAGTGGCGTAAATCTCTAATATGTGTAACAGTTTGTTGCTTGCATTGAGCAGTGCTGGCTTGGGAAATGAGCAGGGCGTATTTATGTTAATGCTCTCAGATCTGGAGGCACTATAGAAGTGTTGTGTATGCCTGCTGGTGGATACTTTCTTAATGAGTACAGGTTTGTGACAGCCAGCGTGCGGTTAGATCTCTAAATAAAAAAACCAGGAACGGTCAGACACAGCAGAAGCAGAACCAGCGATGGAGCATTTACAGAATTGTCAGTTTAAAAGGTAATTCAGGTTTCCATCTAGTGGTGGTATCAAATTCTGTCCAAGCCGTATGAGACGCAGCATATGCATAACTATGCTAGCTGATATACAGTAGTGTTTGTGTCTATGTTTGAAACTTCGGAAATCAAAAACCTTTATTGTGTATAAATTATGTACGTAATAGCATATAATTCTCAGGGCCTCCACATTTTTTTTAAGTTAGAGCTGTAATGAGCAGGAGTATGTTGCTTTGGTGGTGTGCATTCAGATGCCTGAGTACTCTTTGAATCTAAGTTTATCTTATTTGCTGCAAATTAGCCGGATTCTGCTTTTTTAGTATTCCTTGACGGCCATTTCAGAAGTTTAACTTCGTACAGGTTACAGAATGAAAACTGAAGTCTTATAAAGTTGTCTTTAAGTTGTATGTGTGCAAGTATGAGTCTTGTTTCCTCTTAGACTTAAAAAAGAAAATAGGAGGAGATGGGTATTTTGATTGCTTTGGCCCCGTCTGGATGTTCCAGCACTGTCTATTTTTATTATTTTTAAGTATTTTACAGTAGAATTTAGAGAACCTTACTAGATAGGTTTTAGGATTAAGGTCGTATTGAGGTAACTAAAAATCCACAGATCTTTTGAACTTTGTTGTATTTTAAGACAACGTAGTGGGTCAAACCGACAAACGGAGTATGAATTGGAATTGCAAATTTGTAAGGATTTCTGCTTGTTAGTATTTTAGTGACACCTCCTTTCTAGCATTTGTTTGGTACTTGTGTGAATATTGTCAGCTTGTAGTGTTTTGTAAGCATGGTAGGTTTCACTGTGTTTTCAGTGCATTTCCGCTATCATCACTGCCAACTTTCCACAAGTGCTGTCAAGTACCATATTTTGTAATTACTGCAATAATATTATGAGTGCTGTAATTGCGCATACTGTATAGATGTGCTTTTCTGTCCTGTGTAGACACAAAATTGATATTTTCTGCGAGTTAAAATGGAATCTGAAACACATCTGAATAATTGCTTCAGAATTGTTGGGTTTTTTTCCTTCATTCAGCATAATGTGAAGTGTCCGCACAAGTAGTGTTATACAAATTGGAGGATTTTTAAAGCCCCAGATGCGTGTATCGCATCTGAATATAGAGCTATGCTTAGGACACGCTGATGTGTTTGGGCCCATTAAGGGATGAAGGCTTTTTCATACAGTTCACTAATATTGAAGTCAGTTAATCCAATATGTTTTCTGCAAGAAGCTGAACCTCAGATTTTGACTTCATAATCTTGTATTTAGTAACATCTTTATCAATCTTCATGTTGTTTTAGCTGTCATTCATAATGCCAAGAGCTTCGGCTGTTTTAACGCTGAAGCTGACTGTACCTACAACCGTACATCTAATTGGTACCCTGCTGCTTAGGCAGCTCGCTCTTGGGAATACACTGAGCAGAAAATTTCTACTGAAATATTTTTATTTCTGTGTCTCAAAGCTGCTAATTTCAAACTGCATTTATTTGAAGGATATGATTTGGAAAACATACTTAATCGTAGTGTCTGATAAAAATGTTTGAATTTATAGGTTTTTAAAGGTCATTTCCAGAAGTAATGTTAATGAGATCTTTCTAATGAAATGTTCATTGTCCTAAAAGTCAGTTAGAAGTGATACTAGAAGTAGATTCACTGAGTGTTGTTTTTTGGGCTTAGTGGTATGTGGGGAGCTGGAGTCCTGTTAATAGCTTATTTTTGTCGTTTCAGGGATATTTGTGAGACACAGAGCTGACTGAGGCAACAGAGAGCATGATGTGTTTTCCCCCCACTATAGTAACTAGCTAAATCTGTAGAATACCTTCTAAATTGGTCTTGCACCCGTCTTTCAAGACCGGTTAGCAACTGATCCTTAAAATGTGGATGCATATTCCCTTGCTCTATAGGAATTCCTGAGTGATGTAAAATTGATACACTAGTGTTATGCTATTTTTATACTATTTTTTTTGTTCTTACTGAACTGTTCTATTCCATATTTTAGAGGAAATGAACAGATCAATAGATCACTGCAATATTCTTTTTGTTTTTCTTCTCCTTTTTTTTTTCTTTTTTTTTTTTTTCAGAAGTTGAACCAGAAGAAGCCTAGGGGAAGGCTTGAACTTAAGTCTCCATCAGCATTGCTTTTTTGGAGATGTCGTGACTCAAGGCATTGGATTGTGTTGGTAGTATTGATATCTGCATAGAATGAACAAGAGCAATTGGTTTATTTTCTGTGGACCACCACATAGCTCATTATCAGTTTATTGGTTTTTACAATTGCGTAGCGGAAGCACGTGGTCTTTGTAATTGAATGGAGTTTGTATGCTGTTTGATGTATACGCAATTTGTATTGAGGGAAGAATTCATATTACATTAGGAATCTTTGAAACTTTGTCATCTTCTAACTGAAGTCTGTAAAGCCCTCACGTGTAATCCGATAGCTGTTTTTTTAACTTGATAAATGAGAAGTGTCTTTCATAAGATTGCAGTTTTTGAAGTGTCCACATGATGGCAGCAAATGCTTAAACTGAGAAAGCTTGTTCCTGTACGAGAAACAAGTCAGATATTGGATTTTCTATTATAAATTAGAATTTTCACAGGTTCAATTCTTGCTAAATTATTTATTAAAATACATATTGAAATTTGTTAATATACTGCTGCAGATTTTGAGAAGGCTTTTTAATTCAAAAACTTTTCTGTGGTTTCCACCTGCTTTAGCCATAATGTTTTCATAATGTGCTTTCTGGTTTTGATTTGCATTGGGGTAGTTTGCTACCCCAGTAGCGAAATGCAGCAGCTACCCCAGTAGTTTGCAGTGATTAGCTTGGCTACCCTTTGATATGCTAGCAGGGAAAAGGGCACCTACAACACTCCATAATCCCTCAAAGTGTTGCCCTGACACTTCTGGTTCCCCAATGGTGCTGAAATTTGCTTTTCTGAAGCCCATTTTCTCTATTGGAGAAATGTATCTGATGTCTCTGCAAGAGTTCTTGTATATTTGTCTGTAACGCTTCCTTTTTTAGAGTGCTGGTCTCTCATTTTGTGATGATTTTTACTCAAACTGCTTTTCACAGTTGGATTTGTAGATGAGTCAAACCTGCGATGGAGAACCAACCTAAGATAAACACCCTGCACTAGCCTCCACGATATTTAAAAATTAAAAAAAAAAATCCTAATCACATTCTAGGAACTTTATAGACTGCCAACGTATGACTCTACGTTTTTCAACAGATATTGGCATGGTAAAAGTCCCTTTTTTCCTGCAGTTGGAAAATTCTTGGAGTTCTTCAAAGTCTTTTTCTCATAGTCTTGTAATTAAATGATCCAACATGATAGGTTTGCTTTGTTTGTTCTTCTTCAGACTTATCTCTGGCACATTTATTCTTCTTCCTGTACTCCTCAATAGATGTATGTTTTTGACATACCATATAGTATTTTGTTCTTTAGTTTTCCCCATTGCAGTCTTTCTTTCCCAGTTCTCATCTTGTAATCTAGATCAGTAATGTAAATTTTCCAGCAAACATTCTTGGCCCAATGAAATACCTGTAGTACCTGCATCAGTGGTTGTGCCTGGGCTACGCCTTGGACTCTGCACTGAGACATGCACAGCAGCTCTCTGGTTTCCACCCATAGGCTTCTAACGTTGTGGGGCTGGAAAGGAGTTGGGAAGTGCTGTGACCACGTCCTCAGTGGAATGATGAGGACACCAGCACTGAGTCTTTCTGTGAGCATGGCTTGTGTTTACCAACAGCAGCCTCCTTTAATTTCTACAAGTCTGACGATTCTATGAGTATTGGTGTTTCAAATCAACATTGGATAATGGTGGTTGAATAACCAGCTGGTTCTTTAGCTGCAGATCTGATGTCAGATGTCATGTATTATGATGTACCCGACGAAAAAGCACAGCTTTGCTTGCTACCGTGGTGTCAGGAAGAGAGATAATTATCACAGTAGCTTTCTGCTCTGGTTTAATCCGGGTAACCTGGCAGCTGAGAAGAGGCATTACAAAATACTGATCAGCCACGGTAGCCCCCACTAGAATAGGCCTGGAGGAGAGTGAGTCTTGGTGTGTAGACACAAAAGTCTCTTTTTTAATACTAGTGTTTTATTTTATTTATTTTGTGGTTTTTTTTTTCATAAGGTATCTATTGAGTTTTAAAGTGATTGTTTTTGGAAACATATAGTAATAGCCCAATATGCATATTTTTTTCACCAAAAGAAAAAAATTTATTGTTAAGAATGCCACAGTTTAAATGTTGTTGCAAAGTACATTGGTATTGCATGGTGCTGTTAAGAGTAGGAAGTTTTCTTTAAAAATGAGTATATAGTATGAAAACATATTTATTCCTGCTTTCACTCCTAGACATGGCTGAAACATGTAAACTGAATTTCTTTTTCATTTTTCTGTCCCTTCTGAAACAAATATGGCATATGTCAGTCATCCACCATAATATTTTAGACCAAAAAGCCATAGTCTGCCACAGTTACAGGACCTATGGCTTAGAAGGATAGCACCTCATGAAGAGTGTAGGTCAGCTTTAGCATGTGGGACAAGCAGGTTGCTCTAAAATTAAGAATGTTCTGGTTCACGTTGAAATGGCTTGTTCTGTGTATGCACTTCATTTACAGTAGTTTAAATTTGATTTAATGCTTAGACTTAAAGTGTAGAGCAAATCAGGACATTCAGTTGTTTTCTGGACCTCTTGAATTTTTAAATTCAGTTGATTGTTGACAATGAAACATGCTAGCGAGCCTTTTAACATCCGTTACAGTGACTCATTGCAAAAATTTACCTAAGAGATCCATGATGTGAAGAGTTTTAATCAAATAACAAACATATTATGTCCTTAGTGGTTTACAAAGATGAGATCCTGTATAGTTGTGGTTTTTTTCACTAGTTCTGCTGCTGATTGACTAGTGAAAAGAATTTTCGTAGGCAGCACTAGCAGTGTCGTTCTGGTTTGTGGGCAATTCAGTACCATCACTAGTACTGAAAGGAGTTACATTTTTAAGAAAAACATGATCCTCCTATCCGTCGAGAAGCAAGTGAAAGTTGCTTTGTGAATAATGTGAACTCTGATTTTCCTTTTTTTTCTTTCTTTTTTTTTTTTTCAATTTTATTGATGAATCTGATTTTTGAGGGGTGCCTGTCTGCCAGCAGATGCCACTCCTCAGCAGCACACTTAGTTTCCCAAACTTGATCAGATAGAGGAAAATAGTCGTGGTAGGCCTTTGCCTTTAGAAACATTGATGGCAGTTTGCCTGGGATTGTCTTTGTTTTCCTTGATAAGAACAACCTATGCTATAAATAATTAAATATTTATATTTTACAGTGGAGTTGTTTAAAATTTTGTTTTCTGCTGATGCATTAAACCCCAGGGCTGGAAAAATGGCATTACATAGAGTGAGATGCCTTTGTTCTTGAAAGCTTTGTATAGAGCAGTATTTTAGTTGAATAGAGAATGTCCCAGAAATCTTTTAGAACTCAGGAAGCTTATCGACCTGTTGGAGCGGGTCCAGAGGAGGTCACAAAAATGATCCGAGGGCTGGAACTCCTCTGCTATCAGAAAAGGCTGAGAGAGTTGGGGCTCTTCAGCTGGGAGAAGAAAAGACTCCGGGGAGACCTTATTGTGGTCTTTCAGTTCTTAGAGGGGGCTTGTAAGAAGGATGCGGACAATCTTTTTAGCAGGGCCTGTTGCAACAGGACAAGGGGTAACCATTTTACACTAAAAGAGGGTAGATTTAGACTAGATAAAAGAAAAAAAAATTTATGCTGGGTGTGGTGAAACACTGGAACAGATTGCCTAGAGGGGTGGTGGATGCCCCATCCCTGGAAACATTCAAGATCTGGTTGGATGGGGCTCTGAGCAACTTGGTCTAGTTGAAGGTGTCCCTGCTCATTGCAAAGGGGGTGCACCAGATGGCCTTTAAAGGTCCCTTCCAACCCATGCTATTCTGTGATACTGTGAAGTTTCATTATGGAGGGATTTTGGGTGGTGGAAAGGTGTCTGTATCGGGATTGCTGAAAAGATGTAATGAGGAGGATGACTTAGAAGCCCAAGTCTCAATGACTTGCAATAGAACAGGTCTTTATAAAACCTTCAGGCACGTTGAAATCCAGCTGGCCAAGTTGTAAGTGCATCTGCCAAGAAAGAACTAAGGAGCCATGCAGTGAAAATAGGCAAGGGAGTCCTGGGCAAGAATATTCTGTTGTTTGTCTTTTCTAAATTTTGGAAAGACATTTATCCTGTGACTAGATGTCCTCGGACATGAATAATGGCAAATTGCTATCTCCAGACTTTAAACAACTATCTTTTTGACAGCTGATTTTTTGGGTGTGGGCAAGGCCTGTCTTAGGCCCTGTAGACATCTGCAGTAGAAGACTGTTTTGATAATTGGTAAATACAGGTGGACCAGCAGATCCTGGACTGAGGTGGTGGATGCCATCTTTCCAGCCCCGACACCTTCCATCTGTGGCCAGTCTGCCGGTAATGGAAGGCTTCCCGGTATGGCTAACGAGTTATTGATTTTTTCCCACACATCCACCTATGTGTGTTGTTCTAAAGGGTTTAGTTTTATGTTCCTGGTGAGAGAAGATCTTTTAAAAACTTTTAACACTTTAAAAATAGCGTAGACTATAAAACTTTAAAAATAGCCTAGACTACTTTCTTATTGCTGATGGGAAACCTGTGAAGGATGGGGGATGCCGTCGGAATCCTTGAGAATTAACTGTGGAAAAAGCCTTCTGTGCAAGTATCACTGCATTCCTGCATGTTTCCTGGGAAAGGGGAAAGGGGTCCTTTAAATTGTAGTTTGGGTTTTACTAGAAAGGCAGCCTAAGAACCTGTAGGATCAGGGCAGACCATGTGTTAGTTTAGATACGGCCCTTGCCCATTTGCTGCTCTGCTGGTCCTTGCTTTTTGAAACAGTGATGGTTTCTGGTTTTCTGGAAGAGCCTTATTGCAAGGTGAAAATGTTTTAATTTGCTTTGTTTAACATTGAATGTCTGAGATGTTTCAGAGCTAGGGTGTTTTAATTATCATAAGTGTATGTTTTTCCAGTGATAAAGATTAATTTCTGTGGCCATTTATATTCAATTTATTCTGAATGGAAAAGTATAAAGGAATGCTTAAAAATATTTTAGGCTGGTGGAGAATAATGAAACTATTAAAATGGAAAGACTAAGGTGGCAGGTCAGTGTTGACAACTACTGGGCTTTCTCCCAAAAGTGTATTGTCTGATGCCAGATAAACAGATGTTAAGCTGTTTTGTAAGAAATGGGAAAATAAGGACATGGTATTTCTGAACTGTTCTACGACTGATGTGTTCATCAAGCAGTAGAGGTTGGCTGTGTATCAAAACTCACATCCTGCAACAGGATTTAACTAATGGACTGGTCAAAGCAGGAATGCCACCATTAAGTTTTTAAAGTTGAAGGAACTTATTATCACAGAATGATTATTTTATGTGCGTCTAGCCTGAAAACCTGTTTGAGAATTTTTTTCTCAGCATTTGTTTAATAATTCCTTACCAATAACTTGTTTTCTTAAAGGATAATATGGAGTTGTTCAGAGTTCTGGACCTTGCTTTTATATTCGTCAGTTCTTCCTAGGAAATTTTACATTCTGCATCTTGTTTCATTTGCATAGTTTTCACAAAAAAGTTTTTCTGACTTCATCCGACATTACAAAAAACTTGCTTCTCTTCTTAGGGACGTTTTCTGTAGCATTGACTAGAATCAACTCTCTGGTGTTAACAGGGGTTTCACAAACTGAATTTTCTAGTTGTTAATTACTTCTGTCTCTTTAGGACTGTTTTTTTTCTGTATACGTGTGTAACACGCTGTACACATGTGGTGTATTTGAGGGGCTTGGTGCCATGTACTTCTCTGAGTATTTAATGGTTATGACCTGCAGCAAAGTATGTTGAAATTAGAAGATGATTTCAGTGGGTTCTTCTGAAGTTGCAGATGTGCCAGTCAGTCTTCTCAGTGGACAGTAGCAATGTTGTGCTGCCTCCTGTAGGCATGGGGCTGAGTCACGGCCACCCGATTGGTAGCATCGGTCACAAAAATTGGAAATTTTTCCCTTTTTTTCCTGAGTTCATGATGGTTCCATCACTGGGAACACTGAGAAGTCCTTTAGGCTGCAAGGCGGCCAGTTCAGTGGGGATGCCAGTAGAGGGGCACTGAGTGAAATTTGAAGGACCAAAATGGTGTGTAACAAGTTGTTGGCTGCCTGAGTTCCCAAAGGAAGCCGAGGTCCATCTGAAGAGCGTTTAGATTAGTAAGAAGGAAAACAATCTTGGAATTGCTGTACTTTTAGTACAAAGTATGTTGGACAAAATAATCGGCTTTCCAAGATGCTGCAGTTTGTAACACTGTTGGCTGAAACAGAGGCAAAAGTCTGTTAAATGCCTTATGGTTTTCTTGCTGTTTCATTTTGACTTTGCTAAACTGACATACATCAAACTTTGAAACTCTCTTATTGAAAGTATGTTTGATCTTTGCAGTGGCTGGCCTTTTTGAAGACAACCACTGGATACTTTTTGTGGCACGCTATGGCGAACAAACTTGAAGAATTTTGTTGCTGTATTGTTGTGAATACTTGGAAGATATTTCTTCTGTTAATAAAATAAACACGGACAACAGAATATGAGGAATACTTAGTATAGTACTCATTTTCAATTCTATTTAATAAAAAAAATTGCAAATAGAAGACAAATTTGTATTTTGCTTAAGGAAATAATATTTTTAAAATTGTATTCAGTACAGCACAGTTTTAGACAGTAACTTTTATCTAAACTACTCATAAGTATTGCTTATGGATGAGACAGGAAACTAGGTAGACAAGGAAAGACAAGGAAAATAGAAAAAATAATACAGTGTTTTTTTTAAGTGGAATTAAGTAGAGGCATTGCTGTACAATAGTAAGGAGGAAAACAGCAGGATTAATGTGGCCACCAATCTCCATCTATTGCTTATCTTAACTAGGAAGTGTGGAGAGCTTGGTGTAGGTGAAGGTGATGTTCCTTTCAGCACTTTTACTGAAATATGAAGGTAAAGTCATTCATGTATCAGAGTATTTGGTTAAGAGAAGGCAGTCTGAATTTTGCAATTAAGGAACTTAGGCATTTACCTGTTTGCATTGAAGCAAACCTTTGCATGCATTCTGCTTGATGACATACTGCTAAATGCCGTCCCTTTCAGGCTATGTACTCTGCCACCCAGGGTCTTCACAGGCTGAGCGATAAGGTTTTGGAAAAAACTATCCCAATACAAAAACTGCACATCACAGAGGAGATTCTAAGCTGAAACCAAGCTGTGTGCAAAATAAGCATTTGGCTTGGGAATGCACCTCTTGCAGAGCGTGGTGGGACCTGGGAGTTTGACTGTTTGGTCCCAGCACAGAATGGGATGTGCCTGAGGCTGCTTTATGGGGGGCAGTGGATCAGCCCCCGTCCCAGCTGTTAAACTCCTGCCCTCCAGGGCAGGGTGGCCATGTCCAGACTGCCTGCTGGGAGTACTCCCTGGCAGGGAATTGTGTGGGAGAAGGCTAGTTACTGTTAGTCAAAACCCATGCCAGGGACCGTGGCACCAAGCTCCCAGGGTGGGTGAATGAGGTCTGGTACCTTCTCAAAGCCTTCCCTGGCACTGTTTTAAGTTGTTACTGCAGGCAGAGCTCTGGGTCCTCTGCTGTTAAGTGCAAGAGCTGTTTTTGTGCTGGATTCTCTTTCTCTCTTGTGTTACCAGATTCTCATCAATCGTTAGACTTAACTAACCTTCTCCAAATTAAGATTTGTCATCTCTGGAACCTGTGTGCAGATCTGAACTGTTTTAAGACACAACTGCTGAAATGTTAAATGTTATTCTGTTTCTGGTCTGGTAAAATAAGGGGAGACTCTCCAGACCTTTATGAAATAGCTTCTCAAAGCTGGGCACTATGTCTGTGCAGCAGCAATTATGAGTGTTCTGCTCTGAAGAGGTGGAAAACATATTCCTGGAAGGAAAAGAAAGCAAAAAACCAAACCCTTGCTGTCTTTCTGGCCAGAATGCATTGCCAGACATGTGTCTTGTTACTCTGCATCCTAGATCAGAAAAATGTTATTTGAATTCTCCTATTTCTTTAAAATTTCATTTCTGCTTCAATTCAATGAAAGCGTTCACTTATATTAACCCTTTCAGTGTCCTCTTGAGAAAAGACAGCTGTCATTTATACTTGCCCTTTGCACTGAGAAGCCGAGTCAGCCCACTTTCTCGTCATTCCCTTTTACTGACCCGCTTCTGAAATGTCGTGGGCCAAGATTAAGCTTTCGTAGGCCACAGTGGCTGAGACTGTGATATTGTGAAGTTTATTGTGTGTAGTGCCTGTAAGAGGGTGTTGTGTGAGTGAAGAGCAGCCTGAAGAAGCCCAGTTAAACTTGCTTGGGTAATGGTGGTACAGGGGAACTCTCGAGTTCCCTGGAAAAACTAGCACTACTGTCATCTTACACGATAACCCAAGGGCAAGCAGACAGAAAATATGCTTTGTTTCTCTTTGGGTAATGCCAATTTGTGGATTAGAGCATTTCTAATTTATGCTTTATTGTTGTTTTTGAGCCAAATTTAGTGAACTGGTATCTTTAAGATGTATTGCATGTAAATTTTTTTAATATTTTTTGGTTGCTGTTGCATAATGTGTATTTGGTTTCAAGTGGAAAGGAGGTTTTGTTCTGCTTTTCACTTGCATATTGTACAAATAAAGCTCCAATGACTGTTCGATTTAGTAAGGAAAATAATAAATGCAGTCTGTGTTTCTTTCCAAGAAATATCTGCCAATGAAGTTTTGTGTTTGTTATGAAAAAATAGGATGGAAACTAGCTCATGCATGCATTCAGCAAAAGCTCATATTCTTGATACAGCTTGAACAAATCAACTAAATACTGAATGGTGATAATGCTCTGTTACTAATCTCTTAAGGTTGTGAACTTGTCAGTCTTAAAGTGAAGTCTGTAGTCGGTTTAGTTGCTTTTATACATTTACCTTGGGGGGAGGTGGAAAGAGCCATTTGTTAGAGCACGATATATTCAGTATAGGAACATTTAAAAAAAATGAAGTCTGGTAACCTTACAACATAATGTCAGATTTTATCTGTAGCCTGAGATTTGTATTTTAAATATCTTTTACTTAGGCATAGTAATTGAAATATAACTTAGACTGATTTTGACTTTTTGATGAGTAGAGTAATAAAGCAGAGGTAGCCTGGAAGACCTTGGCTGGAAGGGACCTCTGAAGGTCCAGCCCCCTACTCAGAGCAGGGCCAGCTTAGATCAGGTTGGACAGGGCCTCGGCCGCAGATTCTTGTGGTTTTTGCCATTTGATGTAGAGGATGTGGAGAAAAGATTTGGCTTGCAGTAGAGTTTTCAAATGTTAGCTGAGAAAACTCCCAAAGTTTCTGGTGTTCAAGCAAAGTTAATTACAGTGATAAGAGGCAGAAAGTCATGATTTAAATCAGCATTCACAACTAAATGGTATTGAAGTCCGAGTGCTGAGTACTCTGAAAATACGTGATCACTGACAGACATTGATATCCTTCGTGGTACCTCTGATCACTTGCTTTCAGTCCAAGAGTCGTGTGTCTTGAAGAACTGAAAATCATACTGTGTTGGGTTTTGCCTAATAAATGGTTTAGTTTATATATAAATCTAACTGTGTAGGTGTGATGTTGGCTGTGTGTTTACATTTCAACAGTAAGTTTAATATGCTTTAGTTTATCTGAGTTTTGTACTGAGACACAAGTCAGTCATATAAATTAGATCTGTGGCTGAAATGAGGGTTAATGTGGTAGACAGTATGAAGTGTGGCTGTGGTGGCTTAAGACTTTTATGGTAATTAGTAAGGGCTTGGAAACTAATACTATACTGGGTGTCAGTGCTGTCTACATCATTATTAATTTTCATTTTATTGGTTTTAATGGCTTGTTTGTGCACTTGTTTGCACAAGTATACGCTTCTAATGCACAGTAACAAGTATTGATAGGAATAAATTAAGTGTATGAGTTTGTGCAGATTTTTCTTTTGAAAATTGATTCCATGGTATCCAAAAGACTTAGTTCCAGTCTTTCATGGCATTACAATTTTAGGATGCATTAGCTAGATTGATGTCTAACAGTGCTTCACTTGAATTTATTTAGTAGTCTAGCAGAAAGCGTGCAACAGCATGTAATGGCTTTAATTGCAGTGTGAATGAGCACTTTGAATTTGTTTTATTTGGCTTTGTCTTTTTTTTCACCTTCAGATGTTCAGTTCTGTTGTGTGAGATGAAGTTCTCATGACCCCTTGTGCTATTTAGCATATCCCATTTGTTCATTAAAGCTTTTGGTATAGTGATGCATCTGTCACTGACTGGCACGTGTTACCAAGTCACTTGCCAAAGGTTTTCTTTTTTACCAAGTAATGGAACTGTTTTGTTTGTTTTCGTTTGTGATTAGATTGATTGTGGGCAGCGTTTTGAGGGAAGACAGGATCCTAAAGATGTTTCAAATAGGTTTGATGGTTTTGACAGCAATAGCGGCAGAACTTTTCCCAGGGAAATTCTCCACCCGCCTGATGAAATAAAGCATTACTAAGCTCTGTTCTGCGAAGGAAGGTGTTTTGCAAAGCTGTTATTTGTAAAATCACTGCTATAGTGGATATAGCAAGCAGTTCAGTGAAGATGAGGAGATCTATTGTATTTTTCTCATAAATAAATACAGTAGAATATAAACGATCCCATTGCTTCCCCCTCCCCCTCATTGGTGGATGGTCTTGTTTTCTGTGTTTTGCTGTTTTAAGAAATTAAAAATTCACATTAAAACATGATGTTTTGATGTAGACAACATAAGTTATGTTTTGTCCTGGTTCTTTAGGGCAGCAGTCAATAGTAAAGGCTAGTCCTGCACTATAACAGCAGATGGACTTCATGGTTGAATTTACTGTAGTGCACATTCCGGCGGGTCAGAGATCGACAGGGGAGCTGGGAAGCACAGGGTGGTCAGAACACACTGCAGCGATGGTTGGCCATGACCCTGGGACCAGCCCGTGCAGATGCCTTCAACGTCTAGCCCGTAGGGATGGTTCAGCAAGCAGCCCACAGGTGGGTTTTGGTGTAAACAGCTATAAACCCATCTTTTCTGTGGAAAAAAACAGGGCACATGTTGGGATGGTAGATGACCTCTTACAATCTGGTGCCGTCCTATGCGGGGCCAGCGCTCAGAGCTATGACCTGCTGCATCTGCGTGCTGTGCTCACCTGCCGCATCTTCATGATACCAGTGGGCAGGAGGAGTTCCCACCACATCACTAGACAGACATCATGTGACTGGTTTAAGCTCTCCCCTGGACTAGGGGCTTCATAAATGCAGTGGGATTGATGTTACTTGGAAGGTTATTTATTTTTTTTTTTCCCCCTATTTAGCAAGCATGATTTTTTTTCAGAGGCAACATGAAACATTCAGCTGGACAGCAAAGCAAATTCACCCCCTCCTTAAGACTGAAATAAACCCCTGCTCATGAAGACCCCATAATTTACCATCAGTGCAGTTCAAGGGGAAGCATTGCTGGCTGGTAGGTGATGTAAATGCTATTCAAGATTATTCTGCTAGTGTCTTCAGGTAACTTATTTGAGAGTTTTTTCTGTTTACTATCTTCACTTAGCTGTATACTGAATCCTGTGACTAAATTAAAAAGCAGAGTAGCGTAATTGGGTTTTTACCTTAAATAGGTAGCTCTAAAAGCCATCCTGCAGAGTCGAGAGTGAGACAAGAAGTCATCCCGATTGTCATGTAACTGCCTACTTGTGGGCCCATGTACACAAGACTTCCATATTTTTCTTGGCTAGCAAGCAAAATTCATTAATACCTATAAACAACTAAAAAATAATTCAAGTTTTCATTGTTCATATAGCATTGCATTGCTTTAAACAAGTCCAGCATAATTTTAAAACCATGCAAGTGTAAGTTGAGATAATTCCTTAATGATGAGAAGTCTTGGAACCCAAATGAAACCTCTTGAATAGTTTTAGTATTCTCTGACTGGTGGAAACCTGGAGTCAACCTGTTTATTCGCATCATCAATGGATGGCAAGCAGAGATTTTTCTAGAACTAAATACATAGTCAGTTTGAAAACTTTTGTCTTCCTGATCGTATACACTAGAAAAATGACTTGTTTCTTAGTACAGTATAAACAAACAGCACAGCAGTTTGATGCTAATAATGAAAGCATCATTGTATTAGTGTGGAGAGAGCATCAGAGCTGATGCAGCTGTGCCATACCAAAATGATTAAATGGTACCACTTAACTTGGAGCAGAAGTAGTTTATCTCAGGGGGTTTTGACATACAAGTGGAACTAATATGCTACACTTTCCGTCCTTGACATCTTCTATAGAGGCAGGCTTCTTGTTCTCCATATGTTAATGGTTTACCTGAAGCTGAAGACCATGGTCCTCAGCAGTTAAAGCACTTGGGAGGCTGGCAGACAGAGCACAGAGCTAAGCCGGTTTGGTCAGTCTTAACGTGGTGCATTTCCTTTTCTGAAAGGTTGCCTTGATACTTTCCTGGCTCTGGTGTTTTCACGTTCTTTTTAAGATGCTTTCCTTTAAATTATTGAGGTAAATGAGCTTCTATTTATAGAATCATAGAATCATTAAAGTTGGAAAAGACCTCAAAGATCATCAAGTCCAACCATCACCCCAACACCACCATGCCTACTAAACCACATCCCGAAGTGCCACATCTACACATTTTTTGAACACCTCCAGGGATGGTAACTCCACCACTTCCCTGGGCAGCCGATTCTAATGCCTGACCACTCTTTCAGTAAATAAATTTTTCCTAATATCCAATCTAAACCTCTCCTGATGCAACTTGTGGCCATTGCCTCTTGTCCTGTGGCTTATTACTTGGGAGAAGTAACTAACGATAGTTAGTTTGACGTGTATAGTTCAGTTCAACATGTATTTTTGCTTGGGAGTGGCAGCCTTTGGATGCACAGAGAAAAAGGAGTTGTTCTAGGTGGGTGAGAATTGTTAGGAATAAGTAGGCACTCTGGGTTTTTGTTGTGAAAGCTGACGTTTTTGTTAACTGGGTGTTCATTTCAAAGTAAGTACATACAACTCAAAGCTATTTGACTGACTTAATTTCCGTTCCTTTATTACTCCCCTACCCCGTTTCCCCTGTCATTTGCTGATTCAATGCAAGCCCCCTGTAACAGCTGGAAAACCTCCTGCAATAGCAGAAGCAAAAAAGAAGGAATAGGACAAGACTTAGGTGAGTTAATTTTGAAGTATTTGTTGTATAGAGATTACAGGTTAATGTGTTCAGGCTTGATTTTGGTATGTGATCTCAAGATCAGTACAGAATGTTTTATGGAGTTTTTCAGAAATGCTTTCAAATTAGCTGTCTCTATAGCACTTTATTGAATTTTAAAACTTGTTCAGCAGATCAGTGAATTTTCCTTTCTCCTTTTGTACTTAATCCCTCCAGTCTTCTGTGACAGCCCAGCTGATACTTGCTATATTGTGACAGATGCTATAAAAGTTCTCTTAAATATCAGAGCCATTGAATAAAGGGATAAATAGATAGTGACTTGCAGATGATTACAGAAGTTTTTGAGTTTTTCAGATGTGGGGGCTCTGATGTAGTCAGTAGAGATGCATGCTCCTTTGCAGCAGCTCTTAAACATACTGGTGGCACGTTTGATTTCTTCAGTTAACTTCCGTGGCTACTTCTGAAGTGGTTTAGACATTGTATAGAAATCTGCAAGTTAAAAACCCCTGGTAAGATGCATAGATTTGTAGACTTTTGATTTTTTTGACCTTAAGAAACTGCTAAAAAATGATTTAAAAAAATCACAATTTTAGAATTATGTTTAGAAAGGGAAGTTAATTTCTCTGACCTTTTTTATCTACACCATTATATTGGAGAACTTTCTGGCTGCGTATATGTTTATCAGAATACTTTAGGAAAATAAAGCAGAGTAAGGAGCCTTGTGCTGTAATTTTGAGTGCAATGAAACTAAAAAAGAAGGAAATGCTGTGTTTTTGTTCTATTGGTTGGAGAATGTGGAAGACTTTTAAAATAATTTTATTAACTTCATTTGACAGAGGTACATTTATGTATGTACAAAATGTATGTCTCGTCTAAAACTTCAGTGTCACTTAGGATCTTTTGCTGCTCAGCAACAAGAACTGTAAAAGAATTTGCACTGGGTCTAGTACAGAGACTAATGAGTTAGTATTTTTGCCTTTTATGAAGTACTGTGAAGAACATATTAACATTGCAACAATGTACTTTTTAAGACAGAGTGAGTTTACAAATGTAAACTGGTATGTTGTTAGTTGTCTTAAGGAAAATGTCAGGTGCACAGTATGCATTTATTTTCATAGAGACGCCCCGTTGCTGCTATTGAAAAGCAAGAAGGACTTAATATTAACCACATGATTGTGGTCAAATGCACTGAGTTATTTCTGGAGCAGGACTTTCAAAAGTACCAGACTGGGTGTCATAGTTATCCAAGTAACACCCTCATAAGTATTCACTTGTGTTTTGCAGTAGCAGTATTTCTTTTTTCATTATTCTTGAAAGCATATGAGTGCACCTGTGTGCAGGCTTTCTCTGGTTGATGGCTGGTCTCCTAGGTAGTGCTCTGTGAAGAGCACGCCTCAAGTTGTTTGTGCCATTACGTTAAAGAAGCAGGCAGATAAACTTCGATGACTCCTTGCTTGTCGGCTTTAAATGTCTCCACAAGCACCCAGGCAGGGCTTGTCTCTCTCCCCTGTTACTAGAGGGACCGTGGGAAGACTGACCAAGGAAATCAGACTTTGACTCAGTAATTTCTGTTGGCAAATTTGCTTTGCTAAATTAGTGCTCCATGTATGGTGTTGGAACAGGGAAGGCAGACTATGTTCACTTAAAACTGGGGAAGTTTCTGTCTGTTTGTCGTGAGGGATGGATCTGACTTTTACACTAATGACCTTCTCGTCTGTTTATTAAATATTGCCCATGACTTTTTACTTAATTCATTCAAGCACATTTTTCTTCTACAGGTCCATTAAAGTAAAAAATTCAATACACCCTCAGCAGAAAGGTTATTTGTGAAGTCAGTGAAATCAATGCAAGATGCCTATTTGCGGATTAAATTTTTGTTTATAGTTGAAGTTTTCTTCATTATTCTGTTAGGTTAAGGTTCTGACTCTTATGAGCCTATAGGAATATGAGGAGTGTAAAAATAAGAATACTGAGTCTCTTGGATATATATGTAAGCTTGAAATGCTTCATTGGGTATGAAGTGACTAGAAGAACATGCATGGCAAGTCTGTCCAGTGTCATCATCTGGGATATGTAATCTTTTGCATGTTCTTGGTTAGTATCTGGCAATCTGGAAACTAATGTGGTTGTCTTGGAAACAGGGTTTATTTTCCTTTTGTGAATATCTAGTTGTGAAATCCTTGTCTTCCTTGAAAGTTTGGAAGTACTACTTCTGAAAGAAAAAACCACAAATTTAAGATGCTTGTCCTCTATTTAAAGAATTGATAGGGAAGTCTATAAGTGATGTTTGCATTGTGTGCTTTAGTTATAGTTGTATGATTATGTTGCTAAAACAGTCTTCAGGTTTTTCTTTAGGTAAAATGTTTGTGCTTAGTATTGATATTTGTCTGGGAATTATCTGCAGTAAAACACTTTGCCAAGATTCCCTAGGTTAATATTTAGATAGAAAAATTACAGTATAACTGATGCATTGAGAAAGTTAAATTCCTTAAATGAACTGATACTGTCACTTCCAGTCTTGTCCCTTGCTTTGCTTTAAATTAACAGCATACGTTAAAAACTTGAATTTTCTGTGAAATTGTAGCATAGTATTTGCCAGACAAAATATCAGCAGCAGACAGAAGAGCACAGGACAGCTTTTTTAGTAGCCAAAGAGCTAACATACACAGCATAAAATGTCAAAGCAAAATAGAAACTGAGTCAAGAAATAACCATCTTTTAAATTGCTGAGGATTTATTAGGATTTGTATGAAAATATGAAACAATGTTCTTGAAAGAAGTCTAACTTTCCTGGTCTGTAGCTTATTTGTCTGGTCACAGCAGTCTCAGAGTTTGTTATTATTAACAGTGTAATTTCATTACAATTTTTAGAGATAAAGGTCCAGACTGAATAATTTTCTATGTTTTGTTCTTAAATTTGTTAAGTGAATTAAGTTCTAATGGGGGTATTAGTATATTTCTCTTCCAAGTATGTTTGTCTCCAGTACCAATTTAAAAGACTCTCAAACACTGAGAAGTACTGCAGAGAATACCTTTTTCTTTTATTCTTTCATAGAAGAAGGTGCTTTTTTGGTGGAGCTCACACTTTGAACAATACAACCTGTCCAAGGGAAGGGGACCATGGCAGGGTCTTGTTGAGCCATTGGAACCCATTTGCGTGACCATCTCTTTTGTTCTGTCTTCCGTCTCTTCGTCCCGCCCTGCGTCTTGTGCTGCATCTACATTTCAGATTGATCTCTCTTTTCAGAACTTAATTGGTCATTTTATTTTTTCTTAAATGTTGTTTTTCCTTCAAGTATGTTCTGATTTTTTTTTCCTTTCTGTTTCCCTAGAATGAGCTCAAGCTTTCTATTTAAGGCCTGAGATGAAGCTTACTGACATAAGTGGAGGGGATCTTGAAGGCTATAGTTGTTATCAGATCTTGCAAAAAGCTTTTAGTGACCTAGATTTTGGCCCTGATGTACAATACTGACGAAAATATTGTGCATCCAGAAAGAAGGAATTAATCACAGATTGTTTTTCCACAAATGACAGTAAAGTCAGTGATGTACTGTAATGCTATGTTGCTCCATTCTGGACTTAATAGCGTTGATATCTGTTTACCTTGACAGGCCACAAACTTCCCACTTTCACCTCAAATTATGATCTCGTAAGTCTTACATGAAAAAAGGGCATTAAAATAACATGTTATTGAAGCTATAAACAAAGCTGAGGTAGTCCTTGAGCTTTTTTCACATTCCTCTAAATAAATGTCATTTCTTCCACTTTAACAATATTAGTAAACTGTGTTCAAAAAAAAGTATTCCATTTATACCTTCCTGATCAAATAATAATTCTCCATGCTGATTACTAAGTATTATATAATTATATTCCCTGGCTCCATTTTAGCTGAACAATTTTTCATTCTTTCTTCCCAAACTGCAAACAAGCAAAGAAGCAAAACCCAAACCCCTTATACGGTAACAGTTCTGTAGAGTTGCAGTATGTGCATCATTATGTTATTGTGGTCACGACCCGGAAATTTGGTTGATAATCACGTGTTCTAGCATCTTTCCTGAATTTTGTGGGAAAACATTATATTGTTAAAGGTCTCAGAACTTTTCCTTTCAGATTAACTTTTAGAAAACTTCAAAGTTTTCTAGTTGTTCTCTATGATCCAGTGACTTTGTCCTGGAGAAATCTGTTTTACCTTTCTGTGTTGTAATTAGAAATGGTGACATGGTTTTTCATCCTCAGAAATTAAAATGTACATAATTCAAAGTTTTCTAAGGATAAAAAGGAACTACAGTTTTTTTTTTCCCATTGTGTGTTTCACTGCAGGATGTTGCTGAGTCTGGCTTCAGCAGGGTTACCCAAAGAGAAAGCAAACTCCAGAGGAGAGATTATAGATTCATTCAAGGAGAAACGGTATTTTTGTTGTCTTTTGTAATTAAAAAAACACAGAACAAAACAACTAATGAACACTTTCCTTTTACTGTAAGAAAGGAAGGAAGTTGATTGAAGCCAGTCATTTACAGCCAGCGAGAGAGAGACGTAGTTGCTTTCGCAGTGATGAAACCCACATCTCTGGAGGATGAGGTATCCAGTCATCACATCATGTTTAAGACAGAAGTTTCTATCTCTGATGCTCAGCACAAAGACAACCCCCATCTCTAGCTTCACTTAGACATGTAACACTTAGCTGTAGACAATCGCATTGCAAGTGCTAGACAATCCCATTGGGTTGAAATAGCCTCTACAAATCTCTGGAGTTAATAATGGATGGAAATACAAAATGGCTTATCCAAGCTGCTCTTCACACAACTTATTTTTAGAACTCCTCATTAATTGTAGTTGGGTATATTTGTTAGGAAAGGTAGGGTTTAATTTCACTTGCGTTGTTTTTCTTTGAGGGTAGGATATGTATCCCATAGTGAGACGGCTTCCCCACACTCCTGGTCTTGAAGGGCAGGTGAGGAATCAGTTTGCCCTCTGACAAACTGGGTAATTTTTGTTCCTTTTGTGTTTTCTGTTTGTGCTTAAATGGATTCTGTTCGTGTGTTGATCTGCTGTCTTTTTTTTCCTTCCCTTTCTGGAGTGCTCCAGTAGTGGCTGTCTCAGCAGAGGGACAGGGACAGTGGCTGTGAGTTATCCCCTCTGGTTTAGCCCCACTCTGGGATTTTTTTTCCCTTTGGGGACTCCCCAGCTGCCTTGCTCAAGAGGTGGTGATGTACAGGGGAAGAATGGGGATCATGTCCTGGGCAGAATGCAATTTGCACTGTTGCTGGATTAGAAAAAAATGCTTTAAAAAGTTTATTTTTGTTCTTTCTCTCAGATAATCTGAACTTTTAAAAAATTTATATGAAAATATGATTTCCTTTAAGTTCTGAGATTTTTTTTTTTAAATAGAGTGAGTAATGTTTCAGCTTTGATAAAAATAAAGTACGCTTTCTGATATCTTTTTGATCCTTACTTATATGTGCTTAAACTTTCAACTCCGTTTCCTTATGACTGGTCATGTAAGCTACTCGGTCCGTTTTTTAAGTGTTCATGTTTTTATACATAGCAAACCTCTGAATAAAACATACCTGTTTAATATGTTACATCCTAACTTCTGCTTGAACTGAACTCTTTGTATTATTAATGGAAAATATCACGGATGGCTGAAATTTGACATATAAAAGAAATGGCAGATTTTTTAGCTTGTTTAAGGCATCTTATTCTTTATGTGTAAGAGCTGTCAGAAGGTGGTAAACAGATCTCAGAACAGCAGCATTTATAACCAAATTTCTCTCATGAAATACAGATAAATCATACAACAGAACAGCTAATTAAACTGTAGTCTATAACAAGTCACTGGTATCCTGTCCAGTAGCAACCCTGGTGCTTCATTCAAGCCAAACAGCTTGAGTTTACAGTGTGTTTAATTTGAGCAACAGAGATTTGTGCATGAATACAAGGAGGATTAGAATGTTATTTAAGCAGTACTTCAAGGTAAGCTGTGATGAACACAGGACTTGAAGAGCGTTTCCTTGCTCACCTCTGTTGTTGCAGCCTTTGCTGGCTGCAGCACCGTCTCACGTCTCTGACTTTGCAGCTATGGCTACCTCAGCCCGAACCACCCCGTTGGAGGGCTATTCTATGACTTTCTTTAACCTGTCCATGCTGGGAAAATCTTCTGGTTTCGAAACCAGAAAACTTGGTGTTACTTTGCACAACTCTGCCTCTCTTTGTAGGTATTAAGCATTTTGTTGATGGATTCTGTGCTATGGCGTTAGTAATGAAGGAGGTGCTAGAACAAGGAAACATGAGAAAAACTTTGGTTTCTGTCTTAAATAAGGTTGTATGTACTTGTTAAACTTAGAGCTTGGCCATATTTTTGTGAAGATCAGTTTGTTTCTAGTGCTTTGTTAACTTTGTTGTTTAACTGGAGCACAGTACTATTTTAGAGGCCGTTCTTTGCCTCAGAATGGAAGTGTTTGCTGCTGCACTGGAGCAGAGCATCTATGGATGAAACATTTGGCCTCATACCTTTTGCATGTTGGTGTTTTCCAGCGTCACATGTAAAGTCCTATAGTTTTTCAGAAATATTAGAGAATAATCTTTGAGATTTCCCTTTTGTACTCACACTAGAGCCGATAAAATTTTTTTTGCAAGGCCACTCGGCAGTAGCCACTCACCCTACGTCGTTCAGGCTTTTGGCAGGAGCCAAAAGTGTTAAGCCAGTGCAGCATGCTCATGCGGGTTCTTCTCACTAAGAGTTGCCTCTGGTTTACTGTTATGCGTATGATGAATGCTCAGGTGATTTAAATTCCAGAGGAGAAAGTTTTTTTTTTTCACCTTCTGTCAAGACTTGTAGTAGGAGCTGGACATCTGTATCCCCCAGAGGTCCTCTGCTGCACTGGGTACCTCAGAGCCAGATTCCCGTCTTCATTCTGTTGCCCTTTTCCCAGCAGTTACTATTTGGTTTTCCACATAAAAAACTCTGATAATGCCAGCCATATGTCATTACCTGGTATCATTCAAATACCATTTGATAGGTGTTTTCAAAAGCAAGAGGAAGGCTTACTCTCTCCACCCTTTGTAGTATATTGACAATTTTTTTAAGCAATCATGGTGTATCCTTTACACAAACACAGGTGGTTTGAAATTGTCTGCTAATACGTTCCTGTTAGAGGATGTGTGACTTCACATACCTATTTATTTAGATTGGGTAATTTATTTGACAGTAATTGTATTTCATGCAATTTTTAAAACTTTTATGGGCTATTTTAAGTGGTCTTATAGGGTGAAGTGTAAGTTCTTATGTTTAACATGTCCACAAGTGTATGAAAATATCCACTGAAATTGTGTATTAAGCTGGCAGAATTTTCCTGGGTTTGTTATTACATTTCTAACTATACTTAGAGCTTCAGGAAAAATATGTGAAGATGCTCTGGAATTTCATGAGGTGTATCTCCCATTTAAAAATTACTTCTGTAAAGATTTTCTCTTTTGCTGATACTGAATTAGTTTAACAAACAAAACAGTTTTGTGGCAAAAAATACTGTAAATCAGTTGCAGAATTCTGTCTGAACCTGTATAAGATAATACATTCAACATCTCTCTGCACAATAATGAGAACAGGCTGTTCCTCGCTGTGCGGTTCGTTCACAGTTATTTCTTCGTGCTGCCATCGTAGCAGCAGGTGTTTGATTTTGCTCCAAGTTGTAGCAGAAGAATTTGAAATGCTGCCGTTTGAAGTTAACTTCCAGGGAGCGATGAGGGTGGCCTGTCAGGCCGTGCTTGTTTTGTTTCATGTCACCCTGAGAAAATCAGTTTAAAATAATTTGATAATATTTTTCAGTGCCTCATTGTGCCCTGTTTGTTTAGCGTGTCTCAGAGAAGTGGCTTCTGATCTGGCCCTAGTAATGTTGTTGTTTGATCAATGTTGTCATTAATTTGACTGCATGTGGAGATAGTCTTTGGGAATAGGTGAGTACATCAGCTTTTTTCTTTTGACTGCTTATAATGTAGAGGGAGATTAAAATTTTAGACCTTTTTAAAGGTAAAATCTGGCAACAAAGTGAATCGTACAGGTAGTTACTGTGGACAGATATACACATTCTGACTTTTTCTGTCTAAATGAGTGACAGTCTTTTAGAGATTTTTTGAGCAATTGTCTAAAACATAACATTCTACATCTTAAGCCTACATTTGAGGAGGACGCCAAAGAAAATATTAATGCTCATTACCATTCTTCCCAGTAAAAATGGGCAAATGGGTTCTTAACCCATTTAGTCTTACGATTAAATCATAAATGTCTATCAGCATTTCGTGTTCCCGTATGAGATAAATGTCTGTCAGCATGCACTGAACCAGATAGGGGTCTATACAACTGGCAGTCAGGGAGTGGGGCTTTTGGTTGTGTGGTTTATGCTTTTATTTTTGTGTTTAATCCTTTCTCAACTCTTGAACACAACAAGGCTGATACCCTTTCTGTAATGTGTGGTATTTTAAAACCTCAGATGTCACCCATTCCCTTGCCCTGTTGATGAGTTTGTGTGTTCTGTGAATGCTTACGGATCAGAGAGTGGAGGAAAACTCTGTATTCGCTTCAGTTAGTGAATTTAAATAAAAAACCCTGTGGTTATGGATAACACTAAATACCTGCTGTGTTTTTGTAGAAATCACTTCAAAGTTCAAGTATTTAATAATGTCAGAGGATTTTAAGAGAGCCTAATGGCCGGATCGAGCTTGCACGCTACAGTGATCCGTGGGCAGAACCAGCATCTCCAAGGCCTGCATCAGAGCATTCAGGTGAGGCATCTGCCTCTCTGCATTGGCTATAGAGTTTCGGGGTGTCTCTGGGGTTGCTCGTACTGCTGGCTATGTAGGGACCTGGCCAGTCTGCCCCTCACACTGTTGCCTTCCTTTCAGACTGGAACGGATACTGGGAGGGAGTGGGACTCCGAAGGTGTCTGTGATGTGGATGACCAGCATGCTGGGATTGAATACTGGATCAATCAGCTGTCTTTTGATGGTAAATGGTCAGGAGAGGTTGTCTTGACTTGGGCTAGATTCTGATCATCTTTGTTTCTAGTGGCAGTCATATACAAGGGGCAAAGGCTTTTACCACTCAGCTGGTGGTTTTTGTTTGCTTTTTCATGTCGGTGCCCAGAAAGTCTACAGCCAGTGCAGGCAGGGGATCGCTGCAGTAAGAGCTACTTACGAAGAATCATGGAATCACAGAATCGTAGGAGTTGGAAGGGACCTCTGTGGGTCATCTAGTCCGACCCTCCCGCCGAAGCAGGGTCACCTACAGCAGGCTGCACAGGACCTCATCCAGGCGGGTCTTGAATATCTCCACAGAAGGAGACTCCACAGTCTCCCTGGGCAGCCTGTTCCAGTGCTCTGTCACCCTCAGAGTGAAGAAGTTCTTCCTCATGTTCAGATGGAACTTCCTATGCTGCAGTTTGTGCCCATTGCCCCTTGTCCTGTCACTGGGCACCACTGAAAAGAGTCTGACCTCATCCTCTTGATACCCACCCCTGAGATATGTATAAGCATTTATAAGGTCCCCTCTCAGCCTTCTCTTCTTCAGGCTGAACAAGCCCAGCTCCCTCAGCCTTTCCTTGTAGCAGAGATGCTCCAGTCCCCTCACCATCCTCGTAGCCCTCCGCTGGACTCTCTCAAGTAGCTCTTCATCTTTCTTGAAGTGGGGAGCCCAGAACTGGACAGAGTACTCCAGATGAGGCCTCACTAGGGCAGAGTAGAGGGGGAGGAGAACCTCCCTCGACCTGCTGGTCGAACCAACCAACCAATCTAAAAAAACCCTAAGGTGCAGAATTTGTCCCTCAGGCCTGCCACATCAGACTGTCCGTGCAAAGGAGGAGAGCACTTGTGTGCCTCCACCGTCCCTGTGTATGCTGAGTGCAGCTCCACGAGGTTGCAGGTTTACTTGTCTTCCACGTTGTGTCTCCGGTCTCTGGTTCTGTGAGCAGAATGTGAACCATCATCAGAATAAGATGCCCTTGAAAAATCTGCCAGGGATTTGTGTCATGATTGATGAAGGAGTTTTTGTTATGTTTGGAAGATGTAGTTATGTGTAAAATAAAATTAAAGGCAGAAGTGAAGTAACTTTCCTTGTTTGGGAAAGCTAAGTAAGAGTTTGCTTCTGTTCAGCTGGGAGGGAAGATGACAGTCGGAAATAGTTAAATCCTGTATTTATTAAGTTCTAATGAAAACTAGAGCATACACAAATATGCTGCTCTTCCTTATTGCCTGAGAGGGACTGTGATCAACATATTTTGTAATGAAAGGTATATTATTGAAAGAAAAAATGTTAGCTTTTTTTTTTTATTATTACACTTTTAAACCTATTACTGAACTTTGGAGTTCAACATATTGAAGTTCATGTGCTGTTGGCAAAATGACAACTTTTCTGTATAGAAGCTGAATTTTGAATCGCAGAACTCTGTACCAGCAGAGTATGTAGTACCTTTCCACAAATCACTGATCATATAATAACAGTATGAATTTCTGAGGGAACAGTAATGTGTTAAATACTTAAATATCCGAAGCTTGGTTCGTGCCTCATCTGGCATCAGAGGCAGAGAAAATGAGGTATATTGATCTTTTTCCAGCACTTTTGTAAAGTCTGAAACATATTTTGTTTGATGCACCACTGCCTTTTGGTAAAATGAGGTGAAAAAGTTCCATTTTCTATCATGAGCCAACCAAAACCCAGCATGTTTTCAGGGTCCAATTTAGCATTGTTGTTCGCATTACAAATTGATGTGAAACCGCAACTGCTGAGGCTTTCTGGCATGTACAAAACATTTGTTCAGCTAGGAAATGAGTGGGGAAAAAAGAGCCAGTGGTGACATGTCCAGATGGGAGGACGTTGGGGTGCTGCAAAGCAGAACACCTGGCAGCAAGGAATGGGCAAATAGCATCCATCGCCGTGTGTCTGGATGCAGGGAATCCGTGAGAGTGGGCATTGCGGCTTTGTTGAGGACCGCCGCTTCCGAGGTCTGGATCCTTTCACGCTGATGCTTTGTGAAATGTGGTGATTTGGTGTGAAGCTAAAAAAAAAAATATATATATATATATATATACATATATATATATATATTGCAGACACTTTACCAGTAATTCAGGCTGGAGAGTTGGGCAGACAGGAACCTGATGAGGTTCAACAAAGGCAAATGCAGGGTCCTGCACCTGGGGAGGAACAACCCCATGCATCAGTACAGGCTTGGGGGGGACCTGCTGG
>Ga0065711_1032560_pt1 | contig 27105 bp, 9 predicted proteins | sample Hoacrofraction12_FD_59098 | JGI IMG/M metagenome (GOLD analysis project Ga0065711, IMG submission 59098) | Hoatzin crop microbial communities from Cojedes, Venezuela - Epithelial fraction 12 v2 (version 2) | ecosystem: Host-associated > Birds > Digestive system > Esophagus > Crop | place... | reverse complement strand
GGAGACTCCACAACCTCCCTGGGCAGCCTGTTCCAGTGCTCCGTCACTCTCAGAGGGAAGAAGTTCTTCCTCATGTTCAGACGGAACTTCCTGTGCCTCAGTTTGTGCCCGTTGCCCCTTGTCCTGTCCCTGGACACCACTGAAAAGAGTCTCGCCCCACCCTCCTGACACCCACCCTTCAGATATTTATAAGCATTTAGAAGGTCCCCTCTCAGCTTTCTCTTCTTCAGGCTGAACAAGCCCAGCTCCCTCAGCCTTTCCTTGTAGGAGAGGTGCTCCAGTCCCCTCATCATCCTCATAGCCCTCCTCTGGACTCTCTCCAGTAGCTTCTCATCTTTCTTGAAGTGGGGAGCCCAGAACTGAACACAGTACTCCAGATGGGGCCACACTAGGGCTGAGTAGAGGGGGAGGAGAACCTCCCTCGTCCTGCTGGCCACACTCCTCTTGATGCACCCCAGGAAACCATTGGCCTTCTTGGCAGCCAGGGCACACTGCTGGCTTATGGTTAACCACCAGCACTCCCAGGTCCCTCTCCGCAGAGCTGCTCTGCAGCAGGTCAGCCCCAAGCCTGTACTGGTGCATGAGGTTGTTCCTCCCCAGGTGCAGGACCCTGCACTTGCCCTTGTTGAACCTCATCAGGTTCCTCTGTGCCCAACTTTCCAGCCTGTCCAGGTCTCGCTGAATGGCAGCACAGCCTGCTAGTGTATCCACCACTCCTCCCAGTTTGGTGTCATCAGCGAACTTGCTGAGGGTGCACTCTGTCCCTTCATCCAGGTCATTGATGAAGAAGTTGAACAAGACTGGGCCGAGTACTGAACTTTTAGGGGATGTCAAGCGTGCTGGACAGCTACATCCCCACAGCCTCCCCTTGTCCCAAGTGGTGCCTCTGAGATGACTTGCAGTGCTCTGTCTGCTGCCGCCCTGGCCAGCAGTGGGCTCCGTCTCCACAGGGCACCACCATGCTGCCATGCTCCTCTGAAATGAGAGCACGGGAGGGAGGTTACAGTGGGGATGGCTGACCCAGTGTGAAGCCTGTCAGCTCAAGGCCCGCCAGGTACACCTGAGAAAGAGGCGGCACTGGAGCAGCCCAAGGAGCTCAGCCCGTGCCAAGCACCAGGCTGGCCAAGCCACTACCTGGTAAAGTGCGGGTCTCGCCAGCTGGAGACCAGAGATCTGGCTGCTGCCTTGCCTCAGCGAGCTCCTGCAGCCTCTGCCCACCATGCCGTGCCAGGGCGCTCTCAGAAGGAATGGTGGCCTTTCAGACGCCAAATGCTGAGAGAGGCTCCGCCGTGGCGGCTGGGCAGTGCGGCCGCGCTGGGTACAGTGGTCACTGAGGGGCGGCGGGCGGCGCCTGCAGAAGTGGCAGGAAAGCCCCAGCCTGAGCAGGGCCCAGCGTGGCCAAGCTGCGGCCGCATCTCAGCTGTGAAATGGAGCCCACCCAGGAAACGCAGAAATGGCCCAGCTCACTGCAGCGGCACTGTGGCCTGGCCTTTGCACCTCAGGGGCTTCATTGTACTGGACACAAGCTTAGCATTTACCGCCAAATTCCCTGTTATTTCTGTTCCCCCAACCCAACTGTCATTCTCTCCCACCCCTGAGGCATGCAGCCCAGCCCATGGCATGCAAGGTAGCGTGGGGACCTGGCCCTCCTGGCGGGGCCGTCAGCCCAGGGACTGCGAGGTGCTCTCCCGCTCTCCGAACAAGATTCCCGCTGTGGCTGCCTGCAGATCGGCAGGGAGGTTGCACTGGGGCTGCAGGTTCTCCTGCTGCCCACCTGGCCCCTTGGAGCAGGCATGGCGGTGAGGTGGCTGGTGGCATGCCAGCCTCTGCCCTCACGCCGGGGCTTTGCAGACTTGAAGCCTTCTGGGTTCACCCATAGCTACCAGAAGGCTGTTGGAGACCAAGGGTTTGTCTTTTTTTTTTTTTTTAATTTTCTCTTTTACATTCAGATTGTACCTCCCAGTGTAAAGCTCCAGTCAGATCTTATTGCTGGATTTTGATCAAGTGAGGCTGCTGAGTTAGAACCCCAGTCATGCCAGAAGGAGATGCGGTGCTGCTGGCCTCCAGAGAACAAAATCAATCCAGCTCCCTCATCCATCATACCCCAGGAGCCTGCCCTCTCCCCAGAACTCGACCAGCAACACCATGGTTTTGGCCTGTCTCTGGAGTCCCTCTTCCTCTGTCCCTCTGCTCCCAGCTGGGACATGGACATCACCTGCTTTTCCACACATGCTCAGGAGGGCTGGCTTGGCCCTTGGCTGTGACAGGACTTTTCTGCTCCTCACATCAGCCCATTCCCTTCTCACAGGCTGCTTTCTCCCTCAGCGGCACAGTCAGGTATTCTCCTAGACGGCATTTTTTGTCCCTCCACACTCTCCTCCCAGTGACCTAGCGCCCGCCTGCCCCAGCTCCTGACGTCCTGCCAGCTGTAGGCAGAGAATCTCTCCCCTAGCACTGCTCTTTCTACTCCTTCACCCAAAGTTGGTTTTTGGGGCGAGGATGTTTGGGCCTAGCAGAAACGTGGGCATCAGCCCCAGCTTTGCTGCCCACCAGCTGAAGCCGTGGTCCAGACTGCAGCTCCTCAGCACCTCTGTGTTTTATCAACTCTTCTTAGCCACTTCTGAATCCCTCCATGAAACTTGCTGTGTGTACACTGAGAATAGCATTGATAAATGCTATCCTCTAAAATAAAATCGATGGTGGTTCCTGCTCCTGCTCTTTTTATGTTTTCTTGAGGGTTAGAGAGCGCAGAGCCAGCTGAGGACAGGGAAGGGAGAGCACAACATTAGCAGGAACAAAAGTCAACAGGGGAACTCTCATTGTACCTACAAATATATTTCCCAAAGCACATCATGAAAGAAAGGATTGAGACAGAAAGAGAGAAGGGGACAAAGGAAGATGAAAATACGCCACAGGTGGGGAGAACGCTAAAAGCACCACCCATCCCCGTGCCAAAAATCTCAATTAAAAGGTGACAGGTGTGTAATTTTGTTTTAAAGGCAAAAACCACACTGTAAAAGAGATGTTGGCAGGGTTAGAAAATAAATGCCAAATGTGTTCAGTCTTGCCTTTGAGCAGTGTTTCTTTTCAGTTGTCTTTCGTTTTTGTAGATTTTATTTAGTTTCCTGCTGTTCCCTTGCCAGCTCTGTCAGCGCTGGCTGTAGATCTGAGGGATGTTGGCCCATCTCTCCTCTAATGGTGGCTCCACTTCTCTGCTTTGCTCGGGGCAGGTTACTTGTTCCCAAGCAAGGCAGGCCCCTGTGTGCTTTAATTACTTCGCAGCCACTCTGGCACCAGCTAAGGTCACTCTGAGAGACTGCAGCGGAGAAACAGCAGTAACTCCAGCCAGTGTTATTGTGACGGTTTTTAAAATGCAAACGGAGCAGAGACCCAAGACAAAGCACTGCAGGCACCTTTCCACTTTTAAATAATGTTAGAGCAAATACAAGTGTAAGAGTCAACCATTGCTTTTTATGGTCTTGTCTCCTTTTAATTTAAACCTCTTCTGTTTAAGAAACAATGGCACATAGAAAGTGTTCCTGCAGTGGCAAAGAAAGCGAATACACGTATTTCAAAGAGGGAAAAATCCGCATTTGCCATAAATTTATGCTGCTTGCTGCATTTGGCAATACTTCCCTTTCATTCCTTCCCTGGTTCAGGTGCTGCTGTCTCCAGCAGTGGTCAGGCATGGCATGGGGTGCGAGGTGGATGGTGGAAATGATCCTGGAACATCTTTAGAAATGAGCTAGGACACAGGACTTCATGAGCTGTCCCACCAAAGAGTACAGACAATCGAACCCTTAAACTGACAGAATCTCTTCTCCTCTTCTAGGTCTGGAGAAATCCCGTAAAATCTGATTGTGGTCATTTGTAGTCATCCCTATAGGATTTTCCTACGAAACATGGAGCCTGGGACAAAAGGCTGGTGTTTGCTTTGGAGGACGAGTCACTTTGAACATCCGTGCCAGGGGCTGGGGAGAGGAAGAGGAGCATGAAAAGGTAGCAAAGCCCTTCAGCCGGTTTATGGACCCTGGCAATGGGGTTGCTGCTGAGGAGAGAGAGGCTCTACCTTGGGGAAGCACCTGGCTCCTGGGGCAGGGAAGCACTTGGCAAGCACTTTGTGGATCATCTGCAACCTGAGTCAGAACCAGCTCCTGCAGAAGACAACTGAAAGATTCCCACTGGTTCACTTCTGCGTACAGCTCTATGCAGACACTGATAGCACCTTTTTTGCATACTAAAGGCAATTTTTCCCATGAACGGAGAGAAATTTGGTCTCAGTGCTATAGCAAGAACATTACAGCTTCTTACCGGGTTCTTTATAAACTACTTGCTTCCTTGCCTTTGGAAACCATTTTAAGTTACAAAATGTCTGCTTAAAAAAACTAAGGTGGAGGTTCTCTCAGTCACAAAATCCAGGCTACAAAACTTCAGCAAAACCCAGAAAGTATTGAAAAATTGAACACTGGAAGATCAGTATCATTTGCAAGGTTGTACAGGTCCTTTTCCTCCCCCAGAGTCCCTGTCCTGTCCCATCCTCCCACCATGGAATTGCTCTGTAAGGACTTGGGTTTACATTCCAGTGGGAGTAAAGCTTCTGTTTGGAAACATGCAAGATTATACAGACTTTTAAGCAGATTTTTTTTAGAGCTTTATGGAGTACGTGATGGGTCCCTCTCCCATTCGCTGATATTCTGCAAATGCAGATCTTTGAAGGCGGGGGTCTTTGAAGAGAGCATCTTCCATCCCAAAATGTGAAGGGTACTAACAGAAAAATTTCTGTCTGCTCTTCAGAGGAATCTTATCCTAAGGATTTAGTTGAGGATGGTACTCATGGCATTAGATGCAGCCAGGCATGACTTGCAAATATTAACCTCTTAAAGCAATTAATTCATTTCCTCCAACAAATGATGCGATTAAAAATGCGCCTAGGGAATGCTATAAATATACATGTATGATTTGACTTTTCTTCCCAGGAATCTCTGGCTAATCCCTAGTGAATAACCCAGCTCTAAGCTGAAACCATCAAATGAAAATGAACAGACAAATATTTTAAACTATTGCTTTTTATTATAATTACACCCGAGCACAAATAAATAAGCACTAAATTATTGTAAAATATTGTCAATGCACTAAAGAAAGCAGAATTGATCTTCAAACAACATCTTATTACTTCAGAAGTATCAAAGTACATTTAATTACATCTTACCTAAAAAAATCAAGTACAAAAATGAAAAGAAAATTAATATGTATTTATACTGTGTATATAGAAACGGCTAGTAATATATGATTACAGTTAGCCTCTAGCTACTCCTTACTCCTACACAATCTCAGGCACATACCTGACAATTTCTAATGAAATATGAAAAAAAGCAACATGACATTCAATTTCAAGATATTGGTAAATGTATTACATTGGAATGAACACAGAATGATTTAATTGTATTTAAAAACCCTGTCATTTAAAAACATAGTGCCATTGTCCACTTAAAAATAAACAACCCAAACCAAAAAATCCCATACCATTTTATACCATTTGCTTTAATTTGTCAAAAGGAGCAATAAAGTAGACATACATTGGCTAATATACGTAAACACATTTTTAGTGCAAGAATAACAAGACCTGTGACTTTACTGTGCTTTCTTGAAATCACAGTGCACTTTACACAAATTGCTACACTATAATGTTTAACTTCAGGAGTTTAAAGCAAAATAAGTGCATACCAAACAATTTCATATATACAGTCTTCGTAAGTGTGTGTATATATGTGATCTGTATGTATATACAGATTGCATATTTATACAGACTACAGCTTTAATGACCGTGTGTAACTAAGCACTGTCATTCACCCTGTGACACAGAAACTGCTGAGATGATAGGTGATGTCGAGAACGTTTAACAGCGTTTTGGTGGCACACTGTCAGCAGCACGATGCACCTTCTCCTCGAGCGACGGAGTGGGCCAGCAGTCGCGGCACAGGACGGAGGCGTCGCTCTGGCTCTGGCTCTGTCCCTGGCCTTTGGGGACTCCTCCATCTGAGCCTCACTTCCCTCCTCTGTATAATGATTCTCGCAAGCGTGAGGTTTAGTTCACGTTTCTAAAGTGCTTTGAAGGTAAGTGCTAAGCTATATTTTACTTTTTCATATACTGTCGCACTTTAAAACAAAAAGCCATCGTTTCCAGGGGATACAGTGGAGGTCTGGAAGCACATGGGCAGTTATTCAGAAAGGACAACGCAAACAGCATCGAGCAATAAAAGCAAAACAAGGAGTGGTTTTGTGGTGGGCTAAGCGTACAAGCAAGTCTGCTGAGGACAAGAATGCTTCAATTCCCTGATCATTATTCCTACTATGTATTGATATGAAAAGGACACCTTACAAACAGACACTACTAAACACGCAACTGTTTACAATAATGTTTGCCTTCCCCCAAAGGGCCTGGCACCACAGCACCCGTGTGTACCCACGGGTCTGGACTGCAAAACCGATGCTTCATTAGCAGGGTTTTTAAAGGAATTGCTCTAGCAAGAGACCAGTGCAGAGAAGGACTGTCAAAACTGACTGAACGCCGGCTTTCATTTTGTCACCAGAGACGTAGTGCAGTTGGGGGAAAGGGTTGAGCTCAGTATTTCACACGTGGTAATGAAAAAATCTTCTCTTGCCACAAAACAAGGAAGACAAAGCATCAACACTTTCTGAATAAGGAACCTGTTATCTCAACAGATTTCTCATGACCAACAAGTCGCCTTCCTTCCAGCAGATTCTGGAACTTTGCGAGATCTCTGGAGTTTTTCTTTGCCATTTTCTTTCTTTAAAAAAAAGAGAATAAGCAGAATATGCAGTTGGTGTCTTTTGGATGTAACTTGTATTCAAAGATTCCTTCACAGCCTCTGGGTTTTTCCATGTCTTCTGTCATTTTGGCTGTGAGGGGCTCTTTAAATCTGCATTTCAATTGCCTACCTATTCCAGCCACTGTATATTCATAACGCACACCAGTATTTAATGTATGTGGTATATACGTATGCACACATCTATGAGTATATATAGAGAGATACATGCATATATACATATATATGTGTGTACACATATGCATATATACATATACAATAATGCTAATATACATACACACATATAAACACACACTTATCTTTTACAGAAATCTCAGTTTGGACATCAAAATATACATTAGTTAATTAGTTATAAAATATTTAAAAACTTTATTTCGGAGGCTGAAAAGAAACTACTACTGATAAAGCATTACGCAAACTCAAACTTTAGCAATATAGATTACAAAAACCTAAAATTTATTCTTTTTGGTTTTTTTGATCAGCAGTTACAGCTGTGGCAATGCTGTCAGTATAATTTCAAAGAAAAGCCAATATAACAAGAAGTTTCAAACAACACACCTTTTCCTCTTGGCGAATATAATATTAAAATGATTGTTTTAAAGAGGGATTTTTGTGCTACCAAGCTTCAGACGCATAGATAGAAATTTAAATATACAAAATATATGCCATAGATTTTTTTTTCACTACTCCATAGCAGTACAAGTTTCCCTCATTCTCAGCAGATCCTTTTGGAAGATATTTCACCATGTGGATTTCACCCTCATAATCAGTATAAGCCATCTCTTTCTCCTGCTAAAACCAGGAGGGCATAATTCTTTGGTCATGACATAATATTCTGTTAAAATGGGTGTAATACAATACAGGATTGCAAGCCAATTACAGGAGCAGCCAGGAAGAAGAAACGGCGTACCGGGAGAACGTGTTGCATGGGCCTCTGCTTGAAAAGCGCATGAAATCCAGAGGGGTTTCCCTACCGGCTTTCAAGGGGTCTGAACTCCAGCCTTTGTAAATAACACCAGGAAATCTGACATAGCGTAAAGTAAGGATGTGTTGCTGGATTTAAAAATAATAAACATGTAAACAGATTCTGTGGCCTTTATTTTCTGGACCAAAGACAAATGCAGGCAGGAACCGCGGCGGCAGTGCCACTGCCTGAACCTGCGAAGTGGCTGGGTCTCGCCGTCACGGGCTGTACAATGCTTAGTCACAGTGAACCATGGTCTCTGCTAGTCATCTGAATGTCGTGAAGGAAGAGTTTCTGTTGCAGGCTGTTCTGCGGAAAATTTAGTTTCTTGGCCAAATTATATTAGGAAGCGACTCATATAAAAGCAAGGGCAATTTGTCTGATTAACTTTATGGGAAAACTGATGCAGAACAATTCATATTTCAAAAGCAGCTTGGGCATCCACTTTAAGTGCTTTTATTTGCACTGATTGCAGTTTTGCTGCTTCCTGCCTAAACCTCTCCCCTTTGTCCAGCCCTCCCCCCAAAAGCTAAGGACATTTAACAAGTACGACCCTAGGCAACTTCTACAGCCCTAGCACCGAGTTGTTTTGTACAATGTCCTGTTCAACAAAACATACAACCACATGCTTTTGCACAGACGCCAAATCTAGGCAGGTAAGAGAAACAAAATGGTGGTGGCGGGGAGCAGGGGGGGGAAACATTAGAATACCACATAGAAAATAGGTAATAAAACAGTATAACAGTAACTTTATATAGTAAAATTCTTCATAAATTTTTGAATTTTTATATATATATATATTTAAACAGTGTATTAGTTGGGTGTTTTCAATATATTGGTGAAATATTTACATGTTGATATCTTCTGGATCCAAAAAAATCCCGGATAAACATGTACGCCTTAAGCCAGCCGGAAACTTAAATCTCTCTCTTGATTGACAGGTGAGCAGTGTATCGGTGTGTTTTTTTCCTAGGAAGTTCACCACCTGCAGGTAAGTCTTAGGTTAGAGCCTTTGCCTTATTAAGAAAGCAGGCTACCTGTGCACGGTGCAACACAGTGGAGAGGGCATCCTCCACACGCCTGTCAAATTGCAGTGTCCCAGAAAACAGTTTGTTGTTTGGAATAAGGAGGAGGGCTGTATTTCTTGGTCCCGGTATTCTTTTTCCAACTTGGCAAAATGGGCATGCTGTCCTGTTTGCAGAGTCCTTTTTCTGATTTCTGTCGAGCTTTTATTTCTTTGCAGAGGCAACGTTTTTTCTCAATCATATCCAGCATTGTGTGGTCCCCTTGCAACCACTGCATACACGTCACCTATTGGGGGATAGAATGAAAGAAAAGAAGGAAAAAGAAAAGAAGAAAAGCAAAGAGATAACTATTTGGTCACAGGTTGAATATGTTCTTTCTTTGCAATGTTAATATTACTCTTCTTTGAAACACTCTAATTTGTTTGATGAACAAAAGATATCTACGTCAACAAAAGAAACAAAGTCAGTGTTCACTTCTCACCACTACTTTAAGAAAAAAAAGGGGTAATAAAAGGTCCCCTTTTTAACTTCTCCAGAGCACTGAAAGCTAATAAAGATAAATGTTTTCAGCAAACTAGCACTGGTTTGATTTTAAATGATGGAATAGATCTTAAAAAGGCACATGGATCTTAACAACGTCCTTAAGTTGTGGAAATAAAAAATTCTATACACTGAAATCCATGTTTTATGTTGCTTTCCAAATCCAATCTGTCACATTAAAAACATGGTGTTAACACTTCAGAGTATCAAGCTAAATATAACTCTGTGTTTAATTTTTTTAAAATGATTTAATGAACTCCATGTGAATTATATGGATTAACCTATCCTGTTCTGTGGTGATATTTCATTAACTGGAAGGCACCAGGAGTTTAGAAACTCCATGTTTTCATGCACGTAGAATATTTGAAAACATGATCTTGATCCAAACCAGGAGGTTAGCATATGTTTAGTTGTAAGTACACGTCACTGCCCCTCTGAAGCCTGAGAATGTGGCTTCATTTGAGTTCAGTGGGGTGCTCACATGGTTGAAAATGTGTGTGCCTTCAAAGGCTTCTGATTGGAACCCAAATCGCTAATACTAAACTATCCTGAAAGGGCTCATTGTATTTGGATGACACACTACATACCTGCAGATCAGAAAACTTCCTCTCAGCACTTACTTCGCAAATTTGAAGCCATGTCTTGAGCTTCCCAACATTTATTTTCCACATTAGTCATAAATTAAGGATTTGTGTGTAAGTAAATGCACGCCACACTTTCTCAGGGTCTATCCAAGTACATCTCTGATCTTGTTATGAAAATGCACACGTATAGTACTACTTTGGCAGCACTTTATGATTCGTGACGGAAATGTATGTTTATTCTTAAGACTATTTGAGTACATTTAGTAATGCATACACCTTTCATTCACAAATCTTAGAATGCGAAGTGTGGGCATACATCAGGTTCCTAGAACTAGGGACTGGTCTTCTTAGAAGCCAGTATAGAAGCTTACATTGATCTTGGTAGTTTTCGTGGCCAGCTTGAAGCGTATTTAGAATTTATTGATAAAAAAATAAAGAAAATGTTCAGATTCATAGCAGGAAACAAAGCAAAAGGAATTAATGCGAGCAAGCCTACCAGAAAAATTAATAATAAATGATGTACTCAAACAGAAAAATAAACACAATACAGAAATATACATATTTCAAATATCTTCGTAAAAAAAAGTTTTTAAGGGGTGACCCAGGATAAAAGAATTTCAGATAGAATTACCTTTCTTTATACTGAAACAAAACCACGCTTACCTTATACATTAGATAGTGCTTTGAATTGAACAAATTAAAACCACAGTATGAATTGTGTTCTTGAATACTCTTATGAATTTAGAATTACGTAGGTAACGTATCTGCTCTCCTGTATGGCTGAGCTCAAAGTCTTCTAGAAGCCTGCTGTGCCTGCTCTTCCTAACTGAATACTGATTTTTCATTTCAGGAGTGATCTAATGTCTCCTGCAGTGCAGGCAGGTACAAGGCACGTCACCTGCCGTGGCCGTGCGACCTTCTCTCTTTGGGTGCCCAGGCCTGCTCCAAACCTCCCCGCCGGCACCGGAGATACTCCTCCCTGCCCCTGGCTCAGATTCATGGTCTCTGGAAGAGGCTCTACCCGCGGCAGATCGCCTGCCGCTCTGCTCCTCAGTGACAGGTTAGTACTTACTCAGCAGTGTCTTCCTTTCGGCCAGGGCGTCCCATGCAGGGCAGGAACAGGGACAGAGTCTGCACACAGTTCATTACACAAAACACAACACAGAGCTGCACACCAGCTTCTAGGCTGGATTTCACGACAACAGTGCTCGAGTGCAGGTTTTCGCTTCTAGGCATCAGGAAATACCTTCTCTTTTATAACCCATCATGTACGTAAAGAGCATGTGCCGGTACCAGATCCTTACGGTGCGCTGTGTGCTCCAGTCACCATGCATCGCAAGCACCACCTGCAGCGCATACGACAGTCACTGTGAGGGTGTTACATCCGCGTCACCCCCCCTCTCGCCACTGTGCGACACGCAGTGCCACTGCCAGCACAGTGTCTTCTGGTAGTGAATCTCCTTCACAAGAATCAAGGGGACTGAAGCAGGATTTTGACATGCTAAGCTCTAAAATACCAGTTGCAAGTGCCCAAAGATAGAAATGGTGTTGCAGAATGTATCAGTTACACAGACACTCTGCCACCCCCTGCAAAACAGCCCCTAAAATAAACCTGAGTGTAGGCAGCTCCAAAATCCCTTTTTTGTACTGGCCACCATATTATGTTGCAGTTAGTGAATCATTTATTACAAAGAATTTGATTTTTTCCACTTTCCCAGGCACAGATTTTCAAGACTACTTGTGATTTTTTTAATGTTATTTTTGTTTGATGGCTAAGACCTTCACACGAGCATCTTCTTAGCTGCACCGTCCACGTGGTACATTCCTCTCCTGCAACTGCATTCAGGTAATGCTATGTGCAGCATGAACATGCAGAACTGGTGTGTGGAAAGTCATTTGCAATAATAGACTAAGTGAATGCATATGGTGTTGAAAGGCTTGAGGAAAAAAGCTTAAAAGAGAGAACAAATTTTAAAGGGTTTTATTTGGTAGTGCTGCCCAGTTCTAGTGTTAATGTGCAACAAAATAAAAGTGTACTGAACAAGGGTGCATGCCTCTTGAAGCTGCAAGACAGACCTAAGAAGAAATCATCAGTTTGTAGATCACTGAAACACAGATACGACAATAACCATGTTGCTAATACAAAATACTAAAGAACCGTAACCATATTTTCAGTGTGTCCCAGAGAAATGACAGGCGCTATGGCTCACAAGCCAGCACTCAACCCAGCTGTTTAATCAGGGCAGTAACCCTCGATGACTTCATGAAGGCTACTGAGGTGTTTAAAGCTAATGTGTTTAGCACTGTGGACTTAGGCCTAATCCTTCCTGTGATTGAACTAATGGCGCTCATGCCTAGGTCCAGTACTAATTTTTTTCATATCCTCCCTCCTTTCTGGCTTCAGCCTGCTCCTCTGGTCATGCACTAGCTTGTTAATATTCCTGCTCTATCATAACAAGGGATTTATTCAGTGTGAGAGGCACAAACAATAATGATTTTACAACTTAATTTATGGAAAAAAGTAGCTCATTCATAACATTCTATGGCTATGTAGCTCTCCTGTTCCTGAAAGTTCCCTCAGTGCATGAGCAGCAGTAGACATACTGCAGCGTGTCAGAGCTTGGCTGCAGATGTGTATGTCAGCAGACAGGCACAGGAGGTGCCAACAAGACACAGCACAGGAGAAGCAAAGTTAGTTTCGACCAATGAATCTTGGCCCAAAGCCTGTTCTTACTGAAAAGGGAAGAAGGAGCCAGCAGCTAATGTTAGGATTGTAAGGAGGAATCTCCTGGGGACTCCAGGATGTGTATCAGGTACTGCGTCTCATAACCTCCTTTGAATTACGAATTTGCTGATTGTACATCAATTTTCATTTTGATGGAATTTTTACTCATTAAATTATCCAGGGTGTGAGACATGGGTTTTTTTTCAAAATCAGACAGAGCAAGAGAGGGAAGGAAAACACCAGCCACAGGCCCAGAAGTCTGGATGTTCACCTAGAAGGTGTTGGGGGCAGGCTCAAATCCTTGCTCCTAAGAGGCAGTAAAAGCTGCGTGATAACCTTCATGTAGGTACCGTACAGGAGTGTAGAGTGGTTGGATAACTTCTCTCACCTGCACATGACTGAGCACAAGTGTAAATGAGGATGTCTGATGAGTTCCTGATAAACACACTAACCCTTTGCTTATTCATTATTTTCTAGTTTTTTTCAAAAGTTTTCTTTAAAGCAAATTCTTGTTCCAAACTTGAATATCCACAACAAAAAGTAAGAAACTTCTTCCACTATAAAAAACTGAATTCCTCTGCACAGGTTTAATCATCAGCTTTCTTGAAGGCTGTAGAAGAAGCCAGTATGTGTTGCCACCTTACTTGTACTGTTTGCACTTATTTTTCTGATATCTTTATTCCCAAAACCTTGGAAGTGGCTTCTATTAAGATCTGTTACATGATCTCAGATTCTGTGTTGGCAGAGCCATGGAACACGAAATAATATTATAAAGCCGTCTTTCAACTAAGAAAAAACAACAACTTCATGCAACCTCTAAACAGTGAAAAATGTTTCGTCTAAGAAAACCTTTCTAGGTGAAAAAAAGATCATGTCTGGTGAGTATTTTAATGCTTTATGAAGATCTGAGAAACACACCAGACAAGCTAGTTCCCTTCTCTGCAAAGTGCCAGTGCTATATTTTTGTTGGTTTTGTTTGCCTCCATTAGCAGTGGGCCTGTCTTAATTTCTTCTTACCTCACAGGACTGAAATTCTGAATTATTGCAGAAAGATAAGTAGCAGTCCCAATGGTTTACAAATATATGTATTGCTTAAATTAGATTGCCCCCAGCTAGATCACAGAACTGTCCTGAAGCAGAGGTTTGACAGGCAGAACATTCACAGCTGAATCGCTGTGACCTGGAGCCAGAGGTCAGCACACGCCATAGCTCTCTGCCACATCAGAATCTACTGAGAAAAGCTCATAATCCCAGGGAAAACTCGAAACAGGCCTTGGGGAACAGACAGTGCCTCACGCTGCCAGAACTCCCTGGTGTCACAGCAGACTATTTCTGTTTTCTATTGCCCTGGCACGGGCTCTGCCCTGGCCCTGGGCACTCCCACCGCTGCCCGCACAGTGATGCCAGCGTAGCTCCAGCCTGTGTTATGCCGTGCCGTGGCAGCCTGCACCAGCAGATTTATAAAAGTGCTCAAAATACGGGTGTTTAAAGCAAGAAAAAAGAAATGTAAACGAACATAGTTCTTTCCCTGTTCTTAACTAAGCAGGATAGTTTGGTTTGGCAAAGATAGTAATTGCTACAGATGGAAAAAGTCAGAAGAAAATACTCTCCAATACTACAGTTAGTAGCTACTGATGGATACAGTTGCACACCTGCTAGCTGTGGTCACCAGGTGCAGAAAACACCTTGTATCTTTTTGTTGGTGACCATTCACAATATGAGATAAGGCTCTCTGGTCCTTCAGGAACTGGACTTTCACCATAAGGAGTACCAGGCAAAGAGCATCAGCACCATGCCCAAGCAGGTCTTTGCAAGTTACTGAACACACGTATGCTACTGAAAAAAATATGACAATACCTGTCAGTTATAAATAAACTAAACTATTCCATGTAGCATAGCCTTTCCAAATGAAACACATGAGGGGTGTGAAAAGAAAAATCTGGGAAGGGGACTGAAAATGTAGAGTGAAAAACCCTCAGCACCAGGCCTGGGACTCTCGTTCTTAGGTGTGATAAATTTTACTTGCTCCTGTGTGACAAATAGATACATCAATAGATAGATAGATAGATAGACAGATAGATAATGCTTTCTCTTGGTAAAAAGACATACATGCTACATACGTCCCACTCATCTCCTCTTGTCTCAAACCGAGCCCCACGTAACTCGAATCGTGAGCCGCACGCACCAGTCCGGCAGGCACCGTGCGCTCCTGAGAGAAGAGCAAGTGCTGGGAGTGATCCTGCTCCTCCAATGTCAGGCCACAGGGGTGAAGTGTGGGGAGGATAAAGTCTTGCTAATTCCCAGTGCTGAGTGGTGTTTGAGGAAGCCTATCATTGAAAGGTGCACTATTATTTTTCTAACAAGTGCCTGTGAAAATATGTGCTGCTAAAAATGCCATGAGGGAGAAGAAATGCTTGAAATATTGTAGGCAGCTCTATTAGTAATCACAAAGTTAGAAAATGCTGCCAATTTTCATTTATTTTTGAGGAAGCTTTTCTAACATTTCAATTGACCACCTGATATTTCATGCTTTGGATACTTCTATGAGTGGGGTTTTTTTTGTGCTGCATGAACTTTTAATGACCTAAAAAAATATTTTCCACTATAGTTTGCATGAGGGCTCTAGACAACACCATATCCCATTCAGCTGTTTCTCCTGATGATATCTCAGCGGATAAGTTCTTTGTCTGCCTATTTTTAATGCTGCTGGTTTTTTTGAGGTGAAATCAGAAGCTCTGGGCCATAAGAGAGCCCCACAATTCAGTGGTGCTTCTGTAATTTTCTCCTAGTACTACAGGTTCCCACTTAGTGTGCTGAAATTGCAGAGGTTAACGGGCTGAGGAAGATGCTGTTCTCTTCTGGCCCCTGTGAGCATCTCCTTCTCCAGCTGGATGGGCAGAGGGGCTGACCCTTCATTTACAGGGAGGATGGGGACAACCATATCACACCTGTGACCATGGATGTCATGTACAAATACCCTTTTCTTTACAACAACTGCACATCACAGATAAAAGCCCACAGCTGATGTGAAGCTGTTACAAAGTGATATTAAACCAATGCAAAATACAATGAAATTAAAAATATCATCAACATTCGGAGGAGATTATTAGAAATGTCTCCTGGATCTGTAAACAAAGCCATCTCTAACAGCACAATCTGCATGCGGTGCTACGCATCATTCAGCAGAGCCAAGCATGCTAGTTTGTTTTGGCAGGCTACAGTAAGTGAAGAAGAAAGGCTTTCTGACATCCACTTACCATCCTCGGCGAGGAAAAGGTACTCCCTCCCTCTTGCCTGTTCTCAGACAGGAGTTTCCAAACTCTCTTTCCCACTGAAACGCTTGACGGCACTTTCTCTGGCGCAGATGGGTCCCAGCCATCTGGCCGGGCCAGGTATTTCCACTCGGGAGGGTGTGAAATCCCACTCCTAGAAGGCAGTCGTGTGCCACGGGTGCAAGTGGCAGAGGGCTATGTTAAGTAGCAAGTTACTCCATGATCTGCTATCTGATACTCCTAGCTTGATGTGGAGGTCCTCTCGCACATGCTCACACAAGGGGAGTTGTCCAAGGCAGGAGTTCAGCCAGAATCGGGTTTCAGAAAATCTGAGCAGTGAGATCCGCACCCATTTGACGCCAACAGGAATGGACCAGTTTAACTTCATGGGTCCAAGAATTTGACTACAGCTTCTTCAAACAAAGAGTAAAAACCCCCTCAGTTTATTTAAAAAGCCTTTGGAACAGCACTTGCAAAATTATGTTGGAGAAGGTTTCTGTTGCTAACCGTTAGCTATAACCGTTAGCTATAACCATTGCACTGCAGTTGAATGTCGTTACTTCTGACGGCTGTAAAAGTCGGTAAGTGAGAGTAAGAACTAGAGGCTAAACCTGCAGTCATTTCTTTCTCTCTGACAGAGGTACGCTGGAATAACACTGACATGAAAGACAGCGCAATTTAGCCCAGGAGAGTTCGTCATTCACAAAGGTCTGTACTGCTAACCCGTTCTCCTGTTACTGGTAAATTCAAAACAACAATTAATTACTAATACAAAGGTGATTAGAAGTAACAGTATGTTCAGGAACACACAGGATGTGCAAGGTGAGCTGTGAAAGCAGACACTCTCCATGCAATTCATAGTGCATGGTAACGCTCCCCGGGGACACTGGACAACATAACTGCAAATTCTTCTCTAGAAGTGTCTGAGGTGTTTTCTAGCAGGTGTCCTACAACGTCAGCAACCACACTGGAATGATCCCGTGCATTCACACACTCGTGTCACAAGCACAAGGACACGCAAGGTACTAAGCGTTACACAAACTGCCCCTCCCAGCCTTTCTCAAATTCCTCTTTTTAAGAGACACAAGCAACATCTCTATTTTTCCTCTACGCACTTGGGAAAGAATTGCCGCAGCACACTAGTCTTAATTTTGACAAAATAGTTGGGTGGGAAGGAGCACTTTGTAATCTTACCCTGTATGTCTAGCATTAGAAGAATTCACTGACACCTGCTATTTTACCTTATTAAACTCTTTATGCACCGCATTTTAGGGCTGTTGTAACATTTGAATTGCTGTGTTTAATGTTTTGATTTACATTACTCTAAATTTCTAGACTTCTGGAAAGGTGTTTTTTTTACAAATGATACTACTACAGAAAAAAAATGAATCCGGAGTCCCTGTGAAAACAGTTCTACCACTTAATACAATTATACGATGCAGTGTTGTAAGAAAACTCTGGATACCTTTGTTCAAACACAGGACTTACTAGAAGACTTGCTTTGCCTTGCGCTCTATGGCCTGACTAATCCACCACTTTAAAACAACTGACAAGAATCTTTGGAACTCCAGGATCTCACAAAGATTCAAGATTATGAGCAATTAATACTTACCCTAAAATTAAATTAGCAAATGGTTAGTAAACCTTCAGCACCTCTGATTCCAGACCTGCAGTTTCATGATTCATTTCTTCCAATTACTAAATGTCACAGTTGCTTTATACAGAATCAGCCCTGCACTAACTCCTATGCCTCGAGTTTTCCGGTAACCCTTGGATTATTGCTGAGGCTATCAATAAAGCAAACTTCAAATGATAAATTCACTGTCCTGCTTTCCATTTCTATACTGGCAATCAGTCTAGCTATAGATCTTCCTGACCTTGCATTATCATCTTATTTGGAAACACGTACTCTTCTCATCTAAGCTTTTTTAACACCAAACTGTTTGAAACGTACTGCCTGATCTACTGTTAGTTAACACATCCTGTAAATGCTAGTATGTTTAAAATAAGAGCCTGTAGAGTAACTCATACGGGGGGTATTGTGTAAAGTTGTCTCATGCATCTCATTTACACAGTGGATCATCACAAAGTGCATTCTTATTGAGATCACTCATGAAAAATCAAAGCTTAATCTAAGCCTTTGCTAAGCGATAAATGCAGAACTCAAGCAACCCACCATGATACATCCTGTCATGCACTGTAAAATAGAAAGGAAAACTCAATATTCTATTAGGTCAGTCACAGGAGGGACAAATGACAGAATACTGCTAGAGTTCAGCAATACAGAGGTCTCCTGCTACCTGCATTTTGCAGTGTAGCACCTGCAGGGCAACATTCTAATGTCCTAGATTTCCTTGAGAGGTTACTCACCCTGTGTCCCCACCTCTTCCTCTTGTGCCTTAACTGCTCATGGACCAGCCTTAAAACAGCAGGAGAGTTTGAGGCAGTGACCTGAATGGCCACTACAGCTGGCCCTGCCTTTCACTGAGTATCCACATCCACAGTACAACACACCTGTTATTAGTGTTTCTTACCCTAAACCATGGCAGTTTTGAAAAAATGCCAGATCCTAAATCTCATACTGAGATGAACAGCCCATCACCCTTTGTGCTAAGAGGTGGCATGGAGCAGTGACAGCTGCTGGTGGGCAAGAACCTTTCCTCCTCTGGATCCAGCCCCTGCGAACTTCAAAAGCGCTCACGTGCAAGGGAGCTGAAGGCAGCAGGGTGCATGCTCTAGATACTGCTTCTGGTCAACCCACCTGATGCCAAGGAGGACCCAGAAACTGAATATGGAAGAATGGAAATGAGTGGAAAGCAGACCAAGACTTTGGAAGTACTAAGAACTACTAGAAAGTGGGTATCAAGGCCAATCCTAAAGTTACAAAAATGTGACGTGTGGGAATACCACAAATTCCATTGTTTTCCCCATTTTACTGGACCTCCAAGTTAAAAACACATACACGAGGCAGTACTAGAACTCAAGATTTAAGTAACCTTTATTGCTGTGACAACTGAAGAACCTCACCGCACCAGTTCACCAGCAAAGCCTCTAAGCCTTTATATTTCTCTAGCATTTTCAAGAAAATGGTCACAAGAATAATTTTAAAATTAAAAAAAATGAAGTTATCAAAATAATATAGAGGGAGAATGCCTCAGCACTGAAAAGACTGGTGCCTTCAGTTCCTCTTGTTTTGTATTAGGTGATCTAAATACACAAATATATCTGTTACAGACTGTGAAGCTACTTTACAGATGAGAAATTTTGAAATATGTGCTTACATTTCTCCTTTTTTGATGGTGAATTGAGTCAATGACCATTTTCTTAGATTAAATGCCATTTCTCAAGTATTGTACTGATTGTATGAGGGGGAGGTTTAGGAAAGCATGACTGAAAACAACACTGGATGTACAGAGACAATCGTATTCTTGTAGGTGGTCACATCTTCCTCTTTAAAGATGCATAGAAACGTGATTAAAAGACAGAGATCTCCATTTATGATTAATGTCTAACTCCAATTTGAAATGCAGTTAATGAACAGTTACTAGAGTTACAAACTGCATTGAGAGTTTCTAAAGAATCGAAATACGTAAGAGCCTGCCTTAGTATGACACCACATCTGCTCTACCCTCACAGCAACCTCATGCAATTTCATTTATATCAGGAATTGCTAAACCATATAGTACCCAAATCGAATATAGACATGATTTCCTGACACACAGAACAGCTGAGATACAGGCAAGAAATGAGGACTGGCACCTGCCTGCTTTAGAAAATGGGATTCATTGGATGCAGCGGTTCCCTGTTTCTGTTTTTCTGTTGCAAAGGCAGTCTCCAAAGGGATGGCACTGGCTGATGCAGCATGTGACGCTGAGTCAGCAGTAACTCACCAAGCAGACTGCTACACACTAAACCACGAGCACAGTCTGCTGAACCAGGGCTTTGCTCGCAGGCTCCCATGCACGGAGTGACCAGGCAAACTCAACTTAGCCTACGTCAGCAGCATGGGTTGACTTCAAGTTCAGATCTCCAGAGCAGGGAGGAAACTTAAACACCCATCTTAAAAGGAAGGGCTAAGGACTATGCATGGCAAACAAAACATTCAGCTTCATGTTAACCTATACACACATATCACCTGTAACATAAGCAAACAGATGGTCAACCAGCAAAAAGATGCTGGTTTTCTCTGCTTATTTTGGTGTTAAAGTTGGTGCAGAAATCAAGCAAGAGCCATGATCTGACCAATATTAATTTTAAAAATGCATATTGTTATTGTCTTTTCTCGTTTTTATTCTTCTCTGTTGTGAATTATAAAGTTGTGATTATAAACCCCAGACAGTAAACGTGCTTTTCCAGACTGTAAATAAAGAGATGGGCCGCTCGAACCCAAGACTCCACTAGTTGCCACTGCCTTTGCAAAGGCTGCAGATAAGGCCGCTGGCCCATAAAAACCAAGCTACATTAGTGGAATGTGTCCTTTCTCCACCCTATTTTTTGTCAAGGAATAGCATTCCTTGGACATTCCAGTTATAGCTTAGGAGTGAAATGGGAATTTGCTGTTGACGTGAGTGAGGCCAGAATTTAACCCAGTAATTTTAAATTAAAAAATCAAAATGATTTTCTACTACGCAATTTTAGTTGGGGTGAGGGCTCTTCCCAGCAGTGGCTCCGTCATCCTACAGGTACCTTAGTATTCCTTCACAAAGATCTGTCTTTGGAGATTTTTCTGAGTAGCTGCTGCCACTCTGCTGCAGTAACTTACTATGCACTGAGACTGCTCTGGCCAGACAAGCTAATACAATGATAAAATTCACTGTAAAGGAAGCAAATTTATCACTCCTAGGTCTCACAGAGAAACACCTACAATTACACTTGAAGCTTCTATTCAGCGAATAACTTAAACACATGCTCAACTGGAAAACATGTACCAGCTGTCCCCTTGACTTTCCGGGATGTTCTGCTATTTAAGATAAGGCAGTGCTTTGCTTCCTCAAGGCCAGATAACTGAGCCTACGTACAATTGTGTGGTGATTAATTTTATAAAGGGTTAACAAATGATTGTCAGCTGTTTTAATAAATGCCTAATCAGTTGGCAACTATATGTTACTGTGCACTGCACAGCGTCAGAGGTCTGACAAACAGTGTCGGTAATGTTCCCATAAAATTGACTCATCAAGGATGATATTTTCACCTGTTCCTAAGGCTCACCTGCACTGGAGAAACTTTTCTTTCCAGCCTAAGGCCCTTCTACATCCAGTATTTATATGTGCAAGATGTTACAGACATGGGTCACCCCCTAGATTTATTGCAAGTCCCTCTCATGAATAGCGTTGGGATTTGCATCATGAGAGTCCAGCTGGCCAAGGGCATTTCTAAACCTTGGCGCACTTGACCAGCACAAGATCCAGAGAATCAAAACTACACAGTGTGGGCTGTTACCAAACATTTTTCAACAACAGAAAACTGTCATGCGAAACACAAATATCTTTGCAATTTTGGATCTGTTAATACAATTTTTCTGAAGAACTGGAAACCTTAAAATCAGTAAAAATAATAATCTTTTAAAGTTCTCATTTAAAATACATGACTTTTATTTTCATTGTTTAACAAGACAAAATGAGAATAAAAGTAGGTTATCAAAAGTGGGTGCTGGCATTCATACTTTTTTATAATTGGCATACACATAATGTATATGAATAGCCACACATTTCTAGTGAAAGACTATGAACAAACACACATACATATACAGAGATATATAAACATACTATACATACATACATGAGTGAATATACATATTTATGTGCATACAGTATACAGACACGATACTATACAGGTACAGTAAGAGCAATATACTGTATAAGGCTATACAAACACCAAAAGATTCTGGTGAAATGATGACAATCATGAGAACAAAGCTTGGATGGTTCGTGACTTAACGCAGATGGTGGGGAAAACCTCGCTGTTCCGTGCCGTCTTTTCTGCATCAGGCACACACAGTTCGAACAGAAACATGGTACAATACATTCAGTTTATATACAAAAGAGTAAGACAAGTGGGAGTGCGTGGAGGCAACTGAAATGCGTATGAGCAGACAAATAAGGTTGTTCTACCTAGAATACAGAATGTTTGGTTCATTTACAGAGAATGCCTATATATAAACCCATGCTTTCATGAATTCATGCCATTTTTATTTCTATTTTTTCTTTTAAGAATATTATAAAATTCTTGCCCTGAGTTAAACATAAACACACAGAGAAAAGGGGGGAAACCAAAGGAAATTTCATGCTTCTGGGTTTTTCTCAAAATATTTTTTTAACCAAGGCACAATGTCTTCAATAGTGGTTGCAAGACCATTTGAAATAAACTTAGCAATTGCTATTGTTCTGATACTGCATCCTGCTTAATGTGACTAAACTAATTGTTTGCACACAAAAGTCTCAGAACAAGTTTTGAAGTGAATTTACAAGTTTTAGAAGAGAACAAGTAAGTTTATGAGAAATGCCTTAAAGAGAGATTCCCTGAAGAGCAAGGAATGCTACCAAATTAAAATCCTCTACAGGCAACTTACTGATGTTTGGACTATTATTTCACATAAATAACACTGTATCTTTGTTTAGTATTACTGTAAGTTGTTACCTATTTTTAGTAGAACCATGTACAATGCTGTAAGAGCAGCTAAAAATGAGATGAAGAACTTCCAAAGAATTTTCAGTTTCTTGCTGTAGGCAGGACAAGAGAGTGATCTCACAGATTCAGTGTTTCATAAGCTGCAAGAGTTACAGCTGAGGAGCACATGTTCAGTGACACGGTAAGACTTTCACGGCGTATATCTCCCCCTCTCATCGACCTGCATTAAGTCTTACTGGAAATATTAGCTACTAGTTTCTATGTATGTCCTATTAAATTCTACACACCCATGTACACGTCTGACTCTCAACAGAGAGGTCTGGGTGTAAAGGCCATGCTTGGCTGTCATCCCCATGTCCGAGCCCTCGGGCTCCAGGGACACCCAGTTCTCACCACCTTCTCACCAGCTGCCCAGGGCTCTGGAGGGTCCCTTGCCTTCCAGGGACCAACCACCTACGTCAAGCTGCAGCAGCTTCCCCCGTAGATTTAGCTGTTGAGCTATGACTATTTTTCAAAGTACTGAAACACACAGTCTCAGCTCTGTCAAAAACAAGCACCACATAACAACCCCCTGCGACCACAGACCACGCAGATGAGATCTTCTCATGCCTGCCCTGTGTCTTTTAAAGAAACTCTAACTCCCAGTGTGACAAACAACTAGGTAAAGACTGTAGAAAAACGTTGAGTGGGAAGTGAAAACCCTCGTAAGTGCCGTATTTCATTCTTTGTCAGAATATTGTTGTATTTGAAAGTTTCAACAACTTCTGTGAGGGACCAAGCCTCTTTCTGTACTCTGCTGGCAAGCCCGTGCAAGAACAAGAAGAGATCAGAGTAAGGGAGTGGGATATTCTTCCTCCCACTCTTTTTCACCGCAGCTGAAGCAGCAGCAGCCAAGCCGGCCCTTGAGGGTGAGGGAGGGTATGAAGGCAGGCTCTAGATCTGGTACTCAGAGACTGGTCACTCTGTTCCCGTCTCCGATACCCTCTTTCTGTCGCACTACTTTTCCTACAGCTGACCTGCTTTCACCCGTCAGTGTTTCTCCTTGAAATGTCTTTCTTGTGCCTAAACCCCATGCTATTGAGCGGTATGGAGCAGGAGAGCCACCAAAGCCCTGCTTGGGCCTTGGGACCTACCGCGACAGCACTGTGTGCTCACTTCTGCCTAGCTTCCCCGGCACCGTCAGTCAGAGGCCACGCTGGTGGTGCGAGGGCTGCCGAGCATGCACTCTCTCATGCTCTTAAGTCAGAGTCTTGGCAAAGGAGGACCCAGTGCTGCAGTGACCTGCTTCTGCTGCATGGCCAGCCCAGCTGAATGCTGAAGAAAAGATGCTGGGACAGCAATAGCAAGGCTGTCTGCCAGCAGAAGACGGCTTTGACACATCTGCTTCTCCTGCCAATCAGTCAGGCGTGCCTTGGAGGTGAGGGATGATGGACGTGGCAATTCCATCCACTTCAAGGTTTGCATTTTCTCTTCTTTCCTTATTTTTTCATAAGTATTCTCTATTTGCAGTTTGTAGATTTAGAAACAATTTGCACTGCTCTGGGCCCATGCACCTATTTCAGCCAGATTCAAGCTGAAACTCAACACAATGCAAATGTGGAGCCTTCCCTACAGCATTAACATTCTTGTTGTTGCTCTCACCCAAAATGTTGACAGCGTATTTAGCTGAACTGACGGCAGCAGAATTTTGCCTTCATGTCTGCAAGACAGTTGCCCTTGCAGGAAAAAAGAGAACTGTGTAAAGTAATCCAGCCGCTCCCTCTCGTGGGCATGGGCTCTGCTGCACTTCATAAAGGCACAAAAGCCTACTCGGGAATCCAAACCCTCACAGATTTTCAGCAGTGCAAACTCCCCAGAAGGCTGTGTGACACTTCAGGACACAGTTCCTGCCCGGCACTTCTTTCTAGGTGGTGGCGGTCAGAGTGACCCGTCCCTGACTCTCCTCAACATTCAGCCTGAGCAAGAAGGCAAAAATCGTATGGCTTTGGGCAATTACGATTTTCAAATAGCCTCAGGCCACGCGCTGGTCAAATCCAGACATCACCTCAAGATAAAAGCTGGCCCATGTCCCATCAGCAAAGTGCTTGTGCCAGGGGTTTCTCTCTGGACCCCATGGTGAGTTCTTCAGTGCCTGTCCATCCTCCCAGGTAGGACCCAGAGGAGTTTTCTCCTCCCAGCTATTTGCAAAAACAGCATCTACAAAATTCAGCCTCTGTCTATATTAATTTGGTTTTTCCTACAGAGACACTAAAGACTTGTCCACTGGAGAAGCAGGACTCCTCCATGAGAGGGTCATTTAAGAGAGACATCATTCGTAAAATGTTCCTAGTAAAATTTACCTGGTTTTCTGCTTTTAGACATTCAAATACATGTCATTGTATTAGTGGCATATCAAACTAATTCAGATCACTGTCAAAGATACAGTAGATTGCATCCCAAATAGTTTTTGCACTTCATAATTTCACATTAACCAAAGCTTAAGCAATTCCTGACAGTCGCATACTTACCAGTCTACTCCCATCTGTAACTGCTTACTTACTCATCTATTACATTGAGCCTACAAACCCTTGGGGTAAGGACAGTCTTTGTTCTACACACATTGTCTACCAACACGGGGACCTTATTTATGACTATGACTATTACACCCCACTGCAGACACTATTGTGGTAGACCCTCACGGCCAACATCAGGCAGGTTTTGGATCCAGCGACTGTCCCAAGCCTTATTAAAGGTGATGGTTAAACATAAGGAGTAATTAAGTCCCTTTAAGGGACAGCTTCACAGGCAAAAATAGAAGCTACCATCCAACGCAATAAATAGTGTATAGAAAGTCCAGACCAAAACCCCACGGGACTCTGATTACAGAGCGAGAGGCACGGGACTGTTCCCGCACTGCAGACATACACTTTGAATGGAGAAAAAGATCAAGTATCAAAAAGGAGCAACCATAATCTTGGCTCCAGGAGCATGGAGCTCTCGGAGGCATTGCACTGGCTGAAGGGGAACACTTGGCATTTACGCAAAGGGAGAAGAAGAAAACGGTTGCCACCATCCCATGAATTGTTTCATACTTTTTGCTATTCTATGTCCAAAATGCACAACAGACTTCCAAAACTTTCGAAAATTAGAGGAAAAAAGCAGGACAGAGAAAGTCATACCAGAGTGGCAATTAGCACAGTAGGTAGATACTCCTTTTGAACAGGAATTTGAGACTGCATCTCCACCAAGATCTTTAACTGGCAACCCAGGGGGACTTTTCTTTCCCCTTTGGCCCAGAGAGCAAGTATGACAGAAGTTGGTTCTTCACTGCAAACCCTTCCGCATTGCTAGAATCACAAAAGCAGAATCGCTAGGGTCTGGCGCTAGTTTCAGATTGTGATTTGTCAAGGAGTGCATCCAGCAAAGGTTTACAGTACGGAGTGATGGCATGGGTTTATGCTATGTAGCAGAGACAAATTCTCTCACTGGCACACTTTTTTTTGGTTACGATTTCCCTAATACTCAAACTGGATGAACGAGCACTTCGTCTACAGAGTTCCCATCTACCTGCAACGACTGTATTTCTTTCACATCACTGAAGTTAAAAAAAGACTGCTGTGATCAGACACGGAACAGCGGACCTTGACTTACAGGTGCTCATTTGCCAGCAGCAGAAGTCATTAAACGCAGCAGTGCGAACCCAGCCCTGCTGCGATGCCCAGCGACCGTGGGTGTTCACTGACTGCTTTGAACTGCCGTACAGTGTTGCTGGGGAAAATGGCACCTTAAGCTGAGAATTACAGCAGGGCACAGCTGCGTTGTTCGCACTCACAGAGTAGCGCAGAGCCTGTACCTTCCACGAGCACATGCGTCAACTAAAGCATAACAATGTCCGTGCACTAGGGAAGTATTTTGTCTAGGTGCCTTCAAAAATAATTACAGTGATAATAATAACAATTTACCCTTCTTGCATTCGCTAATTACAGGGCGAACACAATGCTTACAAGGCATACAAGGATTATAATGCACTTCGTGTACACCACCAAGGCTAGAGACATTCAGAGCTGGGCTTGTGATATTTAGTTGACGCAATACAGCGTTATTCACGGATTCAGGCATGAGAGAAATACTTTGCTGCATTGCTGAAGGGTACTCAGCACTTGTCAAAATTCAACTCTAAGTTATTTCTCGAAAGTTCTGTAAAATTCTTGCAGTGAGCTTATCCTGCACTTAAACGACAGGGTATCACTCTAAGAACGCGCGTGGCGAGCAGCTAAAGGTGAGTATCTCAGCTTTTTCTCTGCCGTATTTCCCTTCCATCCTTCTTTTGGTTTAAAATGGAACAATCGGAACATGTGTTTGGGACTTTGCGCCCGAGTACAAAATTAACCAGCAGCATCCCTGAAGATCACAACAGTTCCAACGCTAGATTTTTTTTTTTTCGCGACAAAACGCGTGTGCTTTACTGGCGCTTCGGTTGGTGCCCAGCTATCACCCTCACAGCGTCACCGGAGCTGCCGTGCGGACGCACCCGGGCGGCA
>Ga0065711_1004673_pt1 | contig 27106 bp, 16 predicted proteins | sample Hoacrofraction12_FD_59098 | JGI IMG/M metagenome (GOLD analysis project Ga0065711, IMG submission 59098) | Hoatzin crop microbial communities from Cojedes, Venezuela - Epithelial fraction 12 v2 (version 2) | ecosystem: Host-associated > Birds > Digestive system > Esophagus > Crop | place... | reverse complement strand
GTTCTGTCTTCTGATTTTTACTTTTTTTTTTTTTTTTTGTAAGTGGTCTTTTAAATAAAAGCTGGTTTATGCAGGGAACAATGTTTCAGGATGAGCTGGATATATAAATAGAAATTTTGCTAAGTAAGGATCACAGTATGTAGATTCATGTAAAGAAGCATCTACTTACTTTACCTGCTCCTAATGTGTATTTGATCATATCCTTTTTATTAGCTTTTTCACTATTTCTCACCTGTTAGTTCTTTGAAAATGATGCAGCTGTAAAAGCAGGCTACAATCCATGCTATGTGATTAAAAGAATGATTCACTATATTTCAGTCAGAAAATTTTGAGTGCCGACAGTACAGGAAGAACCAAGCTTGACTCTAAAATCCCATGCAAAAATATCTTTCTTAACCTGTCAGCAAGGCATGTTTTTTGTATAAGACGTTTACTTAGAGGTATTGAATATGCCACAGGATGAGCGTTGTTTTTTTTAGAATGACTTGTCAGACTAGAACACTTTAATAAAGGTGTAGAAAGATGTCCCATGTTATAGAAATTATGAAACTCCTTTCTTGTTTCTGATTTATCCATGCCCTGTAGCCACAGCATCTTGGGTTATAACCTATCAGCTCTCATACACCAGAGAAGTGTGGACATCCTGAGACTTTGAAGAATAGATGCAAAGCAGGGGGTCATATGTTCTCCTTTAACTAAGGCATTCTCACAGTTGTGAGCAGCTGCTGGAAAACACTGTCTTAAAAATCGGATCCAAAACCAAGATCTTGAATACTTACAGTCAATAAAAATCCAACAGCATTTTTGCCAGACGTAGGAAATGTTACTTCAGGGTTAGCCAACTTCCATGTTCGAGTCATTACCTTCTTTCTGAATTTGTACAGTTGAAAGATAGAGTATTTTTTTGTTCTTTTCTAAACTGTTGAGTAATACTGCAGGGCTTTGTGAAGAAATACATTGTGTGTGAACCAAGGGATTTCAGTGATGGGTGAAGGTCTTTGAACACATGTAGTATGAGCAAAATGTGTTGTATAGCCATAAGGTATAATTATTAATAAACAGAAATGCTCTGCTGAACAAATCCTGACTGCAAAAATAATACTTGTTCACTTTGTATGTGGGGCAAATCCCTCATGTGACTGAAGATCTACTGCATACTGAACAGTGAGCTGGTAAAACTTGTGATGTGTTACCTTGTTAGGCTTACGGTTAGTGTGGTTTTAGGAACTTGTCTCATTAAAAGTGAGTTATACACTGCTTTATTTGTTTCAGATTTAGTTCTTTCTCTTCAGAGTGAACTCCTCTAATATGATTTTATGTCTGACTGAGCAGAATTTTATTCAGCTGCACGACTTGGAATGGAGAACGGTGGGAAGATTCACATTATATGTCAGTTAGCTCCGTTGTTAATCATCTCAGAAGATTGTTCATAAATGTAAAAAAGAGATGTGCAACCAAGATTATTTGTGAAGGGAGGCAAAGGCAAAAGTGTCTCATTTAAGCCTTGCATGTAGTAGTGAAAGTATTGTTCTTCTGTACATGTATATTTTTAATCGCTATTGTTTTAAGTTGTCAACAATCGAAGACCAGGACAGAGCAGTCAGAATGTGATGCTTCCAGGCTGTTAGCATCTTGAGCTCACAGTTCCCAAGAGTCCAAGGGCAAAAGACATGATTAGCTCATATATCTGACTCGTAGATTACAGCCAGAAAACACCCACATGTCCTTGTATTGAGCCAAGTTTTGTGCTAAGTTTCAATCCCCCCAAAGAGCTGATGGTCCCACTGACAGTAGGAGGAGCAAAGGGGGTGCTGCTGTCTCCAGTATAAATCAGCAGGGTTTCATTTCAGGTATTGTAAGATACAGGGAGGAGAAAGCAAAAGGGGCTTAGTGACCTTGGGCAGGTTACTTAGCTTTTAGATGCCTCACATCAAGTGACAAGGGAATAAAGTAATTTCCACTCTTAAAGTGGTGTGTGGATGAATATATTAGAGACATGACTCAATTTGGCAGTAACATTAGCTAGCTAAACACTCAAAATAGGCAGATGTTTTATTTCATTTGTGCTAACTGGGTAGTAGAGCTGTTCTATCCAATGAGGTTCTTGTTGCTATAGTGTCTGAACATATACATAACCTTCTTTATTTCTCAGAGCTGGTGCTATAGTTTCACAAAGAAATCTGCCTTAGAACAGTGTGTTACGATGTGTGTTTGTGCAGGCTGGCAGCTACTGAAAGAAAAGTTTTCTCCCTGCTAACGGAGAAGCTTTGGGATTTGCTTCCATGTATTTGTTATACAAAAATTTTCTGCCCATTTATTATCCAAAATACTGGGGTTTTGGATCTTCTGTCATTATTTTCAGCCCTGTTTATGAGAGCCTAGCCCTCTTCAAAATTGTTTCTTTTCCTACCTTGGCAGTTTGGTGAAGCATACTTCTGCTTCTTTCCTGCCTGGACAAGGTCCTGTGCAGCCTGCTGTAGGTGACCCTGCTTCGGCAGGGGGGTTGGACTAGATGACCCACAGAGGTCCCTTCCAACCCCAAACATTCTGTGATTCTGCTCGCTTCTTCATTGGTGTCACAGTGCTCATGTAGCTTCCATTATACAGCATGTGATATAGAAAATTGTGCTCAGATGCCAAGTAAGAGATTTTCAGGGAGACTGGACAGTCTGCTAGGGAAAATAGGAGAATACACTCCTTTTACCTGCTTTTATTTTGGTATTCTTAAGGCCCAGTTCAGTTTTATTTTAGGTGTTACCTCTACGTCTTCAGAATGGCTGAGATCTACTTTATCCTCACAAATTTGGCATTTACGTATTTTTGGCAATGAATATAGATTCTACTTGGATTTGAGGGTACAGCCTACTTACATGTTACATGTAGGGTAGATAGTCAGAGTTGGGGATTTTTATGGCAGAATTGTCTATTTTCATAAAAATAACTGCAATTCACTTCAGGAAACTAATCACTGTAGAATTGCTAAGAGTCTCTTTCGACCTGCCCATTATTGTTTCTCTGTCACCTTGCCTTCAGAGAGATTTTAGCAGAGGTATTTTGGGAGAGTGCTTTGTGTGCACTGAAACTTACAGGTGAACTGGAAAATCCACTGCCAAAATATAATCCTTTCTTTACTGCTCCTTTATCATTTATATATGTCAGCCTTTTGAAGCGATTTTTCCATGTGAAAATGAAAAGGGAAATTTTCTTTTTGGCTTTTTATACTTTACTAGGACTTGGCTCTTTTGTATCTCTATTTTGTGGAGGATTTGACTTCCTCTGGAAGCACTGGATTAATGCCCTGTCTCGTGGCTGAAGCTAGTGGTTCTCTCAGCCCTCAATTAAAGGGGTGAGTATGTCGAGTTTTAGGCCTTTTCTATGCTTAAAAGTACCATCCCTACTGACAAAAAAAAGTTACTTTTCTGATTTAGCTTATACCAGCTCTTGAATGGCAGAAGACTTCCTTGCCAGTATAATTGCGTCTAATTGCCTGGCCAGTAGCTGGCATAGCCACGTCAGCACAAAGAAATTGCACCACTGACTGAGAAAGCTAAGCTGGCAAAGCTTCTAACCATTGATCAAATGGTTCCTAACACGGAGAAAAACAAACAAATAAACAAACAGAAAAATGCTTTCCTGCCCTTATGAAAACCTAAGTGTTGTTATGTACGAAGAGTAGAGAGAGAAAACAGTACCTGGTGGAGTGTGATTTTTGAGTTTATGATGCCAATTCTAAGTTGGTGACCAGAATTTGAAGGGATTTTTACTGGAATATAGAAAAGAGAAATACACTAAGAATTGCTTTGGTTTAGAATTGGACTCTGAAGTGAATCTGTTCTTTATTCAAATGAAAAAATAATGTATTCCCATGAACTCTGGCTGTAACCCAGTTCTAAATAGTGATGAACAAAAAGTATCTGATTATGAGTGCAATATTTTGATGCACAACAGTCTACTGAGTTAGTGCCATCAAATTAATTTCAGTTCGGTGCCCTGAATCTGATTTGAACTGGTGTCTCCAGTGCAGTATGAAGAGACATATGGAGGTACTTAATGCGTTGAGTCATCCTTTAGGACTACTTTTTCAGGTTCTTTCCTTCTTGTGCCATCCCTTTATTTTCCTTTTGTTGTGCTTGAAATGTTCATTGCTGAACTAGGGCTTTGATTGGGGATTTTAAATTTGACTGTAAGTGGAAAGGTTTTCATCTTGGTATTGGTGTTAAATGGAAGGATTTAGAGTCTTCTAGTGATTCTATGCCTGGCATGATGATTTCTCTGTACAATTAGAATTCCTCTAGTGCCTTTTCTTCTGCCACTGATATTATTTTTCCAATTAATTTAACTATTTTTTTTTTTTAAAACTGCTTGTGTATCCAGTAGGATGCTGTGAGTACCATAGAACCACACGCACTGAGCAAAATTATAGAATCATTGGGTTAATTCTTGGTACAACTTACCTGGGCTCATATGCAATCCTGTGGTGATGTAATAAGTAGTCACATCTCATAAACAGGAAAGATGTCACCTGTGTGAAGGTCTACTGAGGGTCTACAAAGCTACCTGAAAGTTTTGTGTAAGCCTTAAGAACTCAACAGGGATTTGAGGGATGTTCAGTTCTTGCCCTAGCTTTCCTCAGAAAGAAGCTGATTTCTATTTCTGTGCAGTTTGAACACGCATCGTGGTGCATTAGTTTATTTTAGCCCTTCTAATGTCAGTTCATCTAGAATTAGAAGATGTTTTATGCTATAGAAACTTACAGCATGATAAACTGCTCTTAAAAACACACTGACATTTACATTCTTTCCCTCCTCCTACATATCTTGCAATTCAAATGGAAGTGAATAAAGTCTTTCCAGGAAAATAGCCTTTTTGGTTTTGTTTTTTTGTTTAGGGCCTGTTTGTTTGAACAGGGTTTTGTAAAAACAGGCGGGAAAGGTGCTGATCACTTTAATTTCATCAGGTGAAGATAGCCCTTTAGAGTAAGAAAAATAAGTTTCCAACAAAAATAGTGCAAATATTTCTGGTACTGGGAAATGGGAAGCAAAGCTGATTACTCAGTGATCAAACAAAACATTTTTGGTCAAGAATTTTCTGAGTGGAAGAGTTTTTACTGAATCTTTGTGGAACTACATTGCCCTCATAAACAAAACAAGTTTCCCAGGGTAAATGAGGTTAGCTGCTCTAACGGTGTTTTAGTCAGAAATATTCAGAAACTGTTTACAAAGGTAAGGAAGTGGCAGGTGAAGTTAAAATCTCTTAGGGCGGCAAAAGTACATGAATGCATAATCTGTTTTTAAAGTTTTTTAGGAGAATTGATATATTTATGTGAGTTTGAGCTTGAAAGAGAACTCTTGTGGGGTCATCAGAAGCCATCCCTCCACATCATGAAGGATTGCTTTAATTACACAAATCGTTGATAGATGAATGTCAAGTATAGATTTCTTTCCTGCATTCTAATACGTGTAATCCCAGTCCATGAATTTCAGCACGCATCAGAGAGATTGTTGGCTTGAAGTGTACTGTGGAATGTGGAAGTGACTTTTCTCCCATGTTTCCTACCTGCTGCTGTAGTCTAGCCCTAGTGTTTCTGCAAAGCAAGGAGCAAATGTATTGGCTTACTCGGCATGGTGGTCCTGGGAGCCTGGGAGACGTAGTTTCATTTTGGTGTGTCTTCCAGGAGTTTTAGTGAATTTTGGCAATTCATGTAGCAACTCTGTGTCAAGATCCTTTTGTAGAATGAGAAGAGGATCACTGCCCTGGCTGGAAGCAGTAATTCAGCAGAAGTGTATTAAAGATTTAGCAGCATTCAGCTACTGAAAGGAGGAGGCCCAAGGTACATCACTGTTATCTGTAATCTGCAACAGAAAAGCAGAAACAGTGATCACTGAAGTATTTTATTCAAACGTGTTACATCTGGTTTGAACTCACAGATCCTGAACAGGGATATCTTGTGTCATTAGACTTTTAAAATATTTTGTGAAATGACCCATTCCTAAAGTTCTTACTCAGTCAAAATTGCCATTAGCTTAAACGATAGTTCACTAGAATAAAGCTTGAGTAAAAAGTTCAGGAATTGTTCCAGTAAAGAACAAATAACTGAAAACAAACTTGTTTACTCCTCATTCCTGTATTCAGCAAGTATCTGGGAAGCAAATAAATCTGCTGCACACCCCACAGTAATGTATATTAATCAACCAGTTATCTTGTTAAAACAAAGTAAATGGCTCGCTGTGCTGACTGAATACATTGCAATGCACAAACTTTGCAGTGCTGTTAGCAATCCGATACTGACTGTCAGCCATCCAGAAGCTGCTAGAGAAGTCAAAATACTGGAGGAGTGCAACAGCAGTGTAGCAATACATTCACAAGCCCATATTATATAGTGTGGCTGAGAGCCAGCTGCGAATCTTTATTATTCAGGTGTACCCTTTGGCAAGTGTTCTTCCACTGAGGCAAGGGTATTCCGCTCCTCCCTCAGCAGCAAGATATGGACAATCTACAGCATCCTTTTCAGTGGTGGATTATTATTTTGTATGGTAGCTGCAAAAACAACAACAAAACAACCCAACAAAAAAAGACATTCCACCGTGACACACTAATTTTATCCATTTCAAATAAATTATTATCATTCTTATAGGAGTGTGAATGATGCTGCTGTTGAGATAATACGTGCAGAAAGATGCAGCAGTGCTAAGGCTGTTTTGGGGCAGTTAGGGACAGGCAGTTAGAGTCACTGTGGTGGTGTTTTGTTGGTTTTTTTTGTTTGTTTTGTTTTTTTTTTAAAGTGGAAGCTTAAAATTGGACACATGAGGACATACAAACAGGTGTAGAAAAAGCCCCATTCCTCATTCTTCACTCTGAGACAGCCAGACATGATCTGCCGAGTGCACAGGAGCCATGAACCATACGTAGGGAGATTCTCTGCCAAGTAGGATGAGTCAATCAGCCAATTGCTCCACATCCTCTGGGCTCAGAGCTCAAGACCTCTTGTGCCTGTCTCAGTAGATATAGCTGTAATCTTAAACAGGGGATGGCACACTTGGGCACAGCAGTTGTTTTTACATCAACATTAGGATTCACTCTCTTTCCTCTTCCTTTAGTCCGGTTTCTGTTTCTTTGAGTTTTAAGAAGCAGACAGGTGGAGCTGAAACTGAACTCCTTGAAGGATAGCAGAGGGTCAGCTCCAATTACAGTGAATCTGAAGGAAGTCATATATTAAAACTTTCATGATTTCAGAATTGCCGTGTGTGTTTCTTAGATGGACTGTTATATCTTAATAGGTTCCAAACTGTAACAGGAGACCACTCTTTCTTCCCTAAGGTACTCGGCATATGCAAGGAAACTCTGCTATCCTGTCAGAAAGATGTATGTAGGCTTTACTGCCTTGTTAGATGGGTATTTGTAGTTTTAAGTGGTGGCTTGACTTTGAGACAGCTGTTCAGAGGTAGCAATGCCAGAACACCAAAGAACTTGAAGCCAAGTGCTCTCGTCTTTCTAAGGATCTAAGTCAAGCAAGTGATTAAAGAGATGTAGGTGCCTAACTTACGGATAGGTATTCCTGGAAGTAGCTCTGCAGTTTGACCCTTTGAGGTCATCTGTCAGATCAGTCAGAATTGAGAGCAGAAGCTGAGACTGCTGGGAATCCTCATCCCAAGCCTCCGCTTACAGAAACAACTAAACATTAGTAGCAGATCTGTGATAATTCTCCTTTGATTCATCTGGTATTTTTAAAATCTAAATGGCTATTGAATAGGCAAAATGCATGCGGTTACATTAAAATACAGACATTTTGAATAAAATAGTCTACATTTCAAGAAAAGACTTTTTTTTTAGTAATTATTAGCCAGTAGAAGGTTTCCCCATTGTTTGCTTTTTAGACTTATTCACTTAGAATATTTAGGTTCTTTGTGGATAAGATTTGTATCAACCTCTGAATCTCCTCCAGAACACTTTAAGACAAGCCGCTACTAGAATATGAAACAAAGGTTTGTTTAGAACTCTTTTCAGCCCAACTGTCAAGCTGCAGGCACTGTGGAAATAGCTGGAATATTTACATCAATCCGTGCTGTGTCAAGGGTAATTCTCACCTTCAAGGATCAGCTCACATATATTTTGTGTGTATATATATGCATGTGTGTTCCTGTTCACATATATAGAAGAACAGGGTAGAATTAATTCACATCTTCCACAATGTAAAGTATAAATACTGTGAATTAATAAGCTTCTCCGAGTAATGTTTTTTATAAACTCTTGTGTAATATCAATAGTAAAAGAGGAATTGCAGCTGTTGTTTCAGCAAGAGGCATCCATGCCATTGTCTTCTGATAGATTGTTATCCTTGTGACTCAGAGTTCAGAAGTTGAAAGGAGAGGAGGGTATGTAACCTATTTGTTTGTCCGTTGGAAAAAAATCCTTGTTTTCCCACACACTTCCTAAGAAAGATACAGTAGTACCAGTACCTAGCAATAATAATAATAAAAATAATAGTAAGTTGCAATTGCACTTTAGCTGGAAATGTTTGTACATTGTTGTTCCTGGAAGATGGTAATAATGCAGCATTCAGCTGTAACATAGCTGTTACAAAAAACAGTCAAGGGTGAAGACCTCAGAAGATGCTCCAAGGTGTTTTCTTCTCTCTCATTAAGCTGTTTTGAAAATGCCAGTCAATTTGGTGCAGTCTGCTTTGTGCCAAAGGAAACAGGTTGGCTCTTGAGAAGCATTATTATCAATTGGAGGGATAAGTCATACCACAAGTTTAATTTAACTCTATCTAGAGTGGTGCGAATTTCACCGAAGACAGGGAAATGATCCCAGCCTTTGCTTCATGTTGGTGGCAGCGTTTCAACAAGAAAACCCCAAGCGTCTCAGGCAGTATTAGTGTTGCCACATTATGAAAGGACTTCGGTGCTCTCTTTCAAACCTGAAGTAATTTGCCCAATAAAAAAACCTCACACTGGACAGTCAAAGGAGGGTCTAGATGACGATGAAAATAGAATCTGTTCTAGGGAACTGCATGCTTGCAAACGTGTTTGCTGATGGATGTGGAATAGACAAGAAAGGGCAGGAGCTTTTGAAAAGTGTTTATTGAGAAAGTTTATACTGCACATTCTCTCAGTGCTTGAGGCAGCTTTCTTCTATTGTTATAAAATTCATGAAGGTTACTGTATGCTAATTTTTTCTACACCTCATAAGACTTTTAATCATAGATGTCCTGAGCCAACAGCTACTCTACTAGGTGTACACTTACACACAAATATGTGTGCAGCTTATACAGGTAAAATGACTGTGACTAGATGTGTATGTCTATGTATGTATTCAATTCAGATTTCCATGTCCTGTTTAACACTTCTGCAAGTGGATCACAACCCCTTAAGGATGCTCTGCCGCTGCATGGCATCGTAAACAAAATGGTTCTGGAGTTCAGCATAGCACTGACATTTTGGTTATAATGCCAATAAACAAGAAACCCCCCGTGGCACATTCACTGACTTGTTTTCCTCACCAAAGCCATGAGGAACTGTAGTCTGCGTACAAAGTTACTGTGTTGCTTTCTCCACTTTACTAATTAAAATAAGTATTTTTGGCTAGGTTAAATATTTTGGGGTTTTCCACCGTGTGCTACATTGCACGCCTTTGCTCTACGTCTTTTTCATGTTCTTGTTTCTTTAGCTCAATTGTTGGACACAGGAGCTAACATAAATGAAATTTACTCTGAGTCAAAGGGTTTGGGATTTTTTGTGTGTAGGTTTTCTTAGTAATTTGTGTGATAGAAAGCTTTTAGTGCACAATAGGATATTTGTGGGTCTGGTGGAGAATGCTGTTGGTGTGCTGCTATGCCAGGTAAATTTGTTGAATTATCTACTCGGAAAGACAAGCTGATAAAAATGAGGAAGCTGGGACTTCATGGCCTATTTCTGCTGTAAATACATCTTCATTAAATGTACAGTCATCCATCGTCTCTGACTCAGAATGATAGCCTGGGCTAACTAACAAGACCAGTCATGTCAAGAGTTTCCTAGTGTCACGGTGAGGAAGAAGATGATCTAAAATGAAGTCTCATCTTTAGAGCTAATACCAGGTGCATTGGTCTATCCTAGCATTGCTGACTGTCTCCAACTCCTTGTCAAAGCAGTGAGATGTCTTGGTGTCATTTTGGGAAGGTGTCTGATGGGGCTGATGGTCCCTCTGGCAGGGAACAACGAGCAAGTAGGGCTGTGCTGGTCAGCATAAATAGCTTCTTTTGAGGTAGGACTGTGCTGGCAAAAGTGATTCTTCTTGCTGTAGACTGAGCCAACTCGTGACCACCGAGTCCCGAAGAAGCAGCTGAAATTTCCCAAACACCTGACAGTCCCCTGCAGAACAAATTTATTTTTCCTCCTTTAGCTGTAGAGCAAGCAGGCCAGGAGAACTCCGGATTCTGGCTGAGACAGCAGCTAGTTAAATTGAGGGGAAAGAAACAACCTCCCCCCACCTCCGAATTAATAGGCGGGAGACTTAGGGATGTAGAAACATATTGTCATGGTTAATGTCGTGTCATGATCCAAAGGTAGATCTGTGGCCACCTCAGAGCTCCCCTGACAAACAAATCTAAGACAGGAAGGGCTGTTCTAAAAATAACGTGGAGTTTTATTTCCACAATTTTTACAGTGGGTATTCACAGAGGCACTGAAATTCTCTTTGGAATGCCTGAAATTTGACTGTAACCCTCAATCTGAGTCTCCCGGTGTGTCCTACATACACAAAATGAATGTCCCCTCATCTCTTCACCATCGGCTTGGCTTAGTTTATGCCATAAACCAATGAAGCTTGTTGAATTATGGGCTCAGTCCTACAGTCAAACACCTGCTTAATTCCATGGGAATTTTGCCATGGGAAGGATCACATAAAAAGCTTTGGTACTGGCCTAGGCCTGATCTGAAGACATGTACGTTACTCTTACCTGCATTACTCTTAGGCAAACGGCATGGAGTGACAGAGAGATCTGATGGATATGCCTTCACCTCCGCAAGAAGAATAGTGCCTCACAGTGTGTTTGTGACTTTAAGTTATTTTCATCCCAAGAACGCATAACTCTGGCAAGATGTATATTGTGATTGCGGCCCGGCACAAGGATGGAGGGAAGTGTAAGGGGAGGCAGTTTGGGACAAGCTAAAAAAACCCATCTTGCACATGCTATAATGGATGAACTTATTCCTGCCCAATGGGTGTAGGATTTTGGGTAGCTCCAGCATTATCTGTGCAGCCATCAACAGAAAGGAATAGAGTTTACTGACTTCTAGTTTGGAAAAAATAGTGTTAACTGACCTCCAGTAGGCAGCAAAGAGATCAGCTTACCCTCTTGTTTTTAAATTACGGCTGCACCACTGATGATCGTTGCTGACTTATGATTTTCTTGTCATCATCAGGATACCTTCTCTCCATCAGGCCCCATTGGGTTCTCAGACATTTTAAGGAATACACATGCATTTTACACGTTTCCAAAACAAGAAAGCAACATAGATACATCTTCTGGGGATATTAATTTACACACTACAACAGAAAGTTACTTTGAATACAACTTGCACATCAGACAACCCTACAGGTCTTTCTACGTGTTCTATGCGGTATCTGGTAGCTGGCTATTTAGAAGATATCTGCATGTAATACATATTGCACAGCTTGTCTGTCCTTTGACTATATCTGGAGTATTGTAGGAGCCAAAATTTTTCTTTATTATTTTGTACTGATTTCTTTTTCCCTGGGCATTTCTGATTTCTTATGTGCAGAGATAAAAGTATCTGCTGTAAGCAATGAATTTTTGGTGGTAGTATCACATGTACCTTGTGACAGACTTAGGTTTACTCTGGTAGTTGCTGTTTTAAAATTAATTTAAATTAATTGCTTTTTTTTTTTTCTTTTTTTTTTGCATCTTGGGGTAAAATGTCAGAAATTATAGAAATGCCAACCTGTGAATATAAACTTGAATATAAACTGCTGATGAGGAAAGAAGTGTCCAGGACTTTCTTTTTAACATTTTGCTGACATACGGTGATTCTAACCCAGTGACAAATTAATTGACTAGGCGTAAAAGAGATGGACAGCGCTTAGCAAGGAAGGATAGGATATGCATTATAAGACAGCTGGTTCTGCCTCTGTTGGATTATGGAGACAATATACATCGGACAGCTAACGAGTCTCTGTTGTATAAGATAGATTCTCCTTATAACAGAATTGCAGCTTTGTCTCTAAATGGGGTTATTATACACACCATTGCACAATGTTTGAAGAGCTTGGTTGGCCCTTGTAGAGGGTTAGGAGAGAAATAAATTGGAAAACAATTGCACGAAAGACCTTCAATCCATCAACTGCTCCATATCCAAATTACCGTTACAGTCGTCCAAAATAGAAATCTGTGATACATTCAGGGGTGGAATGTTAATATGGACCAGCCAGGTTTTGACAAGGCAGATTTTTCTTTTGCTGTTGTTTTTACCCTGCAGTAAAATCTTGCTTCCTCAGGAAGAAAATGTGGTGGTTGAAACCACTTGTAGTGACATAACAACTCTCTATTGAGAATGAATTTTCAATTTGATTTTTGCCACTATGTGAACTTCAGTCTGAGTCTCAGGAGGTTTTGATTTTTCCAGAGATAAACTGTGAACAACTTCATTTATAAGGAACTCTTCCTCAGTAGTATTCAGTTTAAGAGCAAGCCTTGCAAAAGGAATTTATGATTTTAAGTGCTTCCTTTTTTGAGTCCCAATTTATGACCGTTATAGTGCATGGTTTTCAGAAAATTCTGAGGTCTAAAAACTTTGGACTCCATATGCTCTTGAAGACTGGGCACCTAGAATTTTACATCTTTGAAATAACCAGCTGCTTCTGAGAATCCTGACTCAACCATTGAGCAATCCCAAAAGCAGCAGTTCTAGGTGATATGATGGCCGTGTTCCCCACACTGATGGAAGAATTCTGTGGTAAGAGTTGTAAACAGAGCTTATGAAAAAGATAGCAAAAAGGGTTTTTGTCAAAGCCAGTATAAAGAATCCTACCTTCTACTTGGCATTTTTGTCTTCTTCAGTTAAATCTTTTGTCTGCTAGTCCTATTTCCAGTCAAATGACCCTCCTTTTTAATTCCAGCTCTCCAGGTACCAGACAAGGATGGGATCTTGCTAAATAGTATTAAATAATACAGTCATAGTCTGACAGGGTAAACACTAAAAATATTGCAGTGTGCAAAGCTATGAAGGTGGTGTTTTCAGTGCTTTTGTTCCTGAGACGTAAAATAAGTACATCCTCACAAAAGAGTGGAAAGCAACCTTTCAGTACAGAAAGCCATAAGTGGGTCCACAGTGTGGTTTCTGTTTGGGCATGGCCATGTCCGATTCCCACAAGTATAGTGTTCCAAGATGAAGGAAGAGGAGACTCATGGCAAAGAGAAATCACTTGGTGGTAATTCTGCTAGTTGTAGTTGTTGCTGTTCGTACTTTCTTTCCCACTGCCCCTGCAATTAAACCGAAAGGTTACACATATATATATGTGTGTGTGTGTGTGTGTGTGTGTACACGCACTTTGCAGGTTTTTCTTTGGTAGAAGTTGTTACTCGTTTGTACAGTCGTTCCATGACTTTTTGATAGCCTGCTCGCATCCTGTTGGGTGAAGCTACGATCCTTAATGTAAGCCAACGTGGCTTGTAAGAAGAAAGATTGCAATAAGCACAGTTACTAGTAATTAATTTCCCACCCCTTGATACTTTTCCAGTGACTTTTTTATGTTCTCTGTGGTAGAGCATGCTCACTGATGGCAGTGTTTAAGAGTATTTCACTCGTGGTTCGTGTAGCTGGATGTTTGTCTTAATGAGCTCTCCCACTGCTATCACAACAACTTTAAATACCTTATGGCTAGTAAGGAAAGACTTGACACACAGGTAGATTTGTTTCTGCAAATTTCTTCCTGACTGAGTTGCGTTTTTCAGTGAAGTTGGTTTCATCACAGGTTGTGCTGCTGCTATGTTAATTTTACAAGAGCTCTTCCTCTTGTCTATTTGTTAGGAAAAGGAGAATCTGTATGTGAAATTGAAGCGTGTCTTGGCCCGGCAGCCTGGGCCTGAAGCCGCAGAACAGTTGCAGCTCTACCGGCACACTCTCCGAGAGAAGACTAAACAGCTGAAAGTAAGAGGTGCTCTGTATTTCTGGCTGAGGGGCTTCCAGGATTGCAAAAAGACTTCACCAGTGATCCTGAGGAGTGAGGCTTCAGGAAGATTTTCAATGATCAGTCTCATTCCTTAGTATATTAGATCAGGAAAATAAGATTAATACTGCATCTCCCCAGGGGAGAACCAATGGCAGTAGAAGAGGGTTTTTCTCACATCATGCTGGTTTGTTTTATTAAAATAGAGGAAAAGTCTTATTAGAATATGAGTGTGCAGCACAGCGCTGTAAACGCTTTTGTGCGTGGGCATTCTGGGACACCATCAGTTTTCCATTAAGGTTATTCTCCTTCCCTTTTCTCGAACTGTTAAGGTCTTTAATAAGCAAATCAAAGCCATTTCATTTTCTTTTTAACAAACTAGTGGGAATATATTGAGAATCCAGTCTTAAATTCTTGTTATTTCTCTTGCAATGCGTAAATGTGTATTAGACTTGCAACATTTATAGGCATGACAGGAGTAACCTGTCCTAACCCCTTGTCACCAGAAGAGAGGATCTCCTGATTCTGAAGGAATCTTGCGGGAAACTTTGAAAGCATGACATTAAAAAGTGGTTCTTTGATAGAATAAGCTGATCTTCCCTTGTTCTTGCCTGCATGAAAGATCAGTCTCCCCAGGAGTTCATATACTTCTACAGCTCCTCTCTCTGTTGAAGTCATCATCTCCTGTTCACTGCATCATAATCACGTCTATACTAACCATGAGGAAAAAAATGCGGGAGCAGATGGGGCCTTAGGAAACAAAGAGGCTGTTATGCAAATCTTAGCTTTCCATGGAGAAGAAAAACAATGTAGAAAATGTAAAATAGAAGCCAAAGTTTAGCTAAACTGAATGTGATTTGAAGTTTTCCATACGGTTCCCATTTGCCCTTAATGCAGTCAATTGCTACTGTGTATTTCAGGCACAGTAGCATACTAGCTTGCTTGTCATTTTGTGGTGCCCCGTCAAGCTATTTTCCTTCTTTAAGAAGGAAAACACACTATGCATGCTCCTACTTTAAAAGTTTGCTGATTCACATGAAAGCAGCATTGTATTAATATTTACACTGCCTGGTACTACTTTGCCTGTGTGGATATAATTACTTCATGTAACAGAGTGGATCCCTGTGAATAAAACACATTGTTATTAAATAAATCCCTCCTTTATTATTTTTAAGACCTTCATTTTGGGTTTTCACCCAGATTTGTGTCCCAGAACATTAAGAGCTAATGTTTATATTAATACAGTTCCCATAATGCTTGGGTATATTTTACATGGTTTATTGTGGTTAAAAGGCATAGCCTTGATTTTGTGAGTTGTCCTTAGATGAGCAGAGGTGATGAAATGAAATATCAAGGTAGAAAATGAGATGTAGTGGAAAACAGTGATGTCTCATATCATCAAATTTGAGAGGAAAAAGTGCTTGTAAAGGTACTAACTTATGTGTAAGTGAAACTAACATCTCTTGTTTCTGCTTTTTGCCTTTTGTTTGTTAGGTTTTGTCCTCCGAATTGAATATGTATAAATCACAGAGCCAAGAATACAAATGTGAAATTGAAAGACTTGCCAACGAGCTTCTGAATGTGAAAAAGAAATATCTGGCTCAGAAACGCAAGGAACAACAGGCCAAGTATGGGAAAATAACAGTTTTGTCTACACAACTTTCTGCATAAACCAAATTTTTTTTATACCCTGCTTTAGCCTTTTGATCAGAACGTGGCAAAATTTGACTGAGGTGATATAATATTGTTGCCTAATTTTACTGAATGTTATCCTGCATATTACTTCAGTCTGGTTTAGATTTACCATGATCTATGGCCAGGACAAGAACATCCAGCAGAGAAGTTGCTGATATGTTCTGCAGTACAGGTAAATTATTCATACCAACGAGATGGTGCATAGAAGACACAGATTAGTGTCTGGTCTCTCACATTGAATGAGAGATCCTCAAGCATTATGAGGACCTCAAAGCATTTTACAAGTTATAATGAAACAGCATGTTATATGGGGGACAATCTTTCTTCAGGTAGCAACTGCATAAGCCTGGTGTAAGGACAATGTTGTTGCTGTTTGCAAAATGTGGTAGTTGTGACTGATGACTATCCCATTCTGGTGGCAGATAACATTACTGATGGTTGCAGAGAAGAGCATTCCCCATCTGCTTCTTGTTCCCTTCCTACATCCAGGTGGAGGAAAATGAGCCGTGCTCAGAGTCTGGCTCTGTCAGACCCTTTATCTACCTCTTTGTCTACCCTTTTGATGGTAGAATCTAAGAACTTTCCTGTAGGTAGTTGTTATCTCTCCTTAACCAACAGCAGTTTTATGACACCTCCCTGTTACTCTCAGTCCACAGCTTAGCATTCAGCTGTTCCTCTTGATTAAAAGAAAATTACTAGGATCTTAGTTGCCCCATTTCTGGACCATTAAAGTGACCTAATTTGCAGAAGCTGAAAGATGAGACTATTCTGATAATGAATCTCCAAGCTGGGACACTAAAACTGTTAGTCACTTCTGAAAATGGAGTTATTGGACTTTCCTTTTAAAGAGAAGTTTCTTAGATTTCTGCAGATGACATGATCTATGACCAAGTTTTTCTTTGTAGGCCTTTTGTCTTTCCACCCCTTGCCATCCTCAGCCTGTCCCCTCCTCACACACCAAAGCCAACAGTTCTCTGCGCTGCTGAATATAATTCAAAGCCACCTGTATCTACTTCCTTAATTATATTTCAGCCAGCAAACAGTTTGGATGACTACATTAGAAAAATAGTCAGTGATAAACAGGGACTTTTGTCCATCTGCAAATTGCATAGTGTTACCCTAATGTTTAGAGTTAGCAACAATTGTGCAGTGCTAATGGCCTTCCTGGAGCTTTAGGATCAATATGTGAGGCTGCCATAAAGCCTGATAATCCATTTCCAGCAGCTAAGTATCCTCTTCACGGTAGTGTTAATGTTTCCATTTTGGACCCTGGAATCATGTTTCTTTCTGTTCATCAGGCGAGAAGAAATTCACCCATATTTTGTTGTTATATCATAGCTAGAATTAATTCCTAACTATTGAAAAAATCTGACTTGTTAGGAGCATAACTGCTTTAAAGTAAAACAAAAGTATTGTGCGAGGTGATGGTGACTGAACTTGGGTCTGTTAATCATACACAATGAATGGAATTTCGCGGTGCAGGTCAATTAGTGCCAGACTCATTACAATGTGTATAGGTTCATTAGTGCAGCTTGTTGGGTTGCTGTTCATAAGGGCAGCATGACTGTAGTCCGATGAGCATAGTGTCTCTGTGACATGTTTTGGAAGTACATTCAGATGGTGTTAGTGGTGCTTCTGCAGGACAATAGCATCTCATTGCTCATACCTCAGGCTCAGCAGCTACCAGCACTGTGCTGTCAGCCCTGGCTTGCACTTCTCTTGTCTTTTTGGCAGCGGCCAGGTGCTGGGCTTTGCTCTCCTCTGTCCCTCATTGCTTGATTCCCCAGTCAAACCTGCTGGAGCACATCCTGCTTTGAAGGATAGGCACACCCCAAAGCATAAATGGCCATATGAGTCCTGCATAACTGCAGTTTCTGTAATCTCTAGACTGAACTTTGCACTGCCCAGCAGCACTGCAAAGAAAACAACCTTGTTGTGCAGCCTTCCTTCTCCAAACTGCCAAATGTGCATGGCATGTCCTTTGCTTTCTGCCACAGAGAGAACCTGTTGTGCAGCCAGATCCTTCCCCAGGGAGTCCTTCACCTGTGACATACAGCCATTCCGCAGTCAGACTGGGCTGGACAGGCACTGCCTGGTGGGTAGGTGCTAGCCAAAGAACCAGGGCCGTTGGATTCGTACAGTCTCAGGTTGCTCTAAATCCCAGCTGACACAGACCCACTGACTTGATCTCTGTCATGCTGGCTAATGTTAACATCATGTCTGAAATAAGTGTGGCTGGTTTTGCTAATAAAAAGAGGATCCTGTCAGGACAATAGTATTAATAGCATTATTGACTACCCTGGTATGAAAGAGAATTAATACTTTCAGATAACCTCACACAAAGGTATCATCTAAAGCTTTTATTGATTTGCATAAGACAGTTCTGGTTTGTGATTTAAAGTCTTGATACTGAACTAATGCAGCTTTCCATGGGATGCTGAAGGAATATAATGAGTAACAACAGGAATTTAGCTTTGTTTAAGCCTAATCCAATGTTTAAGATTTTCACTGTGAATTTAAAATCCTGTTTTTAAGCTCTCAGATTCCGAATCGTGTTTTTCCCAGATGTCTTAGGTTTTCTTTTTCTCACTGTTCCCATTCTCTCCTTCTGCTTCTTGCATCTTTTCTGCTTCACTACTTTTCCTAGTTGCTTCTAGCACCAGGGTTCCAGTTTGATCTTGATAAGGGTCGGTGAGAAAATATGAAGCTTAAATCCACACCAGAGACCTGATCCTGCAGTCCTGTATATGTAAATAACTGCACTGAGGGATGTCAGTAGTAACTGGGAGCTTTTGCACGTGGTTGCTTGCACATTAATTCTACATAATATATTACAGTATTCAGCTGCATAGAATTTTCCATACTGATGAGCACATCTGTTGGTTGTCTCCATGGGAGCATGAAGAAGGAATGAGCATGGAGTCTGGATAATTTTCTTTCCCCAAAGTTAGAAGCCCAATAATGAGTTAGGATGAGCCATCTAAATGTAACATGTTAGTTTTTAGTGCTGTCAGCTGGCACGTCTATTAGTGTTACATTGATATAATTAAAAATATTTAGAAATAGTTTTCATGGTTAAGTTCATCTGTGCCATCTTTTGCCTATTCTCCCACCTGCATGTGAGTCAAATTTGGAAAAGGAAGCATAAGTAGTCATCCTGCGGGGTTTCTCTGAACTTCCTCCTCCCAGCACAGATATTTAGGGACAAGGAGAAAAGTATTGATTCCAGGAAATCTTTTCTTTTCCCTTACTGGGGACTAAGAAAGAGTGCTAATGTGACAAGGCTAGTTTTTGCAAAAGCCTGGTTGCATTCATGTTTGTGTCTCAGTTTCAATGACTGTAAAATAAAAGTAAGGGCACTGACCTTCTTTGTAAAGCCTGAAGACCTCTGCTGTTATGATAAACTAGTATTTCATGAAGCTCCACTTGGTTAAAGTATGTCAGGACCTTTCTCCAAAACCTTCAGGTATATCACAGCGAGTTTGGAATACTACCCTTCCTATTTTGTTCTGCTGTGCTAATCTCCCCAACCTCACGAGAGTGGAACCAGCTAACCCTTGTTCCCTCCTCTTAAGGCCATCAAATTCAAGCCCTCCTGGATCCTCAGGTGGAGAAACTTCCTCGGGCTAACAGCGCAGCCACAGCACACTGTTAGTTTTCTGCAAATGTCACAGGCAGTGTAATTATCACTAGAACTTTGTTAAAATGTGAAGACAGATAACACTATTTATTCATTAAAATTCAACAAAGAAAAAAGATCTCCCCATTGCGCCTTTGATGAATGCAGCTGTTTGTTTGAAAATAGGCATATACTTGCTAGAATGGGATGGTGATTAGAAATCTGAAGCTACTGAGCTCATGTACAAACTTGCTCTAATGAGGTGCTCTGACCATTTTGGGGAGTAGCACAAAGAGAGGTCATTTATTTCTAATTTTTAAGAATTCCAAAAGCCATCAGTAGGCTTGTAATTAGATCCAAACAGACACCTAGTCTTGGCAGTTTAGCCTAAAAGGCTTTAATCAACAATTTTTTAATGATCTCTTGATATGCAGTTGCATCAAAGAAAATTTGGAGGACACAGATTTCCTTAGTTTGTAAACATCACTGAGCTGCAGAATGAAATATGTATTTTCCTCTTCTTTGTTTCTATTTAAAGGGAGAAGGCGCGATCCTTGGCTGACACAGAGCCTGCATTTCCACGCCACAGGTCCAATGTTCCTCGCTTCACCGGAGGGGGCTTTGCTCTCAGCAGACACCTTCCCAGAGTTGCAGCTTAGGAATGGACTCGTCATATTCCCGTTCCCAGTTTATTAATAAACTATATTTGTGCTGGGTTGTTTGAGAAACTGTAATTTGAAAAGAAGTTCAGAATCAATTTTCCCTCCGAAATCACTGTTGCCTTCAGGAAAAGGCATTTTATAGTAGAATTAATGCAGTTTTGGTTTACAAACTGTGGAGCAAATCTGCCCATGGGATGCAGAAGCCTGCACTGGTGTAACTGAAGACTGGTGATGGTGCAGATATTTCTTCTTCAGCACTGTGTCTCTACTCAACACTGTAACACCACAAAATGCCTTAATATTTCGGTTTTTCCCCTTTATCTACCTCTGTAGTAAGTACTCTGTTTATCTTCTGACTCAAAGCAACTGAAATAAATGAGAAAACAGAAAAGAAGAAAAATTAATAGGCTACTGCTTCAAGCCCTACTGAGCAAATGCAAAATTAACAAGTCTTTACTTAGATGTACATGTGTAGCCGTTCTTTGTGCAGGTAGTATATAACAGGGTTTATGCAGTGTCTGCTACAGTTGTTAGTAAGATCAAGGAAGTTTGTGGCCACAATGTACACTATTAAGAATGCAATTCTGTTTACTCTGGTAGACACAAGTGACATAATTATGTCTGTTCAGCTGGGGAGACTGTACACACTGACTGGGACATGCTGTTCTCCCACAAAAATCCTTCCAAGCGATTCAAACTTGGACTCAAAACATGGCAAACTTTGCTCTTTAATTTCTAGACACTTGGGCATTTTTGTAACTTTCAGAAATTGTTTTTGTAATACAGCAGGAGCCCTCCAACCTTTTCAGCCAAAAGAGATTTAATTACCATTCATTAACAAGTGAAATAACAAAGTCACGGCATGAGGTGCTGAAGTATAGAAAACTTTCAAGCTGTAAAATAAAATGTTTTGAAACTGATTTGTACATGGAAGCTTTTTCCCAGCCCGGGGGATAAAAATACTTGTCCAAAGAGATACGCTGATAAATATTTCACATGCACCAAAAAACCCTTTGCAAAGATTTTGTTCTTTCCTTTGGTGGAATACATAATTAAATATTAAAGCTACTGTGGGAAACTTTTAATGGAAGTGTTTAATTCAAAGGAATCAAGTTAAATACGACAGGGATCTACTTGGCTTTTACACTGGGGACCAGAACACTTAGTCATCAGATCCATTGTATTTTTCTTTTGTTCCCAAAATAGCTATTATTTCTTTTTCTCTGTCAAGTGCATTATGCTAAAGTTATCATTTCAGGGCAGTCATGCTGTCTGATTCCTGTCTTTTGTGTACCTGACATGTCCTTATATCTAGAATAATCAAGGATAACTGACATGGGCACTTGAGTTTGATGGGTTCCCAAGCAGTTTTACTGAAGCTTGTAAAAACTGGTGTTTGTTAAGGTCCTGAGTATACAGCCTGGAGCTGGACTCTGCTATGCTTACTGATAATGGGAAGTAATTTGTACTGAAATAAATCATCAAAGTCACATGTATTAATTCACGTGAATGAGAAAGACACAGTTAGACTCCCAGAATACCATCACACTGTAGACAAGCAACTTATTTGTTACAATCTGAACTGTACAGCATACCCCCTAACTTCTCCAGAGGTAATCCAAGTCTTTTGCTCTCTTTGTTATCGGGTTCAGCAGACAAGGTGTTACAGTGGTCAGAGCAAAGGAAGGGGAGCCAAACAGATGGAATCTGTTCCCTAATTGCATGTATTTTTATGATTACATGGTAAACCATATTCTTTTCCATCTTTAGCTGTACTTAATACTAGCTTGCATTGCACACATCAGACTATTTTTAGGCTAAGCAGCTCCATCCCTAAATGATTCTTGACCTGAGTTTTCCAGTCTCTAAAATGGGTGGGACAGTATTTGTGTAATGACTTGCAAAGCTGAAATCACTTATGTCTAAAAAAAGTGATTAGTCTTCTAGATTAATAAAAAGAGAAATGCAAAAAATTGTGATTTTCTCATACAGCATGTTCTTCCAGTCTGAAGGGCTGGGAAGTGACTGCAGTAAATTCCACTTACAAAATACAGGAGCTTTTACAGTGTTCAGTTGTACCACAATTTCAAACATCCAGATGTGAAGGTGTTGGCTACTATCTCCAGTTTTATTGCGTTATTTGCTTAATACCAGGGAAACTAAATTCACAGGTTAATTTGGAAAAGAAGAAAAAAAGAAGGCAAGAAAATATAGTCATCAAACTATTGCCAGTAACTTTCAGCATAATCAGGAACAGAATAACTGCGGCCAGCTTAATTTACAGTGCAAGAGAGTCAAAACCATTTCTGAGTTCATTTAATAGAATGGATTAAAGCACACCAAATCCCTTCCCCCCGGTCTATAAAAGTCATGGAGTATGAAAAATCACTCTGGATATCTGTGAACCCAGCTGATGCTGAGGTGCTTTTAGTGTTCAAGGATTTGGCTTGCACAGCAGGGAAAAGCAGAGCGTTAATGAGAGTATCATTTGTTCAGTCACTTCTGCATTGTGAGCAGCAGCTCTGAAGTGCTTCTCCAAGTTTTGTTGCAGAATAATGTTAATTGAATTCCAGTCTGTGCAAGATGTAAGCCTAGAACTAGCAAGCATATCTTTAACTTCCTGTTCCTGTAAAGATACGTGAGAAGATGGAGGTGAAGGTCTGCGATCCACAGCACTTAACTTAGAGGAAATCCTTCTTCACTTTAATTGGTTCAGATTGGAGCTGTAGTAGCTTGCACAGTAAATCTATCCCAGAGTCTTTTTGAGTGAGCAAAGTATGTAATACCATTCATTTTCAGAGCTCTTGCAATATGTAGGTAATCTTTTAAGTCACTTCTCATCTAACTTCAGCCCTGATCTTGCGTGGCAGGTCTGTATTCAGTGTATTGTACGAGAAGGACACAAACAAGACACTCTAGATGGAACCATCGGGTTCAAAGGCAGGAGCATGACCCTTCTGGGTTCACCTCTCAGCTACCAAGGACACGGCACAAGAACGCAGCCCTTAATTTACACTCGCTTTGTGAATTCAGAGCAGCAGGAGCACATACAACACACCCAGTAACATGTCCCGCTGCTGTAAATGTGGGAACCCTTTGAGCCGACAACAGCGAGAAACAGGTCACAGCTCAAGCTCTGTCGTGCGGGGAGCTACGAACTCCAGGGCAGAAGGAAGGGCTGAGCTCTTGGCATCCACAGACGAGAGCCTTAACCAGCCCTACGGAGCAGAGGCTTTGCTGGGCGTGGAGCAGCAGGTGCTGGGTCTGGGGCACTAATGGGCCGTAACAGCCTGGCTCAGCTCCACCTGGGCCCAGGGGAGCCACCTGAGGAGCTCAGCCCTGCTGGGGAGTTTCTAGTCATCCCCTGTCCTTTAGGGAGCAGCTGGCTCTTGCTGCACCGACAGCAGGACACAAGAACAGCTTTGGTGCCATCTTCGAAGTACTTTCAAAGAGTGAGCTGCCACAGGACAGAGAGGAATGGATTGCACAGGAAAGCGGGCTCCTGGTGTGGACAGCCCAGGTCATCAAGGGAAAGGTTTCCCTCACAGCTAGCACAGGTGAGGAGCAGCTATGGAGGGGCTCGGCTGAGCTTCCTGGAGTGCTGTTGGCAACCGTGAGCCCAGAGGGCCAGGGCTCAGGCTGCTCTTTCGATCCTTGCGTTCAATCCTTGCGAAACTGTTGTGCCGTAATTAAGTTGCAAGAAAGAGGAGAGAGAAATAGATCCTTGATTTATTCCCTGTCCCCCGTGTGAAGTTACCAGAGGGTAAAGTTAGCAGGAGAGTCAAAAAGAGAAGGCAGCAGCAAAACCAGCGCCTGCCATCTCTGAAGCGTTAGTGAATCTTCACAAAAGTTGGCCCATCCCGACTATCTTTACCCAAATTAGAGTCTCTAAATCATGTACATTTGTATTTAGGCACTTCAGCAATTGAGTATTATTTTCCTAGCAGGTGGTTTAGCTGTTGTGCCATCTCCTCTAGCAGAGTGTATTTTTAGTGCGTTTCTAAAAGCAGGAGCTCGATTTTGATGCTCTTTCTGTTCCCTACTTGGGTGCTTTTTAAGCAGCCGCACACAGATCAACTACTTATGCTGTTCAGCTTACAGAAAGATGTCAGGATCTCATCCCATGGGCTTGTTTGAGGAGCCTCCTTTTCCAAGGGGGGTGTGAGAGAGCAGGGCAGGGGCTGTAGGACGTGCTGCATGTGGCTGAGGCCAAGGCAGCTGCCTGCTCCTCTCTCAGCCTCACCCTTTAGCTTGCTTTCTTTCTGAGTAGGAACACCTATTCAGGTTTATTGAACCCATGTGCTTTTTAATCTGTCTGCTGACCTCAGTGGGTTTGTATAGCTCACCACAGGTACATAAAGCCACCCAGACAAGTAGGTATGAGAAAGGCTATGGGAATGCAGCTCTGGGGCTGCAACAGGCTCTAAACCTGCTGAGATCCTCCCTGCCCTTTGCTACCTCTCTGCTGGGGAGCGCAGAGTGCTGAGCTGTCTCTTGGGGCTTGCTCTGCCTTCAGCAACCGGGTCTGTGCAGACAGCCATGGGAGTAAGGCAGCTTGGAGGTGAAGCTGCAGTCTTGCCCTTGCTTTGCCGTGATTTGAAGAGGCATGGAACTGTTTCTTAACTAGGGTGTATCTGTGGATTTTCTGTTTGGGATCCTTGTCTTACTCTATAGTTTTCAAGGAGGTACTCTGTCCTCCAGGGATGACGAAAGGCTGGCCAGGCTGACCTTGCATGGCTGGTCAGAGCTTTCTTCTAACAGTGAATTTCCCAGATGCACATCCTATGTTGGTTTTAAGGGCAGGTCTTGCTCATATTCTGTGAATCCCAGACCAGTCACTTTATTTTTTACTATTCTTTGTTATTTTGCAGATATTGTCAGTATTTTCTTTTTTTTTTTTTTTTAGCTCTTCAGCTTACCATCCAGAGAGGAAAAAGGGTGCAAAGGTTGTTTTGAAGGATGTTATTTTTGCAGGCTGGATCTTGGCAGTTCTGAGTTTCCCTCCAAGGCTCCAGGAGACTCCCTTTCTGATGGTGGGCACTTTAATCTGCCCAGGAATGAAGTGGATATAACAGCTACGCTTTCAGCCAGTCTTGACTATTTAAACCTCACAGTTCTTCACAGCAAGAACTATTTCTCAGGGCTTTTTCTTGGCAGAAGACTAAGCAGTAATTTAAAGCCATTTTAATCTGAAATGAGAATCTCTACATGGGGTTTGAATGCACTTCAAGTGAAGTATGTATTTGCAACTTCTGTTGATCCCTCTTAATTTTCCAAGTGTCCCAGTAGAAACAAGGCATGTTTGTGTAGTGGCAAAACACACTGATAGCTCAGCCTCGTTGAGAGCTGTGGGGTGATAAAAGCAAAAATATTAAGGGAGCAGTGTATTTGCGATCAACACCGGAATGTGGGTCATTAACCATTCTTCCCTACAGAAAATATAAAGAAACTAGTCAACACGTGCTACTGTCTCCGCTCCCCAGGAACACCCTGAAATTTTGTCCTGAGCACAGAGTATTTCTGGAGGGAAAACCCTTTTTGTTTAGAAAATAAAATAAATAAATACCCTTCAAGTGCTGTGCCCAGCTCCTATGGGAAAGCACAGTTTTCTAGGACTGCTTTGACATTCGTGTGATCACAAGTGATTGTGCCAGGAGCTGCCCTGCGGCAGCTGAGCTGCAGGAATCAACCAAAGGTACGTTCTTAGCTGGTCCCAATTGCAGAGTAAAATGTGTTTGTCTAAACCATCTTTGCCACTTCAAATGGAAAGGTGCCCGAAGCAGCAGTTTAAATAAGCCTGTTTCACTCTGCAATCAGGGTGGGCTGTGAGCAAACACACGCTCAGCTACCGCATCTCACCTGAAGGGTGGTAACTGGCGAATTTGTGAACATCCTCAGAATTTCTCGGTTTGTCTCTGCCAACCCTGTGCCTCATTGCAGCCCCCTTTGACGAAGGGTGCACAGAGGCAGGGCTAACTCTGGGGGCTGGCTGGGTAATAAATGTTCTCACTTCCAAGTCCCTGTCCGAGATACCTCATCCCCTGCAATTTCCGTGTTAATGTTGAGATCTGTTCCCTCTTGGCAGGTTAGGAGAACTCATCACTGGACTTTTATTTTAACCGAATGTAAACAAATCTTCCAGAAATTACCAAGTCCCTTGCTGATTCATGTGCTGTAGAGGAAAAAGACAGGCAGACCTGAAATGTCTCAGACCAGCCTTCTTTAACAGCCCTGCATTGCTTTATTTGCTTAGTGGTGAGCTATTTGCCAAGTCCTGATGCTTGCACCAGTCCTGAATCTGAAGCAACTTCAATAGTCAGCTTTTCCTGCCAAACTTACCTTCAAACTTCCATAAAGCAACCTCTGTTGTGGTCTGGTTTTGGAGTGGATGCTGTTGTCCTTGTTGCAGAAATGAGTGTTTCAATTGGTATGCAGCACAGCAGAGGAGTTAGAGCTATGTGTATTAACTGGAAGAAGTGATCAATGAAGTGAACTTTGGTTACAGAAGTCAACAGATCTCTGCTTGAGTACATTAGCTGAGGGTTTAGTGTATTTCCATTTGCATCTAATCAGATTCATTTCCTTCTTTGCTTCTAATATCATGTGTGCTTACTGGATCTAAGTCTGATATTTTTTCTTTCCTCTGACTTTTATGATTGATATTGAATGTTGATGGCAGGCAAACCATTCCCAGGCCAACTGCTGCCCCATGGTCAGTAATACAGGATAAGCAGCCTGGTGCTCTGAATGGAGACGCTGGGGGTGGTCCTCAGAAATGAGGTGCTTCTGTCTTACCAGAGTGTGGGGCTCTGGTTTAGTAGGAATCACAGAATGGTCGGGGTTGGAAGGGACCTCTGTGGGTCATCTAGTCCAACCCTCCTGCTGAAGCAGGGTCACCTACAGCAAGCTGCACAGGACCTTGTCCAGGTGGGTCTTGAATATCTCCAGAGAAGGAGACTCCACA
>Ga0065711_1003626_pt1 | contig 27107 bp, 8 predicted proteins | sample Hoacrofraction12_FD_59098 | JGI IMG/M metagenome (GOLD analysis project Ga0065711, IMG submission 59098) | Hoatzin crop microbial communities from Cojedes, Venezuela - Epithelial fraction 12 v2 (version 2) | ecosystem: Host-associated > Birds > Digestive system > Esophagus > Crop | place... | reverse complement strand
TAGAGTGATGATCCATAGACTAAGGGAATGATATCTGGAGACAGGAGAAGTGGTGGTGATCAACTGGACAATGGGGGACCTGGGCACGACGTAGATGGTATGGAATAAGGGGTGGATAATGTCCTGGGTTCAGCCAGGACAGGGTTAATTTTCACCAGAATCCAGGAAGGGGCACAGCCGGGGAGGCTGACCCAACCCCAACCTGGCCAAACAGAGCAGGGTATTCCATACCATGTGCCGTCACGCTGGGTTCCAGTGGAGGTGACGGTGCGGCGGGAACTCTCTCTTGGCTCGGAAGGGCAGAGCAGCGGTTCGGTCCGAGAGAGCGGTTCTGTTCTGCGGGCTCTGTTCTGCGGGTTTGTTCTGTGTAATCCCCTTTTCTCTATCGTTGTTGTTAATGTTCCCTTTGTTTGCTGTTCTGTTAAACTGTCCTTATCCCGAGCCACCAGTTTCTACCTGTTTTCTTTCCACTCTCCTCCGCACCCCGGTGGGGGGAGGGGCGGCCGCGTGGTGCTATTGAGTATCTTATACCTGATTGGTGAAGATCTGCTTCTATGAGAGAAAATACCTTATAGCCTTGCCTCCCTCATAAAGGAGATATCAGAGCAGTAAAATCTCTACTAGAGCTTAAACTTTTTGAAAGTTCAAGACTTCTGAAGCAAATTTGCAGGTCTTCCTCTGAACAAAGGGTGTTAGCAGAAGATATGGTGGGTGTCATTCCAAAGGCTATATAAAAATGAGATATATCAATGTGGTTTTGGAACAGAACAGGGAAAACCAAATGTTTATGGGAAAGTCTGTGCCTGATGGAAGCTCAGGAGCCAAGAAAATATCTCTGAGTCTGAATTTTCTGGTGTGTGGAAAAGCCGCTTCCTGGTTCCTAACCCTGCAATAAGACCCGTGCCCAGGATGTCACAAAGTGTAGCTGGCCTGTAACTCAGTCCTGTATAGGAAACAGAACTCAGAAGTCAATGTCTGCCAAGGCTCTATACCTATGTGAAGTCAATGTATGACCACAGTTCACCACTGAACTCTCATTCGCTGAAGCAAGCCCGCTAAAATAGTTGTGATTCATTCTCCAGGAACGACATCAGGACTGGAGTCTGGGACAAAACTAAGTCCAAGACAGACAATCCTGTTAGACACAGAACTAGTGACTAGACTTTGTCAAGAAAGGAACATGTCTCACGCCACCCTGAGGCCTGTGGGCAGCAGACACCTCTCTCTTAGTTATATCACTGAGATTCCAAGTATCATACGAAAAAGGGCTGAAGGCAGAAAGTCAAGCAAAGTCTGAACTCACAGTCAGATAAGAGTACGCACAGATAGTTACAACCAATTCAAAAAAAACACCCTCCATAAAAATGCACTGGTGTACATTGCTTTCACAAAATTTGAAGGCAGCAGAAGTGTGCACAGTGTAAACAAAGACAATGATAACAGAACTCCCCACAGAGATGAATTTCCCTCTTTGGGGAGAACTGGCTGAGAGCTGCAACAGAAGAGGAAGAGAATATCAAGATGAAAACAAGCTGAGCATTGTTTAGTTTAAATTGGATGCTGTCCTGCAGTCAGTGCCAGAAACATTGTTAGTGTCCCTAAAATAAAAGCTATCAATAAAGATAATAAATAGATAATTCCAGAGAACATAGTGTTGTATGTTCTCTTGCACTGAAAGTAACTGAATGTACATACAAGTAAATCATCAAATCAAAAATGATACATAAACATTCTAGAGAAATAACCTATTTTTTATAAAAGCTCATAAAGTCTTCAAGGTCATGCTCTCTGTAGAGAATAAAAGGATAAAAATAACTGAAGTAGATTTGGAAAAAAATCTTTCAGGTTAATTAGAGACGGGGACTGATTTTCCAGCCTTCCACTGATTTCCAAAAGAACAGATTTCTTGAGCAGCAAAGTGTTAGGAAAAAATCATGCTGAACAGCTGCCAGAACAGCTGTCTGAGGGTATTGCTATTCAAACATTTATGCTGTGTTTAGGACAAACGTCTTAACAAATTTCAGTAATGGGAGAAATTATTTTTAAAAGCACTAGTCCTGAGGTACTATGACAGCAAATATATATATAGCAGACCTATCAACAGAAGAATTAACAAAACCTAAGTTCCTAAGTGTTTTTGTGTCATTTACAGACTTTTCATCGACAATAAGAGATCTTTTTTAATATCTTTGATGGAAAATTCATTATGTCTTTCACCTACAAGGATTCTTTGACATATTATAGGGGATAAATGCCTTGCTGGATTGCAATAACAGAATCTGTGTCACCGTCATGGTCTATCCCCGGCCAGCAACAAAGAACCATGCAGCTGCTTGCTCACTCCTCCCCCCTGATGGGATAGGAAGGGGAATTGGAAGAAAAAGGCAAAACTCGTGGGTTGGGATAAAAAAAAAAAATTAACAGAACAAAGGAAGAGGAAACTAACAACAATAATACTGATAAAAAGAATATACAAAGCGCATGATACACAGTTTTTCTCACCATCCAATGCCCAGCCCACTCCCAAGCAGCAATCCCCCTCCCCCAGCCAGCTCCTCCACTTAAATACTGAGCATGATGTCACATGGTATCAAATATTCCACTTGGCAGGTTTGGATCCGCTATCCTGGCTGTGTCACCTCCCAGTTTCTTGTGAAAATTAACCCTGTCCCAGTGGACAGCTGGAGATTATCTATCCCTTATTTTATACCATTCACGCCATGCCCAGGTCTTACACTTTACAATCAATCACCACTATTTCTCCTCTTTTTGAGATAGATAGATAGATAGACAGATACACATATACACAGGGATCATTCCCTTAGTCTATGAGCCATACCTCTAAAATGTCCGTGGAGTTCATTTAACCCATGGCTTCGTGCTCCATCTGTCATAACAGTCTTTCAGAGCAGGAGAGATGATGTATGGTGTTGGATTTTTGCATGTTGCATCCGGAGCTCGCAGCTGACACCCATGGTCTGCAAGTTGAAGATGTCAATGTCAAGGAAGTGGCTGGGCACCTGTTGCTGAACCCAGGTCTAATTCCATCACCATTGCACTTGGCTCAGTTTCATCAAAGTTCATGTCTCATTAATTTGGACGATTCTTGCTGTAGTACCATTGTTATGGCACATAGCAACTACAGTAGTGATGACATAAAGTGATAGGGTTATTTAGCAATTAACATCATACGATTTAATTTATTTTCACACAAAATCAGATCCACTTGAGGTACACATCGGGCTTCCTCATCCTTGCATATCACCCACTAAGTGCACCCAGATGCTTGAGCAAAAGCAATCCCATGGATGGGATTTCCTTTCCCTGAGGCAGGACTAACCCAGACTGTCTTCCCGAGCATATTCCACGTGTGCACTACAGGGATTTTTTCCCCTTCTACAGCGCGTGGAAGTTTTGACTGGACAGGGCCAGCCCGGTTGGTGGATCCTTTGGTGTTCACAAGCCAGGTGGCCTTTGCTAAATGAGTATCCCAATTTTTGAAAGTCCCACCCCTCAATGTGACAGTACTCCTCCCCTGAGGAGGGATGACAGGTACCCAAAGCGTACAAAAGGAGAATGAGCAAGCCTCTTGACATGCGCCCGCCACTGAAGGACCCTGACCACCAGTAGAAACTGACGCTGGATCCAAGGGCGGTGATATCTTTTCTTTTAACTCCCCTTTTATTTTCCTATCTTCTTCTAACTTTGACTTGATTTATAGCCACATAAGGGTAATATTGTTGTAAATTTGTCAATCCGCTATATGTTATGGCTTCACAAAATCAGATATTACATTGTTGCAAGCTTTGCCAAGTCAGTATCTGTTGTAACCCCATTGAACTAAAAGTAATGTAATGAAGTCACGAAGTTATCATCTTTTGTCATTTTGCTGAGTTCCAACTAAAGCTTTGTTTTTAGTTAAACCTCTTGCATCATTGTCATGACTCCTGGATACCGTGCAGAGAATTGAAAAACCTCACCTCCCCTCATCCACTGAGTGGGACAGCATAACTGTGCACCTGTGTCCAGTAGAGCCTTATACTCTTGTGGATCTGATGTGCCAGGCCATCGAATCCACACAGTCCAGTGAACACAATTGTTCCTTTCTTCCACCTGGCTAGAGGCAGGGCCCCTCTAATGCTGGGCATAGCATTCATTACTCACTTCTTGTAAAAATTACTTACAATTACCTTCAAGAGGATCACGAGTAAGATGTCCTGGGTTTGGCCAGGACAGAGTTAATTTTCACCTGAAGCCAGAAGGTGACACAGCTGGGTGGGCTGACTCAAACTGGTAAACAGAACAGGGTATTCAATATCATATGCCATCATACTGGGTGCTGGTGGGGGAAGCTGGCTGGGGGGAAGGCAGTCGCGGCTCAGAAACGCACTGGGCACAGGGCAGTGAGAGTGGCTCTATGCATTCCGCTGTTTGTTTTGTATATTCTCCTTATCCGTATTGTTGTTGTTACTGTTTACTTCGTCTGCTGTTCTGTAACTGCCCTTATCCTGACCCACCAGTTTTTGCCTTTTTCTTTCCATTCTCCTCCCCACCCCCGTGGGGGGAGGGGTGGTAGAGTGACCGCGTGGCCCTATGTTGCCGGCCACAGCCAAACAGATAAGATCAGGCCTTCTATTCTGTCTGGGGAACTGCCTGCTGGAAACTTGTCCCAATCCAATGTCAAGGAGATTTTGGTAGGAACCCAGGGGACGAGATTGAGACACAAACGAGGTCAGATGCCATACAATCCTGTAAGCTTTATTCCAACAAACCGTGAACTGAAGGTGTGACAAGGGGAGAATAGAGAGAGAACAGAAGGGGGACACGAAGGAGAGAGAGAGAAAGAAAAAGGGAAACAAAAAAAGGAAACAGCTGGAGTCAGATAACCTGAATCAGTGAGGAACGGCAGGGGGGCGGGTATGGGGAACTACCAGCCGCCATCCCAAGTCTGGCAATGCCCGGTAGATGGGGTCCTTCTCCTTTGAGAGATGTCGAGATGTCGCGCCAGTGGCTTCCAGCAGGCATGCAGGAGGGAGGAGAGAGACCGCGCACAAAAAGCACACGCAACCCCTTTCATAACAGCACATGTCCATGCGCAGTGAGCCCATGTGTATGCACAGTCTGTGGTCTCCTCAGGCGGGCTCCCCCTGCCTCTTCGCACCTCGGCCCCGGCTCAGGTGCAGATAATTGTCTGCAGCTTGGCATCGTAGCCTTACCCAGAGGCAGGGCATCCAAGTCAGGAAGTTATGGCCGTAGTAAAACGGTGATGTCGAGACAAGTCCAACTTCATAACGGTCTGCTACAAAATTGGAGCAGCATTTTTCCTAGAAAAATCCCCTTTTGTGATTGTTTTTCCTTGCAACTCACGCACTCATGTCTCTAGGCTTGAGGTAGGTTTTCCATCCCACTTCCTCATGTCCTTTCCATGGTCATGCAGGTAAAATCACAGGGTGTCTTGTGGTGTGTACCCTATATATCCTCTATCTTGAGCAAAGGAGTGCTTCCTCCTAATAGCTGAGACACTCATCCATCCAGGTAGGGAGTAGTACATATCCTCTTCAATTTGCTGGACCTCTCAGGACAGTTTCTCCATAGCCAAGACAAGGGAGGAAGAGAGACTTTCTTCCTATTGCCAGAATCAGTTGGCCACTTCATCTGTCATTGGGCCCTCTTCGCCTTTCCACTCCATTACTGCCAATAAGTTGGCATACAATGATGGTGCGCTCCGTACAAATTTCTGCCACGTGGGTCTTGTGCACTGGACTTCATCTGGATCTGTGGGCAGCTGTGTGTTGTCTTGGTCATAATAAACCACCTCATGTACGGCTAATTCCCTTAGTTACTGAATACCTGTCTCCATGGTAGTCCACTTGCTTGGATAACATAGAATAACTTCATTGAAGGAATACCTTTCCCTCACTCCTGACAGAAGTCTCCTCCAGAGGCTGAGGGTTTGTGTCTTTTTTCCAATTGCCTTGTCAATGCCCCCTTCCCTAGACAGGCAAAATCTTTCTGCAGTATCTCGCAGTTCATTCAGGGATAGGGATTGGGTGATTATCTCTAGTTCTGCCTCTTCCTCCGGTTCTCATGATTGCTCTGGTTCACAGTCATCCCTTACTAAGCAAACTGATATTTGTGGGTTTCTTCTTCTGTATAGGGGTGACTGACACTGGCATGGGTTGGTTTTCTGGTTTAGCTGCAGCGCCTGTCACCACAGTTGGAGTAGCTGCAGTGCCTGTTGCCAGGGTTGGAGTAGTTGCAGTACTTGTCACGAGGGTTGGAATAGCCGCGGTACCTGTTTGTCTGTTTTCCCTCTCTTCCCCCTAAGAGTGCTGCATAATATCGAGCAGTGTTTGGCAGATACTGGCCAGGGCCAAACACAGTGCAATAAGTTGTGCCTCTTTGGAATAGCCATAGCATTTTTCATTTAAAATATTCTGTCACCCCATCAGTGTCCTGTAGTTGTCCAGGAGTGAAGTTCTAAACCAGTGGAAGTGAGATGTTCTCTAGATACCTGCACATATTCTCCCACATGCCATGCCATCTATGACTATCCAGCCTCAGGGCGTAAATCTGGGTGGTTTTCTTAAAAAGAAATTTTTGTTACCCTAAACAAGACCTGAAACACAGTCAGGAGACATAGCAGTAAGAGCATGCAGGCTTGAACATCCCAAGGATGTTCAAAATTCTCAAAAGCTGTAGTGACCAGCCTGAAGGAGAAAGGGGGAGTGAAATAGCAGGGGAAAATATCCCCCCTTGTCTTCCCCATAGACTGGGTGTGATTATTAATAAATTCCAAGAGATAGTGCACGAGGTACAGGCGTGACAGCAAAGCTGCATACAAATATCAGCTAAACCTCATGGCCAAGTGATGTTATCATGTCATAAGTCGCTGTTACACAGTACAGCAAAATCATAATACTGATCCCTCTCCCAGGGGTGATATTCACTACAATTAATACATGGAGCATATAAAGATTTACAGAACACAACCATGTGAACAAATCAGATAACATAATGACCAACAACTATTTACCTAATATATTAAATGCATATAGCGAATCATAACAAATTTGTTTTAACACATTCTGGTCACATCTGTTTTTATCCCAACCCTTCATGCCCCATGTTGGGCACCAAAATGGACTGTCGTGGTTTAGCCCCAGTCAGCAACAAAAAACCACATGTTCACTCACTCACTTCTCCCCTATCAGTGGGATGGGGAGGAAAATCAGAAGAAAAACATGAAACTCGTGGGTTGGGATGAAGACAGTTTAACAGAACAACAAAGGAAGAGGAAAATAACAACAATACTGATAAAAAGAATATACAAAGCACTTGATACACAGTGCAATTTTTCTAACAGCCAAATGCCCAGCCCACTTTCAAGCAGTGATCCCCCTTTCCCAGCCAGCTCCCCAAGTTATATACTAAGCATGATGTCATATGGCATGGAATACCAGGTTTGCTTGGACAGTTTGGGTCAGCCATCCCGGCTGTGTCCCCTCCCAGCTTCTTGTGAAACTTCACCCTACCCCACCTAAACCCAAGACAGTCATCTCACAGCTCATCTATTTTAATGAAGCAAAATATTTGTGAAATCTCTACGTCTTTCTTGTGCTTCATTGAAAACATTTTTGGTGGGCAAAATATAAACATACATCTGCTGACAGATGCAGCACAGGAACAGCTTCATATCCTCAAGAAAACAGGTTAAAAACAACATGCTTCAAAGATGCTTTTCAGAGCACTGATAAGTGTTGCCTCAAAAAAAGGCAAGGCCGGAGAAAATTCTTACTGAATTTAAAAAACATAAAGTAAATACAGGAATATTGAAACACTGAATATAGAGAAAATTGTCTAATTTTCGAGTGATGCAGATTGACCCATATTTTTCTTGATGGCTGCTCAGTACACATTCGTCCCAAACGCATTATTGCCAGTGTCAAAAATGTATCTGTAGTCTTTCCACTTGTGAACTTGTACTTTTTTATACACGTATTTTATCTGACATCTGAATTCATACCTAGGAAATCTTTGTGGAAGCAGACATAGTTGATAACATAGTAAAGACCAGAAAAATTTAGAGCTCAACGCTGCACACTCCAAACAAGTTTAATAATGCTCCGTGATCTCAGATGAAACACAAAAACTCACAGTATAATGCTTCTCCATGAAAAGCATAGATGACAGGCAGGATAGAGAATCTAAGCCACATAATGGGGACAGTTTCGGTTCTATCCACCAAATCCAAGGCTGGCAAAGATACCAAAGTTATGATCCAAGATAAGACCCCAAGGAAAGAGATTAAAGGTGTTAGCACAGTGTGGCCAGTGCAGCTATTTCTACCAGTTCAGAACACAAATTTTGCTGCCAGAGGAATTATCTTTTCAAGAACCAGATTAGTTATCCCAAAAGTGTTAGAAAAAGCATTTTAAAGAGATTGCATGAAGGCCATTAGAAACTGCAGAATCAAAACAAAAAATGATACCTCCTTCACACTAATCTCAAAAGAACAGTGACACTGAGGAACGTGTAAAACCTTTCTTCAAGTAAGACTCATCAAGACAAGGAACCCCGTGTTAACACCAGAGGAAAGCTATTTCTGTGAAGTAAATTAAANATGGAGTTGTTGATTTTGACTAGATATATGCCGTGTATTCTATGCTATTTTTCTCATTATTGAAATAGCTTCCGTAGATGATATTAAAATTTAAAATGTGATTGCGAACTTGGAATACGGTGTGGGTTTGAGGGGTTTGGGGTTTTATTTGTGCTGATTTTTTTAACTAGGAGATTTCATACCACAGTCACTTCCTTGAAGGCACAAGATGAGGAACATTAAGTCTGATTGGTCCTTCACTCAAAAGGTTAATAAATGTGAATCCCAGAACTTAGTAAAGTCATAAAAATGGCTCTACTTTAAGATTATAGAATCATATTGGTTGGATTTAATCTGGGTTGGAAGGGACCTCAGGAGGTCCCTAACTCAAAGCAGGGTCATCTGTGACGTTAGACCAGGTTGTTATTGCCCTGACAAGAACAATACTCACCTCAAAGAAGATCTGGAAATCTGGGTGGCTGCTGGAGAGACTGATCAAACATATCTAGTTAGTATCATGATTGGTTGACTGTTTATATCATCTGGCAAAATACAACACTGAAAACTATAATTTTAAGTATCTTACAGCATATGAGAAAAGGCTCACACTACCTAACTAAAAGGCTCAATGACACATTGATTTCATTTTTTTCCCAGTGATTGTTAAAAACAATGAGCATGAGACTCAGAAAATGCAGTCTTTAAAAGACAGTAGTTCTACACAAGAGCTGTGATAGCTATGAGAATGCACACTTTACACTGATAAAAATTAGTATATTTGTTTTATGCAAAAAGATTAAACTATAGTAACTCTTCATAATAAAACTGAATAGTTCTGTGTGTTTACAAAAAAACCTCAGACAATAAATCTGAATCAAATACACTATTTATTATTTTCCCTTTTCATTTGCATCAATTTCATGTTCTCATAGTGTCATGATTTGGGAACCAGTGCTAATAAGTTACTACAGGATGATTAACAAGGCAGTAGTGTCTAACAGAGAACATTACAGTAGACTTTGTTTATAATAACACTTCATCTTAGTGCTGTGAGAGTCCGGACAGCAGATGTCTCAAACACCTTGTCCAAAAGAATACATCTGTTACTGTATCAAAGCAGTTGTTAGCTGAGGGAGGGGGCTCTGCTAAGGTGGGACACCACTGCTTTGAAAACAACTTACTTGTCCAAATAGCCTGGAGATAAGAACACAGATGAAGGATGTGGCTAAACCAGTTGAGCCAGCTAAACAAGAAGCTAAGAGGGGAACAAGGCCACCAAGACACCACAGACTCATTTATATCCCCCATTTCTGGAAGATTATAGAAGCCCAAACTGAGCAGGTTATCTAATTAGTATTGAAAGCAGACAAGTGAGCCTAGGCACGGGAAACAGGCGATTTAAAAGAAGGACCACCCGACTGGTTGGAAAGTGCCCCCCGGGTCTTGGATTCCCCCCTCGGCTGGCCGGATCAACCCAGGACCAGTGACATCTTTTTACTTCTCCCTCTGCTATTTTTCCTCTCTAGCTTTTCTTTTCTGTTTCCCCTATGGTCTTTTTCTTCTCTTTTGAAACTATAAATGCAAGGTTTATCGTAATCGTACCACCGTAACTTGCTTATCACAATCGTGCCACAGTAAGTTTATTTATCCTAGTCGTGATTAAACATTGCAAATTGATATAGGATATCTGGTGTTGTTTCACCTTAATCCAGTCGAGGGGATAGGTGAATCTGAGTCACTCTCGTTAATGGAGTGGGACATTTAATCACTCTCTTTATTGGGGTGTGACAGGTGCTGAGGTCAGTAACTGTTAACAGTGGATTTGTAGGAGAGCAATGGGAAAATTTGATATTGCACTCCCTGAAATAAGAAAAGTAAATTGGTCAGGCCTATACTGCAGAAGTTTCCCAGTATGTCAAGTTTCCCCCTTACTTTCAAGTTTCCCAGTTTAGCACTAAATGAGTTAACTTGCCATCTGATTAACACTGCTAAAGGTATTCACGTGGCTAACATGTTTCCAGTATCGAAGTTAGCATCTCTTCATGATAATACACTGTGTCACATTGGCTTACCATCTCCCTCAGAGCTAACACCATGATGTGTGCATAGCATTCTTTGCAGTGTTTGAATATGATCTCAATAAATCTGGCAGAAAAGTGGCAAGTAGAGGAGCAAAATTTCTCCTTCTGGATCATTATAATACAGACATGGAAGGTAATGAAAGATTTTTATCAGGTGTTTACTTTCAAAATGCTTAAACCAATGTTTTTGCCTTGTTGTCAGAATCAAATACGTGGGTTTCAAAATCTTGCATGACAATTCTGAATAATTATAACCTATCTGTATGCCTTTACATGACTTTCAGCATTATGGCAGAGAAATGCCTCCAGAATATTTAGTTAATTAGTTAGTTAGTTGGTTTCTTAAAAAAATACGTAGCAGAATGTCTAACTCATAGTTGTCACACTTACATGGACAAAGCTCAAATAGTCATCTACATGTTTGAAGATTATTTGCTAAAATTAAGTGAAAGAAAATGAAGATAAAAGTAAGTGAAAAGACTTAATTTTAATAAACAAATAGTCAGTTTGCCTGAGTTATTGGAAATTTTGCTGGCCGCCTTCTTTGTTTCCAGTCCCACAGGAATCCAGCATCTCTGGTTGGTACAGTGTAGCATAATTTTCAATTAATTTGCTTTCCTGGATGCATTAGTTTTTATTTCTCTTAGCAAAAACATAAAACTGGGTTGCTAGCCCTATATGTTAAATCAGATTTCCTGACATGTGTTTGTCAGCTGAGGGCACTAATCTTAGTGTTTTGCACAAATTGCATCTCAGTTGCATGATGTTTACTTGAATTCCAGCAGCTCTACTTGAATATATTGTGAAATTGGAATACAAGGGAGAGGAAGAGAAGGCCTGCAGGCTGTTGAACTTTGCTACAGTGCTGCCACAAGTGTTTAAAGAGCAATGAGAGGGATTAACTTCAATGGGGAATGGGGGATTGAACAAATTCCTGTACATCCCTCATGTATCTCACTTGCTGTTGTAAGGTGTATTTCATTCAAGTTGAAAAACACTTTAAGATCTTCAGGCAAAAGGTGCTATGAAATGAAAAGTGATGGTGTTATTAGTTTATGTGTTCCAAGTCCCTCTAAGACAGCTGCAAAATCTGCAATCTGGAGTTTGCATTAGAATCTCTGATCAGAGATAAATTCTCTATCTTTGAAATAGTGGATTAAAGATACATAAGAGAAACCGAGCTTTTCTGTACATTTGAGTCTTGTTCACTCCCTCATGCATTATGTATTATATAACATGTATATGTGCTCGATGCTCTAAGTTATTCATAATAAATTAACAACAAAATAAACCCCATCACATATTTAACGTTGGGCTAGTAAAGTGGTTTCTGTACTTGAACAAGTTAAGACACCATGTTATATTCTCATTTTAGGTGCTGGAAACTGAGAGAAGCATAAACAAAAATGTTTACACTGTTTGAAGAGCACAGACTGGAATTACTTACATGAATTAGACTTTATACAATACTTGCTCTTAGTGAAGCATTAAGACTTACCACATCTACTCGGATGATGCCCCAAATGTTTAATCGCTACCACAGAAATACACTAGGACTGCTACTTCCATTGTTTTCTTCTTATAGTGTGCCTTAGACCCATACTTTCGTTCCTTTCTCTGTAACATAAATGGGAGACGTTAAGAATTTTAATACTCTAGTTGCTCTCTACAGTATCCTATGCAGAGTACATTTACACTGTCTGTCTTGTAAATATTACATATAACAGGAACTTGTATACAGAAAGAAAACACAAGTTTTTTAGAGATACACTTATGTTCTAATAGCAGTAAACTAATCACAGAACACAGACAAGACCCCATGTATGAAAAATGGCTTTCAAATAACCTTTGTGTAGAGGACTTTGTTACCATTACTGTTTTCTTCATGCCTTTTTTTCTTTGTTTTGGTTCTTCTTTTTTTCAATTTTTTTTTTTTTAGACTGTTCTCTAAATTGGAGCACTAGCTCCTCTTACAATCAGATTTAAATTGTGCTTGTCATCTCATTTTAATATTTTTCTTTTAGTAATTTAGATGTCATTTCTCAGAAACAAATAGCCAGAACAAAAGGAAAGTATTGTATATCTGGATGGTATTTAAAGGCATTCAGATAAACAAAGTCCATTGTAACTATGCCAGGGGCGTAATTTTGACTGTTCTGCTCTGCCTTCTATAATTAGTCTTGGAAGCAAATACTGTTATATTCAGCCATGAAATGAAGTGGAAGAGCTGAGTTTATTAGAGATTAATAAAGTCTCCATGAACATTCTTAAAATCTACTGAACCCTTAAATATAGATTATAGGTCAGAACATGTTGCCAGTACTTCTTCAGAGGACAAGAAATCGAGTACACTATATCTATTAACTGCAAAGAGAGTGAATAGAGGGCTGTTGAATGTTAATGGAAGATTTTAAGAAATTACACCACAGAAAAATATGTGTGGTATTTTTATTACAACATTTAAATGTATTTTTAACAGTCTTATAAGTGAGATGTTTTAAGAAAAAGTCCACAGCTTGCTGAAATTCATTACAGCAATATATGTACGCTTAAGTAATATTTCTCATTTACATAGACTTTTTAATGGCATTTTCTGAAAAATTCTGAACTATACTACCACACTATGTAAAACCGCTACATTTGAAATGATGACTCTTTCCATCCAGCCACCATCGAAAGGAAAGTGCCAGCTAGAGAGAAAATGTTTATACTTCTCCTTCCATAAATGGTAGACTGAATACAAAAAGTGATAATGCTATTGTGTAAGCTTCTCAGAATATGCATTACTGCTAGCCTTGATCACTGTATAGTAAAGAGCAATTCAAAGGAAAATGAATATTTAATAGGGAGAAGAAAGTTTAACAACATTTCCTTCTTTGTGAGCTGGAAAATGTTCTTATAGGTGCACCTTAAAGCTTCCTCTTCTGTCTCTGCTTCGGTCTTCCAATTGTTCTGTTTCCCATAATCAAGTTCTCCCTGTTGACACAGCTTATTTCCAGACAATTGTTTAAAGTTTTCAAAATATCACAAGAAAATTGACCTATACTTTTTGAATGGATTATCCAAAAAGCAGTCTTTCAACCAAGTGTTAATCTCCTCTTCCTTTCCTACCTTGTATTATACACATTAAGTGTGGAAACATGAAGTAATATACAAGGTGCAAATCTGACATCAGATAGACCGCATGGAGAAAATCTAAGACTTGACTTCCCATTCTCTTGCACTGTTATCTAAATTAATTTCGTGACAGTCTACTGATCATTTATCTCAAAATATAATTGACATATTTTGTCAACTCTGAAACTGTGTGTTGCAAAGCTGTTAAGTCACTGTTGCTCTGAACAAAAAAAAAAACCTAAACCCACAAACAAATAAACAAACAAAAAAATCATATTAATTGGAATAAATACTGAGAAATGACCGTGAGAGGGCTAGCCCCAAAAAAGTATGCTTCTTTATCCTAACAAAGCAGATGTTAATGTTCTTTATTCGAGATGTTTCCTGTTTGTTGGAGACTTCTGTTTTGTCAAGAAACAAGAAGAATCATTTCAAGGATAGCAGTTACAAAATACCAAATGCAATTAAAGTGTCCACAAAAAAATGCAGATGTTTCTAGGTTCTCAAAGAAGAAAGTTCTGAAAAGACAAAATAGGGATGGAGCCAGGGTAAAAGAGATTCAATTCTGTTCTGAGGGAGACAAACATCGATGAGAATGTTCTTATGATGAGATTGAAGAGATCTTATACAAGTTTGTGACTTCAGAGTATGAGTGTCATCGTTATGTCCAAGAATGTCATTTAAATGAATATTTGGTTATGGTTTTGTTCAATTCTTTTTATATATTTTTATATATACGCACACTTACTTTCACTGATAGCAGATGCAGAGACCAACAAATATTTTTTTCCTTTATTTGTGTTTTACCACTCTTTTAATTGCTGTAGACTGGACATGACTAGAGACAGATATTGGATGGGTATTCCCTCACGTTTCCTGTTGGCTTAGTTTGTGACTGCACAGCTTAATTAATTCAGTCTTGGGCTTTCTCCTTAATTCATATAGTAAGTACAGCAAGATGATTTCCTTCTACATTGCTCAAGATTATTCTTCCTTCTAAAGGAAAGAGTTACATCCATGCATCATGGCATTTGGCTCATTATGTATCTCACAGGATGAAGAGTTTACTCACACTTACATGTCTTTAATGTGATATTTTTCAAAGTCAAGATGAACAGAAAGCTTAAATTTCTGGATGTGGATGGCTACCATCTCCAAATTTCTTAGATTTTATGTAACAGGAATGATTAATATTTTTCCTAGCTGTCAAAGAATTCATCAACTGAAATTACTTAATTAAGAAAAAGACTGCTTTACATGTTACAGAGTCATCTACTACAGAAGAAGTCTCATAATATGCACTGTTACGTGCAATACTTCTTTATACAGTGATATTTACACATTTCTTACTACTAGCCTGTGCAGTTTTGTGCTGATACAGTGAAGACACTATAGATGAACGACTATGTGTACTGGAGTAAACAGATCTCATTTTGAAAGATTCAGACTTCTACTACAAGTAAGTTGTTTTTGTTCTGCTTGGATCCAGGTGAATTTTAAAATATGAAATCAACTCCAGAATGAAAAAACCTTGCTAAAGTGAAAAAGAAACACTATTCCCAATCTTCCCACCCCCTACTCCTATTTGACAGCTTTAAAAAGAAGATGATAACTAGAGACTAGAATAAGCAGTGTAGATTAATCTGTAGTGTGGAGGAATGTTTTTTCTTGCTGTTTGAACAACTACAACTCTGACCTACCACACTGTTATCAACGTTTAGCTTTTATCACCCTGAAGTCACTGGACGTGAATCTACCTTATTTCTAAAGGCTTTTAGTGAAAATAAGATTAAGGCCAAACTGACAGACGGGCATAAATCAGGGTAGCAGCTCTGTTGAGTCCAGTGGAAGTCACTACCTTATGTCATCTCAACCTCACAGACATTCTGCAAGGTATCCGTTCTTCAAGACCGAAAATGTGAAATAAACATTCATCAGCTGTACTGTTCTATGAACTTCCTACTTTGGTTGCAGTGTTAAGTCATCAGTACTCTTTTCCAACAGTGATTTTGTGTATGTTGTGAAAATATCATGACTATGCATAACCTGAGGACTGTGGTAATGAAAGTAAAGTCAGCAAAACGCTGCAATATGGATCTTGATGGTATCTCTTCATAAATCTGTAAACATCTTACACTCACTTCTATATGCATAATTCTGCACTTAGCACATGCTTTAAAAATATCGTATGCCTTTATACCACCTGATATAATTTGTCAGATATTACATTTTGTAGGAAAACATTAAGTTATGGGTCTTTTCCTAAAGGACTAATATTTTTTTCTTTGTGTGTATATATGCCTATTACTCCACTAATTTCTGTCAAGCACTTTGCAGTAACTGGGGGAATTTAGCCCACCTACTCCACAGAGCACTAGATTTCTACATCTCCGGAGAAATACAAAAGTCAATGCCCTATCTGGATTTTTTTTTTTTTTTTCCTTTTAAGGTGCTTTTTCTATTTGAAAGGTCATTTAAGACTAGCAGGATTTTTTTGTGTGTTTTTTTGAATTTGGGGGGTTTTCTTAATTTTCTCCTGTGTCAACTGCCATAATTATATTTTATTACGGTAGCACTATATGTGCAGATAGATATGAAGTTTCAGCAAGACAATTCCCATTTATATATAAAAAATCCCTCAATCTAGAGAAGCTGGATTTTTTTCTAAGTCGTTCTGGGATAAATCCAAGCCTACTTCAATGTACTAAAGCAGTACTATGTTATGGTACATGCAATAAAGAAATTCAACCAGTGTAGGTTAGGTATTCACCTTGAAAGTCAGAAAATTGGCATAGTTGGATGAAAGTGTTTCAATAGGTTCCTTTAAAAAGATGGGTGATTGGGTGATTCACAACAGAATAAACAGCACATGGTTCGAGTACCACTTACTCAGTGATTAAGCAAAGTAGTTATTGAATATAACTAAAGTCTGGATTTGGTTGTTGGGAGGAATCCACCTGCATTATTTATTATATATCTGTGAGCATTATTATATATCTGTGAGCTTTAGAACGTGGTGAAAGTATAATTTTTTGTGTTTCCTGATACTCTTCCTTTCCCCTTTTGGTACGATTAGAAATATTTGGCATCTAGATAACAAAAAATATACAGAAAACCTTATTTTCAAAAAAGATGTATTATTAGCCAGGTAGCTTCATATTCAAAATCCATCATAAGTGCAAACAATAGTGTCTAGAGTTAGTTGTAGCTGTCTATACAAGCATGTTATAAACCGAGTTCTGAGGTGTACAAAAAAAGAAAAGAGAAGTCAGACAGAAAGATACTGACAATATGCAGGAAGTCAAATCTTTCATTGCATTAATATAAAAAAATTTGTCAAAAATAGCTCTAATTTAAATTCGAATTTAGCAAACTTCTCCTAAAAACATTGCTCTTTCTGCATCACAGAATAGAAAAATTGTTCATAAACAGTTTATCTTTATCAAAAGATCAGTCCCAAAATGCTGCTGAGGTTGATTTCTCTTGAACCTTCTGCTTCACAAACAGAGTGAAAAAATTAAATTGTCTAAGGACAAAATTAAGTTTTGCACCTCACTTTTCTGTTTTCTTGTGTCTGTGTGTTTGTCTTGAAGCACCAGTCCTTAATCATCTGTGGCTGACCACCTTTTTACTTCTGACAGTGCTCTTTTTAGCAATCTACTGACATGCTGACACAGCCAGCATTCAAGCAACACTTGTACGCTGAACAAATCCTCAGTGTTCCATGAAGGGGAAATATGTATATCAGTCAAGGTAGTTTGCAATACAAAAGAAAAAAAGTCCATAAATGGGTCTATGCAAGTTATGTTTTCATGATTGGCTATATATTTACAAAATATTGTAAAGTAAATTGAAACACAGAGAATATACATATAAAATTGTATAAATATGTGTGTTTGTATATATGCAACATGTATTTTCATACACATAGCATAGATACATATATGTGCTGTGACACTATTTACGTTTAGATTTCCCTGTCTCACAACTGAGTGCTTAATATTATAACATATTTAACTTACATCTGTGAAAAACATAAGTTTTCCTTTTCTGATTATTTTTGCACTCAGTGTTTGTTTCAACTCTAGGAAGTTGCCTGCATCTTTACTCACTTTATACCAAAGTGATTACTGAATTATGTTTTTTGTAGTTATATAAGTATATAGATTCTTACATAAGTGTGTTTTTCCTTGTATTCTTCTTACTGTAACTCCAAAATGGTCTCCTCTCTCCTTGCCTTTGTAATCTAAATCACAGGTATGCCTTCTTTTTCCAAACTATCCCTCTTCATACTGTACATTCAAATTGCATGTTGTGCCTTTCATACATATTTTTCTGAAGTTTTGCAATATTGATATGACAAATATATGGAAATATTTCAAATGGCAGGTATATGTATTTATTTTTATAACTTAATATGTACCAACAAAATGGTCATGGACACAACCGTACTACTCTATTGCTTAGTTATCTCAGCAATACAACTTGCCACTACTATCTTTGTGTCACTCCGTTGTTGGTAGTGAGTCATTCATTGCATTGTTTCAGACCACAGCATGTAACTTGACTCCAAGTAAGGCTGACTGAAGAAACGACCAGGTTATCTCTTGTGCCATACACACAATGCGACCTTGTTTGGAAGAATGAAGAGTTTAGATATAAGCTAGGCCTTTTCTACTGTTCTCAGTTTCAGAGAACTAATTCCAGGCTGTTTCACTTCTTATCATTGGTGCTGGAAGAAAGTTCCCCTCTTTAAACTTATAATACATAGATCCCAGATGCACCAGAACTAAGGTCTACATCACAAAACTCATCAAAAGTGTTCAAAACAGAGATGGAGATCTTGTGAAGTTTTTTGGGTGTTTTTTTTTAACATTAGTATTTTTAAAATTAGTTAATTTTTAAAAAACCTTTAAAAATAAAATGTTAGGAGAACATTTGAAGATTAGCAATAGCATGATTTTCCACAAAAATGTAAAAGATAATGAGAAATAATTCTAGTGGACTTGGCAGTGCTAGGTTTATGCTTGAACTCGATGAGCTTAAAGGTCTTATCCCACCTAAATGATTCTATGATTCTTTGATTTAATGATGAATTAAAATTTGTAGCTGGACTGACTCGACAGCTCAGTGCTGTCAGAAGAAGTAAAACAGTATTTTTATTCTGTTGGATTAGTGAATTACATCAGCTGCCATGGAGGAATTTAAGAGTGATAAAATCTCAAAGACAGAACTGCAGCATACAGTGGCATAAATTTTAGATCTTATTTCTAAGCAGGACAGGTATAGCAAGGTAAATAACTGTTTGTGTTTTAAAATCCACTCTGAAAGTGTGTATAGAATACACATTCACACTGAAGAAGGTCCCTGCTGTCCCAGTCCAGCTGTGACCAACACTGGGGATGCAGGAGAACAAGATGCTCTCTCTAACCAATCAGTGTGCCTGAGTCCCAGCTGGCAAACTGTTTTCCATACATAATGAACCTGCTTCATGCTCAGCTTTTGCATGGTGTTGGACTTCTGTGGACTCGCTTCCCTACTGAGGCACTCTTCCTTCTTTATTGCTTTCTCGCTTAGGTGATCATGTTTGACAGAAGATGTCAGTGCCCTTACTGGTCACAACACCCCATGGCAATTTCTTTCACTTTCTCAACACCTAATGTCAAATGGCTGTTATCTGCTCGTTGCTAGTGACTTCTAGCTCTATTCTCCACCCCCACCACCCCCAAATATGTTACTAAGCTGTAAAACTATAACAGTTCTTTCTCTGTTTACTTCCTGTGCATATCCATATGCAAATCAGATCTCCTAGGAATGCCTGCCCATAACAGTTTTCTACGCTTTTTTTTCTGCTTTCCCGATCTATACCAGACCAGCTTATGAGCTAGAGGTAGGCAGATGTAGTCGAAGTCTCACTTGTCTGAGCAGTGTCTTTGTATATGTGTCAGCCTGTGACATCTATTCAGCACAGGATGTCAAAAACACTTGTAACTAACCTGGCAGATAGAGTATACAACCAGGTGTGGAGAATAGAGGAAATGGGCTGCCAGTTTTTGGTGGCGATTAATACGTTAGTTCTAGCCGAAATATATAACTTCACCCTAGAAAAATCTGATTTGAAGAATCTGCTAATTATCTCCTCTTCCCAGCTAGAGCTTGCAGCATGACCACTAATGCCTTTAAGTCAACCAGTGCTCTGCTGACCTGGTAATTATTTGATGCTCAGAAGCTTGCAAGAATTAGGAGGGAATTATTAAATTCCAGAAATTATAAGAGTTGGTACTGGTTTCAATGCAAGCATCAATTTACCTTTTGAATGCAGATGGGCTAAATTGCAAAATGCAGTGCTGGTATTAAAATAACAGTGATTTAACTCAGAGGATTACTTATACAATATGCTTAACCCATAGCAGGCATACTCTCCCCTGACTACTTTCATGATCATAAGTTTCTCACTGCACCTATTTTGTCACTACTCTTAACACCAGACACAGACCTATCAGCATGCTTTGCAGTCTTCTAACAAGTATCAAATAAAAATTATTCGCTTTTACACAGCCACTTCTAATTTTCATAAGGGAAGGGAAGTAAAAACAAAATCTCAGATACTTTTATTAAAAAAGACCTTTTTCCTGAAGAGTATACTGCTTTGATGTAACATAAAAATAATATATTTACCTAGTTGAGCTATCACCTTATTTATTTATTTATATCTTTATTCCTCAGTGGTAAATACCCACTGTTTGCTCTATGCTTGATTAAAGGTTGGACAGATACCAACCTAATGCTTCTGAACCAGTGAATGGAAGTTATTGGACATTCTATCTTATGCCTCTCTTGTAATAATTCTGCCTCTGGACATACCTGGAGATTCACCACCCTCTTTAAATAAGAAAATCTAATTAATATGCACCTGCATCACTAGATAAAAGCCTTCAGCCAAATTAGATGCTATTCCCAGCCATTAATTAAATAGTAGAATTTCTATATTTGGGACAAAAAATCTGTGCAAAAGCATCTGTTCACTTGTCTTGAAATGCATGATTTGTATTTTCTAATACAGATTCTAGTACAAAAATGTGGGAAGTTGATTATACTCAGAAAGCAGAATTGTACATAAAGGAAATATGCCATGTTGGACTAGCTCTTTGACCATGTTGGATTAGCTAGTAAAATATTTGATAACATTCCACAGTGTAAGAATTTGAGTGATGCCTGGTTTAAAGCCAGGAAAATATGTGGGACAGGAGGTAATTCATAAGTGAGAGAAGATAAAAGAATTGTAAAAGCTAAATGTTATTTTAAGGGCTGATTTTTATCTAGCAATCTTCTGGTTTTGAAATTCTGACAAAGGAATTGGTGCGTGTCTCAGAATGAAATTGCAAGAAGCTTCTGAGTCTGTGGTCTGTTCAGGGCATGCAGCGGAGAAGCATGAAAGGTCAGCAGAAGTTTTTATTACACTGGTTCTCCCTTCTAGGGAACAGAAACTGTTGGTAACAATGAAAGCCATGGTAACTTCATACTACGTATCTTCTCTTTCTTCGGCATTACATCCAGCAAACTCGCAGTTAAACTTTGGACTTCTACTACCTTTTCAAGCTACCCTTCCTGTGCACCCTTCCATCAGAACATGAAAAATTAAAAAAGCTTATTTCAGTTTCATTCTCAGGACATGTGTTTTTTCCTTCAATGAGATTTCTTTTTTACTGCTCTGTGAACTATCCTTCCACTGTTCAGTTCAACCCTGGGGTTGGTCTGCTACTCAGAAATAGTTTCATATAAAAGACTCATATAAAAATTGTTCTCAAGCATAGGTTGATTTTAGCTTTTATTAGCAGAATTCTGTAATCTAGGAATATTTTATTTGTGTTTAATTATGTGAGGCAGTACAGAGTCTCCACAAGACAATTTAGCTGTTCAAGATGAAGGAATTCTGCCCATTCATTATTATATAAGTTAACTGTTTCATTTTCTAATTGAATGAGTCTTTCAGTTACTAAGGGCTCATAGATGATAAGCCTTCCTGGCTTCCAGTGAAGCTAGTACTTTGATCCTGAAATCCTCTCTACACCAGCAAATCATACGTACATTAATTAAATCTCTGTATTGGCTTCAGTTGATTCTGTATCAGGGAAATAAACACGGTTATATCATGCTTACTGTCCAATAAGAAATTATAAAAAAATATTCTCTTGATATATTAAATATTCTTGAATATTGTCTTGAATACATTCCAGACAAAAACAGCCAAAACACAAATTTTCAGCTTCATTTTATATGAAAAGGAGAGTGTCAAAGTGGAATTTCAGCCAGGTGTCAAAACAGAGAGAGAAATGAAAATACAGCAGATGAAACAGGAAGTTAAAATTAATGAGGTAACCCTTTTCACTTGTTCCAATGCATTTTTAATTCTTATTTCAAAACGGAGTACAGGATAAAAAGCCTTCAGGTTTATGCAACCATAGGACATGGAGGCTTGCTCTCAGCTTCAGTAAGTCCAGCCTCAAGATGTGCGCACACACTCACACATACACAAAAAATACTACTTGTTTAAATGAAATTTCCCTAGAGGCTTTCACTGTGTGAGAGAAATCTGTTATCTTAATGCGGGACAAGTCCATCATTACCAGTCATAAAGAGCTATTTAATTTTATATCCTGTTGTTGAAGCTTTTTTATGAGGATCTTTGCTTTTCCATATGGATGAGTATTTTATGATTTTCGTTCTTCATTGGCTTAAAGGTCATTATCAATTCTAGCTATTTTGCCCATAGCTCTTTTTTTTGTTTTCATGCAACTTTCCAGCCCTTCACTGACCTTTGAAAAACTTAGGAAAGTTACGGCAATTTTTATCTGAATTCGTAGGCTTTGAAGCATAACAGTCTTCCATCATACACTCGTAACTTAGCCTTTAGGAACTGTGAATCAAATACATTCCTGTTTAAAACAAGTTTAATGCAGAAATGCAATTATTAAAGAAATGTGAACTAATTTAAACCTAGTTTGAGGCGTTAACCTTCCCATTCATTCAGCCACTTTGACTGGATAAGTGCTGACTTAATTTTTTGTTGCCTGTCAGTAGAAAAGTATCACATCAATATGCAATAACTCGAAGAAAAGAATGGATGTACTGTGCTGGTGGGCAGAAAAAACAGAGATTGCTCTCTCTGAATTAAAATTATTGAGCAGTTTCTGCGTTATGATACCCGTTAACTTAAATGAGAAGGTTTTGTAATGCCAAGTACATAACAATATCAGCTTCAGAATTCTCAGTGTGTGACTTTGGTTTATTTATCTATTTTTTTTAATATTGCTGTATCTGGGGATTTTTAATCACACATACTACGTGTGTTAAGATGGCATCATTTTAAAATTCCATTATGTTGGCAGGTCAACATTTAGCTGCTGTGATATAGGAACAAGGGTGTAATCCAGAGTGATTTACAACTGTCTTTTGTTTATGTATCAGAAGGAAAGTCAAAGCCAACAGCTAATAAGTTAATAGTTTATGAATACCTCGGACAATTTAAAAAAAACCTGAATACCTCAGAGAATATTAAAAAAAAACCCAACAGTACTTCCTTTTCCTTCTTTCACCTAAATCATGGTTCACAAGACTGATACATCACAGAGCAGATCCTACCCTTATTTACTTGCTAAAAATGTGAAGTAAATATATTGGCTTGAATGGGGGAGCTTACTTTACTGGGATTGTTAATCATGGAATGTGTACTGATTTGGGGTTCTCTTTCATCTCTCTCTCTCTAATGTTGAATGCAAAGCTCTTCTGGGAAATCCAGCTGATCTACAGAAGATTATTTTAAGTAACAAAAATACCATATGTCACTTTCTGCTGTGCTGACAAAAGCAAATTCTAGTCAGAAAGACAAAGACCTTAAACAAAGGAAAAGTCGGCTACATGTTCAAAGGGTTAGTGCAGTTAAATTAATTTTACTCACTTCTAATACGGTGTAATATAACACCAATCCACATTTCACATCCAGAAAACAAGCATATAGCCCCTGTCACCACAATCCCAGGCAAAAAAAGTTTTTTGCTATAGCAATTGCATCTATTTCTGAGGCTAGGTTGGACTACAGAGGAAGAACAGTAGGAATATTTCCTTTGGTCCAGAAGGATTTCTGAAATTTCCAGCCTGGCATATATAACATGATCTGCATTAATAGAATCCCCTTTTACTCCCAGGACTTCAAGTAAAATTTTGAGCAGCTACCACAAGGGGACTGTGAAATTAGCAAACATAAGATGAATCACATCACAGTAATGCTTTTAGAATGATGCTGACAATGTTTTTGACCTTCACATATTTTCACCACTTCCGTGGTATGCTTTTGTTGTCAACAATTGTCAATGTTATGTCAGTTCATAGCGCATTTTGGGGAAGCAGGCAAGTTTATTCTAATGGATTACTAATGGGAGAAAAAGGATACTCATAATTCAGTTTTTAAATAATATTATGACAAAAGAATTGGTCCTTGAATACCCTTATGGCTTATAAAATCACAGATAAATAGTTAGCCACCAGGCTAAACAAACACTAAAAATCTTCATAAAGGCATCATTTGCAAACAGATCAGTTAGCATTTTCTTTTACTAGCAATATTATAAAGGTCCTAAACATAATGATTTAGAGATTCAGAACTGAGAAAAATACGGTGTTTAGGCATTAGAAGGATAAAATGCTTTTTATCCTCTCATTTTGCACTTTGTCAGCTGTGCCTTTTCCTGTGAATGCTTCCTTTTTTTTTTTTTTTTCAGAGACTTACCTACAAAAACTAAAATCCAGAAAGAACATGTTTTTTGATATTGCCACATGAAAGAAAGCAAGAAACAAAAAATTGATTAAAAGCATAAACTTCAGTTTTCTTTTACATTTTTCACAGGAAAGGACAAATGATATTTTTCCATCTACCTTACTAACTGTAATTCTGATTTGAATTTTGCCAAGAAATATGGGTCCTTTTTTTTTTTTTAATTGGGTAGAGAAAGGTAAATTTAAAATACAAACAGGTTATTACATCTACCTAATTTGCATGGAATCGTCTTGGAATGACGAGGAGTAAAGTCTCTCTTTTTGTGTTTCACCATCGACAAGTATGAGACCGAGGGTGGAAAAAAGCCTATAACTTTGATAGCTTCATTCTGAGTATTGGGGAAAGGAAAAGCCTGGGTGTTAAAGAGTTATCTGACTCAAAACATTCTCTACGCTGCTTGCCCTTAGTAGGCATCTGTATGTGTACTGCTCTTGACTGAGATGGAGTTAATGTGCTTCATAGCAAGCATTATGGAGCTGTGTTTCAGATTTGTGATCAAAACTGTGTTTTAATAGTTGGTGAGCAGTGTTTGCACGTCTCACTCTGCTCCCCCTGGGAGTCAGCAAGAAGTTGGGAGAGGACACAGCCAGGACATCTGACCACAATGACCAAAGGGACATTGCATGCCCTATGATGTCATGTTGAGCAATAAAACTGAGGGAGACTTTTTTCTAAAGAAGCTGTTGCTCACAGGTTGTCTGGACGTTGGGCTGCTGATGGGAGATGGTGTGTGATCACTTGGGGGTTTTGTTTTTTGCTTATTAAATTATCTTTGTCTTGGCCCATGAGTTTTTCTCACTTTTGCCCTTCCAACTGTCTCCCCCATTCTTCTGTGTGAGTGGCTGTGGGGAAGATTTCTGTCTGGCTGGGGACAACCCACTGCTGTATGCAAAAGAATTAATCCTCCTCTGGGAAGATCTTAAAGCTAAAGTCTGTGCAGTAACATTAGCACAATCTTCATCATAACTCTTTCGACTTTTACAGACAAGACAATGTTAAGAATTTTTCTTTTTTTTTCATATGTCAAAATAACCTTAATTTTCATTCTGAAAGAATATGGTCACCCAAGCCATCATTTCACTCACAGCTGCCTGCAGAAAAGACTCACCAATGAGGTGTAAGGACAAAGCTATGCGAAAGTCAATCAGATTGTGCTACATCAGCCACCTCAAAGCTACTATGAGCAGAGCCATTCTCACCCTGAGAAAAGAAAGTGTGGCATAATATATATTAGATGGGAGCTAAGGTAAATGGTAACTTAAGGAGAAGTTAGGTACCTAAACAACAGATTTAGCACCCTTTCAGAGATACTCACACAGCTGGTATAAATGACACAGGACCTACAGGAAATGTTATATTGGAGTGTCAGGTATAAAGGTGATCATTCTAAAACACTTCTAAAATGACCTGAGATACTTGCTTTTTGATAATCAAATCTCTTCCTAAGTGTTGTTCTTTGTGTTTAAAGTGCAGGATTTCCATTTCACCAGAAAGATCAAGGTAAGAAATACTTTCTGTCTGTATTTCCTTTCTATATGTCCTTTTCCACATAAGAATAAGAAAGAAAAATTTGAGCTGGGAGCATGTTATGCTCATTACATTCAAGGTGTTATGTATTTCACCTCAGAGGAAAAAGGGAATCCAAAAAGCACAATGTTGTTCTTGAGGTTATATGCCACATGTATCTTCTCCAGTGAGACCATGCCCTGTCTCTTCCATTAGAGCTTCCAGAAGAACTATGTCAATGCACAGCTTGAAAACATATTTATGGTCACTACTAACATTTTCACAGTCTTAGAAAGCTTCTGTTGTATTACTAATTGCAAAAGCATTTTATTATGTATTAATGAGCAGTAAAATACTTTACAATCTTTTGGCAAGTTCTATTTTAAAGAAAAATTGTGAAGATAACTACTTCATTTAAGTATTTTTTACAACATAAAGTAGAGAGTTTTGTAATCATATACATTGCTAAAGAACCAGGAAATATATTTTTTCATTGTGATTTACATAAATACATAGCTACTGCCTCGAGAAAACCTTAAAAAGAACACATAAAGTATTCAAATTTTTACTTAAAATAACATTAAGATTGAATGCATCCTAATTATGTTGGCTCGTAAATATTTTCAACTTATTCATACAGTGTTCTGTCTTATTTTTAGAGTACATTTTATTATTTAATAATTACATACTAAGCCTGAAAATGGTGAAAAGTTTCCTTTTCACCAATCTAAACCTCAATGCAGTTAACGAGTAGATGGGTTTTAAAATATTTTTAATCAAACATGCCTTTCTCATGTACTTGAGGCAGGGGGATATATTCAAATATATAAATTCTTAGCACTGTCCTGGGTTTGGTCAGGACAGGGTTAATTTTCACCGGACTCCAGGAAGGGGCACAGCCGGGGGGTGGGGGCTGACCCCACCTGGCCAAACAGAGCCCAGTATTCCATACCATGTGACGTCACGC
>Ga0065711_1032559_pt1 | contig 27113 bp, 16 predicted proteins | sample Hoacrofraction12_FD_59098 | JGI IMG/M metagenome (GOLD analysis project Ga0065711, IMG submission 59098) | Hoatzin crop microbial communities from Cojedes, Venezuela - Epithelial fraction 12 v2 (version 2) | ecosystem: Host-associated > Birds > Digestive system > Esophagus > Crop | place... | reverse complement strand
AACCTCCCTGGGCAGCCTGTTCCAGTGCTCCGTCACCCTCAGAGGGAAGAAGTTCTTCCTCGTGTTCAGACGGAACTTCCTGTGCTTCAGTTTGTGCCCACTGCCCCTTGTCCTGTCACTGGGCACCACTGAAAAGAGTCTGGCCTCATCCTCCTGACACCCACCCTTGAGATATTTATAAGCATTTATTAGGTCCCCTCACAGCCTTCTCTTCTTCAGGCTGAACAAGCCCAGCTCCCTCAGCCTTCCCCCATAGGAGAGATGCTCCAGGTCCCTCATCATCTTTGTAGCCCTCCACTGGACTCTTCATTAATGATCTGGATGATGTGGCACACACTGTACTATCAGCAAGCTTGCTGATGACACAAAACTGGGAGAAGCCTCTGATATACCAGAGTGCTGGGCTGCCACCCAGAGGGATGTCAACAGGCTGGAGAAATGGGCTGACGGGAACCTTCTGAGGCTCAGCCAGGGGAAGTGCAAAGTCCTGCACCTGGGCAGGAACAATCCCATGCAGCAGTACACGCTGGGGGCTACCCAGCTGGAAAACAGCTTGGCAGAAAAGGACCTAGGGGTCCTGATGGACACCAATTTGACCATGATCCAGCAATGTGCCCTTGTGGCAAAGGAGGCCAATAGTATCCTGGGCTGCATTAGGTAAATTATTGTCAGCAGGCTGAGGGAGGTGATCCTTCTCCCCTCTACACAGCACTGGTTATGCCACACCTGGAGTGCTGTGCACTCCCCGTTACAAGAGAGACATGAACATACTGGAGAGACTACAGCAAGGGCCATCAAGACGACTAACGGACTGGAGGGAAAGGCTGAGAGCTGGGACTGTTTAGCTTGGAGAACAGAAGACTCAGAGGGGATCTTATTAATATATACAAATACCTGTATGGAAGGCACAAAGAGGACAGAGCCAGGCTCTTTTCAGTGGTGCCCAGTGACAGGACCAGAGGCAGCTGACACAAACCGAAGCACAGGAGGTTCCCTCTGAGCATCAGGGAACAATATCTTTACTGTGAGGGTGTCTGAGCACTGGCACAGGTTGCCCAGGGAAGTTGTGGAGTCTCCATCCTTGGAGACGTTTAAAAGTCATCTGGACATGGTCCTGGGCCACCACCTCTAGGGGATTTAACTCTCTTCCAACCTCAATTATTCCATGATTTTGTGATTATGTGAAAGTACCACATAAAGGCTGCACAGACAGACAGCTGGGGTCATTTGGGTCTTTATGGAAATACGGTTCTTCACACATTCTTCTCCATCTTCCACCTCTGCGAGTTAGTAACTGCGACGCTACAACACTAATACTTGTATTTACTTGTCCTGAAGTTCCAAATTACTATAAACAACAAACTGTTCCTCACAACAACATGCATCATCATCTTCATTAGCCAGAAAGCTATCCATACAGAATTCTTCTCCTCTACTTTTTTAATAACTTCCATAGCCTTTCACTGAGTACACACCCTACAGTTTCACAAATACATACTCCATCTCCTTTGTGGTCCAGTGTTCAACATTGTTTAGAAGCAACAAAGAATTTAACTATTCCAGTCTCCTGCATTTCGAGCGCTGATGTCTGGAGCACCAATCCTACATAAACTAGATATTGAAACTCAAGTGTATCCCAACTACGTGCTTGAATCTTTGAGCTCTTGCTCAAGAGACCATAGGGATATCTTTGAAGAAACACATCTTGGGTTCTCAGTAGTGAGCCTTCTGCTTAATGGAAATGTATTATCAGCTTGATTCAAGAGGTATCCAAGCCCTTCCTTGCTGTTGTTCTATAACAGAACAGTTAACAATAGTCAGTTGTGTAAACTTTAGTTGGAGGGATGATTAAAAGTCAAGTTCTTTGAGCTGAGCTACAACAGAGAAGACCTCAGGATCGAAGATGCTGACAGAGGTTGCAAAAAAATGCCTTTAAACATTCCCTTACTATACCATATTCCTACAAGATTTTCATAGAATGAGGGGAGAGGCAAGTATCTTTTTCTTAAAGGGAGAAAAAGTGACATTACAGCTTTTTTCTGAAGAAAGCAAAAAATAAATTAGAACACAAAGCAGCGAATATTTTGACCAACAAAATGCAGACTTACAGCTTTCAGCAAATGATTTAATTGATATAAGGTAGTAACAGAACTGAAAGAAGAAAGGCATAAAAAGATTGATGATGTGTATGAATGTCACTAAAAAGGTGAGGTTGAGAGTACAACAAAGGAAGGGTAACCTTATTCTTTGATATGGTCTGGAGTTTACACAATCATTAAGCATATAACCAAAAGCTCACAACATAGAAAATGTAGGTTGTTTTCACTGGCCTTGGATAAACAGCCTCTTTGTGCTGCTTAAGAATCTGTGCTCATTTGAGGGCAATATTCTAGTTACAAACAAGGTTGTTCAAGGTGATAGGAAAAGGAGGATTAGCATGCCAACTTATCTCTGCTCCTCACACAGATGGGGCCAGAGGCATCAATCATTTGTGATAAGACGTTCATATCATATTGACACAGACACAATGTGTATATCAGCGAAAGAAAATCTTACCGCACTCCATCTTTCTGAAGTGCTGCCTCGAAATTGTCCTATTAATAACATTGCTATTTGGAAAAAAATATAACATTAAGAAAACAGTTTAGAAAAGACACTGCTACACAAGAACTGTGTGTAACATTGCAGATTTAAGAAAAATAATTTCTACAGCAGTTTGTTGGCATAATGCAGAGGCACAAACTCTACATAATTATAAAGGTCAGCAAAGCAGCTGGGACTTTGGACAGGCGATAATGCAGCATTTTTATGCATACTTAATGACAATAACAGGGGCCGCAGTCTGAATTGAACAAATGTAGGCAGCAGGCTTAATACCCCCCATTCTTTTTTTCATAATACACTGACTAGTGCTGTTGGTGTTTTCAAAATTCACTAAAAAAAAAAAGGCAAGATCTCTGGATAGCAATATGCTACAAATATAAATACGGTCTTATAGCATCTACTCTGGAAAGGCAGGTATTTCAGAGAACATTGGGATATTTGATTTTTTGAACATAGTCATCTGGTAAACACCTTTGGGGTTTTGTTTTTTGTAACAGTAGAATATTGCTGTGCCAAGAAATAAAGTTAACAGTCTCAGTGAATAATGCATGTTGTCTAGAAAACAGATAAGCTGTTACTTTGTCCCTTGCAACTTGTTAAACTGGTTCTATTAAAAGCTGGTGAGATCTTTCCAGGATCTGATAAAAAAAATCATTGTATTTTTGATTAAAGGATTGGTGTTCTTAGAGCTCCAGTGTAAATGGGGGCTACGCTAAGGTCACCACTACTGCAAACTGCTGTATTGGGTAAATAATACGAGTACATGTGGGAAAAAAGCACGTACTATCATAAAATGTCTTTTATTTCTCTTAAAATCTGCGACTACAAAATTGTTAACTGTGTAATCTGTTGAAGTACTTACTATTGGCTTTGTAAGTGTGATCTAACTGCAGGAAAAGAGGTTCATTTCATTAACTTTTGTGCTGGTAAGAGAAGATATCCCCAAAGCAAACACTCATCACCACACTGTTTGGTACTCTAAATGTTGGGGATCCAAGCACCTACATATTCCAACTTTACACTACTCACTACAATAGATCTATAAAGCAGTTAACAAAGAGCATCAGAACACATAATCGTTGCACTCTGATGAAATGTTGAAAACACACATTTCCAGTCTTCCTCAGGGGCTCTAACAATGTTCTATCTTTTACCTAGTTTAAATTTAGTTGTTTTCTCACAAGTGCATCTCACATAAATGCAGTTGATTTAAGGTGTCTATAATCTCTTTTAACTCTGAAGCTGTTTTTGCAATGTGATTGTAATGGCTAAAAAAAAAAAATCTGTTAACTCCCAAAGTAAACAATTATGTAAATATAACTGAGTTACTCCATGTATTACAGGATTTTTACCCCCATTCAAACTACAATCCTGTAGTAGCCATCTTACATAACACTATTTTACAAACATGATCAGGTTGGTTTGAATCAGGTGTTCGCTTTTGAAGAAAATCTTCTGATCGTCTCCACATTTTGATTCACAACCCAGAACAGTCTAAGCTAGTGAACTGGATATCATCTTCATAAAACTGAACCGGCACATATGCTCTTGCCACTCAGTTCACACAATCACAGAGTTAGCCCAAAGTAAAAACCTTAAAACATTTACACATGTTAACATTGTGTTTAGCATGCACTACTGCTCTACAAACCCACTCTACATGGCTGGCACTGCTTGCTGAAACAGACAGCAGTCCTAGACTTTCAAACTGTTCATCTAGTTATAAAAAAGTTAGATTATATTAAAACAAAACATCAAAGCTCAGTACTAGATTGGTAAGTCCAATTTTTCTGTTCTCAAACATTTGTTGAGCGTGCCAGAGTCAAGGAACAGATTTTATAAAAGCATTTCTTAACAACACTAATTAACTACCGTCTGGACTCTCAATAGATGAGACAATATACTTTAGAAACAGACTAAGATGTTGTGCAATTCTAAGTAGCCAGTAAAAGCTCAGCAATGGCCAAGAAAACAGGACTGAACTGAAAGACAAAAAAAAGTCGAGAGAAGATGTGATCATGGACCTTTTTCATTTTCCAGTTACAGTAACAACCCTGCTCTGCAGCTGCGTATAATAAAAATTTTGCCTTTGGACTCTAATAGTGTAATTTGTTCTACAAGTTAAAGTGTTATCAAAAAACCTTTTTACCTTTTAAGAAAGTAACAAAAACTTCAGAACACACAAAACAGGGCTTGTGACCTTAACAGAAATAAAAGAGGAATGTAAGGTTAGAAGACGTAATAGTGCATAAACCAAAGAATTTTACTGGGACAAGCCGTATGGCTGTACCATGTTAAAGCACTGCCATCCACACACTTGCTCTATCCCACTTAAGGGCTGTTACTGTTTTAAGAAAACTGCAAAGCAGAAAGAAGGGAAAGCAAATGGAACAACACAGAAGAACACACTAGGGAAAACTCTAGGAATCCTCAGGAGCTGACTTCAGATGATTATTGTTAATTTAAGTAATAGTAAAAATTATTCCTAGCAGCTAGTTTAGCTAGAAAATAGAGACATACACATATACAGTCAAGTGAAATTAGTATGCACCAGACAAATAGAAAATGGATAATTTGCAACTGTAGTCTTAATGCATGAAGTGCATAAGCATGTCACCACTCTGATTTAAATACCTGACAAATACTGACAGTTTTCTTGCTTCCAGACAGGAATTAGAATATTCATGTCTGAAAAAGCCTTTTAAAGCGTGAAGACACACATTAGACAATTATATCAACATAGAAAGTCCACAAAGTAATATTATTACTGTTTATTAACAACAATTATAGTCAAAAATAAACCCGTATTATATTATTACACCTACCTTAATACAACAGAACTGATATTATTGTGGATGCTAACAAAATTAGAAACAGTTATTTTTAATAGCAATTTCTAGCAACAAAAAAAGTCTGGAGAAAACCACAGTCCTACACTGTCCCAAACAAATGGCAAGTAATCACAAAAGAACATTAGCCTCTAGCTCACTAAAGTTGACAGAAAACATCCCTGCTGCCCAAAGTGGGTGCTGGTCCCACTAAGTTAGGCTCAAGTGATGCATCACAGCTGCTATCAATCTAGTGAAATCTTTCATTAGGAAGTCTGAGGTCAAAAAGAACCACAAGTATCACACTGATTTCTTTCTGTCACTATCTGATACCAGGTTTCTTCTCTGAGCAAGTCACTAATTCATTTCAACATCAAAGTTTTTCACATCTCACCTGGAAAACACATTATCTATTTGTTAGTACATGCTGGGAAAATTATGAGCATTTATCCATGCTTTTAAGATGAAAAATTATTTAATTGAGAATCTAGTTATAAATTTACTTAGTTTTCCTTTTATTCAAAGCACTAAAGGAATACTAAGGCACATTATCAAAACCACAATAATGGTTTAATGGATTTATGGCTTTAATTTCCATCTCTTACTTATTTTTAAAGGTGCTATCCTAGAAATGCACTGATATGTTACATGATGAGAGCACAAATTTATATGTTAAATTAGAAGAATATTCTTTAAACATGTACATTGCCTACCACAACATAACAACAGAAGACACACAGACCATGCTTTCTTTTCTACCAAAAGAATTTCAATATATACTGAAGCAACAGTAGTAAATTTGTACATATATATATACCATTTATTTTTGATGCATCTACTCCAAATCCTTTGCAAATATTTTAAGAGCAAATTCAGAGTGCTTTTCCTTATGGATTCCACTCTGAGGGGTTAATGTCAAGAAGTCAGATAACTAATATTATCTATATTCTTTATCAATTCAGCATCAACTCTTTCTGAATTTGAAGGATCAAACTTTATTGAGAACTGAAGTAACGAAACAGAAAACAAAAGAGAAATAGGATGGATTCAGCTCAAAATTACTTCCACAGGCTACGCTGAGTAGCGCTTTAACTAATACAGTCTATGGATTCTAAAGAGCTATCCAACATGCCCTAAAGAAGACGCAGACATTTCACCAGCTGAATCACTTTCTAGGTTCCACTGACTATAACTAGGTCTCTGTAGACTGTAACAGGAGCCTAAAGATGCAATTCACACAAAGATCTTTAGATGTCTTTGGAGCTGGATTCCAATCCTAAAATCCATTTATTCTTCATTAAATCTTCTAAAAAATAAAAAGAAAATGCTAAGCAATGGCATATATCTTAATCCTGGCATCTCACATGTGCCTACAGACAGATACTTTCATCTACTCAGATTCCAGAGCCTGATGGCATCCCCTCGTCACTCTCTCGGTTTCAGCTTTTTCAACATGTTGAGAGGTTTCTGTTTGTTTCTTGGGAGGTGGTTTTGTTGTTGTGGGCCAGTATGTTTGCCTGTTTTGCAGATAGTTGCAAACTAACTTCACCAAGTTCTTCTTGTCACTCCCCCCATGCCCTAGAAGGCAGTTTCAATTCACAGCAACTCGTTTCTTCAAAGTTAGCCAGTAATCGCATGAGGAAGTTCACCATAATAAAGCAGCTCCAAACAGACACTGGAGTCAGGAATCAATAACTAGAGGTCAGATCACAGCAGGCACGTGACATACAGCTCTAGTATTTGTGCTTTCATGTGAACATGAAATCCAATCCATTTGCTTTCATGCCACTGCTACTGCCATAACCTTGTTTTCAGCAATCCATAACACCCAAATTGTTTTCTGTCAGGGTCTGAAGCTCTCACCTAAATCTATCACCTGCTGTGGCATTCACTGGAGTGAACAAAAGCTGTGCCCTGATGTACATTTAACTCTCAGAAATGACAGTAAACTGCACTTTTGTGATTTATGTCCAATGTGTAGGCCAGAATGAAGTGTCAGTATTTAGCTACTAACCCTGTAACAATAGTTGCTTACACATGATTTCATTAACAACAAAAATCTATCTACTCAGTATAATCTTCCTTCAAAACACTGGTTCGTTATGTTGCCCAACTACAAAGCACAGACAGAATTTTGTCAAATTGAGCACAAATTCCACACGGTTCCCAAAATTCCTATTGCTATATGTAAGACAACAACTAGGACACAGTAGTGGCTTTGTATGCATTTTGAGTTATGCTTTTTACCCTAATAACAGGCTTAGAGCAGTAGCTTATATTTTGTTTCATGTATTTGTGAGCTGTCTTATCAAAAGTGTTTTTTGTTTTGAAGTCTAGTCTTTTATTTCTCTAGTGGCCACTCTTCAAGCAGATGATGTTTGTTGCCTCCAGAACACATTCTTTCCATCATGAGGAGAGCAGAGAAGAATACAGCGGCAAATAAGCAGCAGTAAATTACAAATGTGAGCTTTCTGACCAGAATGGGATCTCCCACTGTACTGGGTTTCTATGGCAAGGTTTCGGCAGCAGGGCGGGGGCGGAGGGGGGGGGAGTTCTGCTACAGGATTGGCCAAGGCTGAGCCCATCAGCGGTGGTGGTAGTGCCTCTGGGGTAACATAGTTAAAAAGGGGAAAAAGTTGCTGCGCAACACTAAATGCAGCTGGAGAGAGGAGTGAGACCCTGTGAGAGAAACAATTCTGCAGACACCAAGGTCAGTGAAGAAGAACAGGGGAGAAGGTGCTCCAAGCACCAGAGCAGAGATTCCCCTGCAGCTCATGGAGGAGAAGACCATGGTGAGGCAGGCTGTCCCCCTGCACTCCATGGAGGTCCATGGTGGAGCAAATATCTACCTGCAGCACGGGGAGGACCCCATGCCAGAGCAGGCAGAGGTGCCCGAAGGAGGTTGTGACCCCATGTGAAATCTGCACTAAAGCAGACTCCAGGGCAAGACCTGTGGATTCATGGAGAGAGGAGCCCACGCCGGAGCAGGTTTGCTGGCAGGGCTTGTGACCCCATGTGGGACCCACGCTGGAGAAGCCTGTTCCTGAAGGACTGCACCCACTGGTAAAGGATCCATGCTGAAGTAGTTCGTGGAGAACCCTCTCCTGATGGATGGACCCCATACTGGAGTAGGGGAGGAGTGTGAGGAGTCCTCCCCCTGAGGAGGAAGGAGCAGCAAAGACAACATGCGATGAACTGACTGCAACTCCCATTCCGTCCTCCTGCTCTGCTTGTGGGGACAAGGTGGAGAAAACTGGGAGTGAAGTTGAGCCCGAGAAGAAAAGAAGGGTGGGGGAAGGTGTTTTTAACATTTGATTTTATTTCTCTTTACCCTTCTGTGATGTGATGGGGAAAATTAATTTTATTTATTACCAAAGTCGAGCCTGTTTTGCCTGTGACTGATTGTTGGCGAATGATCACTCCCTGTCTTTATCTCAGCCGACGAACCTGTATTTTCTCTCCCCGTCCTGCTGAGCAGGGGAGTGACAGCGCGGCTTTGGTGGGCCCCTGGTGTCCAGCCAGGGCCAGCCCACCACACCCATCACCACTGCACAAGCATTTAATGGTTCAATCTCTCTGACATATTCTTCAAACAGAACTCACAAAGTTCTTGCACTAACTCTGCTCTCCTCCTGTGCTTGTATTTATTACATGCATTGTGGTTCTGCTACTGTTCATTCCCACGTTCTCTCTCTCAGCCAGAAATGTGCTGGGAGTAGAAGTAATTACTGAATATTTAAAAATTCAAAGGTTATCAGGGCTCTCACTGAATTTAAGCTTGTGGACAAAGAGAAAATGAATGGTTCCAGGATCAGCTCGCAGATGAAAAAAAGAGGCTGAACAAACCCTGAGTGGATGTGAGATTGGGTTTAACTGTTTCATTGAACAACAGGCACCTCCTCACTGAAGTACAGGCTCCTTTTATAAAAAGACTCTTAATTCACTAACTAAGGGCAGCCCTCCAGTATCGTGTACCTCAAATATTACAGAGCAAGCAACAGTTCTAGGTTTTGAACGTGCACTGATTAGGAGAGAGGAAAACAGAGATACTGAAAAATGACCTTTAGGTCACAGAACTAACATTCTGTATGCGTATACGTATATATGTTCCTACAGAAACAAAACCAACCAAAAGCTGAAATAGGTTTAAATAATGTATATTTCTCCATCTTGTTTGCCTAAAATGATACTACAAACTAGTAAGTATAGAAACTGAATTTCAAAAGGAAGCAAAAACTTATCCTGAATCAAGACTATGTTCTGCTTGTTTATAAACATGAAATGTGTTACGTAGATCAAAAATACAGCGTATATTGAAAAAACTTCTGTAATATCATTACTCCTGTGAAAAATCAGGTGATACCTGATGGGCCGATTTTCTTTACTATCAAAGAGTGAAAAGATTACTTCCAGTTCCTCTCCCAGATTGGAGCACATTAGACTCTTCATCTGAACAAAAAGATGGTGGTTGCTAGCTGGTACTGGTGTGTCTTTTTTTCGATGACGATGCTCCATCTAAAAATACCACAAAGAACATAGCAGCCAGTTTGAATTAATCATAAAAATATCAAAACAAAAAGTAGTAAAAAACATAATATTGAACTACTTTCTTAATCCCAATTTTTGAGTTTTTATTTCAGTATTAACTTGTAATCTTGCTTTTCTTTTTTTATTATTTTTTGGTATCTGAGGAGAACACAAGGAAAATAGTTTTGCAGTGTTACACTGCATCATAATTATCTCTAGAAGAAAAACAGTAACCTCTAGAAATTTACCATTTTTCTACTTTGAAAATCCTAAGTCACTTCACAGATATGTGCTGTAACAATACAGTATTTCACAGCTGGTTTAAATAGTTAATGATCTGATACTCCAGTATTCAAACAACAAAAAATGCTTTTGCAGAAGACTAAATACCAGTATTTCCAAATGGAAAAAGATCATGTCCATATTTTATAGCCTTTGGCAGACTACTATATAGAAGCTGCTAAATTCTCTTGATTTGACTTCACAGTTTATATCATCACCATTTTAATCACCCACTAAGAGTAAGACAATACTATTTATTTCTTACATTGTACCAAAAATAATTTTAAATAGCAATCTTTTTAAGCTACTTCGTCTTCAAATAGAGGTTATCTTGGGCTTTTTTTTCCTCTTTATTTTTGAAAGTGTACTCCATGAGTACCATTACTAGTTTTCTGGGTTACTCTTTCTCTGTATGTTTCTTCTGATGATTAACAATTCTTCACTGTATTTCATCTAGTGCTTCAAGAGGACTTCTTAAGATTGCACATGACTTTGAAACTGCTCAAAGGTATACCGATTCCAGCATGCAGAAACCACTATTTAGCTTGACATTACAAGTTATCAACATAATTAGTTAAAAATTATCAAAAATATATTATAATTTCAGCTCCACAGAAAACTGTACCAATTAAATTTTTGCTTTATTCTATATTTAAATACAAAAGTTAACATAAATAAAATTTAGTTTAAATAAAAGCTTAGTCTTATGCAAGTAAGGCTCAGAACTGTATCTGTAACAGCTACAGCATTTGAATAAGAGACAAAGCCCACATAAATGAATTGGCAAGTTTTCTTTGACCTCACTGGAGATTAAATCAGATTTAGAAATATCAGTGCCAGTTTTAGTAAATCAAGATGGGCTTTTATACCCAAACGACAGCTATTCTATGCAGTTTAACTGCTATTCACATTAATGTTTTAGAAAAGACCAATAGCCCAGTATGATTAATTGTGGCAATACTTGGACCATGAGTATATTATTGTATTTCCACAAATCTTATCTAACAAGACCCATGGGCCAGGTAAAGCTCTAATGAAAAAGAGTCTCATAAGCTTTTATTGATGATTAAATTCACGTTAACAGTCACAATTTTAACAACATATCAGAAAAGAAAATTTTTAACAAATAACATGTAAAATTAGTATGTGTGCATACATAAATTTGTTCTCAAATCAAAGCATCTCATACAGATGTAGATATGACAGAACTGTTCAAAAGATAACTTCTTTCCTCATGGTAGAACTCATTACATTATGAAATGCCAGTTTCTTTGATAAAAAAAAAGTACTTTTGGTTAAGTACAAGAAAGCTGCCATCAAAAAATCAGCATGCCATTTGATAGCAAAAGTACTGAGTATTACGTTCACATACCAGTCTATAGAGCTCTGTAATGCTGATCTCTTCAGGATCCACCATAGCATATTCTTTTCTCGGAACTAAGTCAAGTCCCAGTTGTCTACATGAGAAATAGAATAATAGTAAGTAGTTTCTACATAAAAAGGAAAGAAATTAACTCACTGTTTCTATTTATATTTAACAGAAATATTCCAACAAATAATATACATGTTAATTGGTACTCTACAGTTGGTTTTGGTTTAATGTATTTTGGCTGTATTCACCATTCACGGGTATTTCCTCCCCTTTCTTCACTTTGTAACATTAACAGTATACGTTTTTCCACAATTTTTAAATCTTCTTCACATTGTGGAGAAGGTACAATGGATATTGTCCTTTGTACTATTGTGGAAATTGTACAATGTGAATTGCACTAGTATTGTCAATTTGAATGACAACCATGGAAAAGAAGATAAAAAAAAATCCATTAAATGCCAAAACAGCTTATTTTTAATTTGGACTGGAAGACAAAGCTGCTTGGCTGTATCCCTTGAATAATGAAACAAACTTAAATCAACAGGACTAAAATTTATTTTTAGCACAGCAGCAAGCAGTAAAGATTAAGAACATATATGGGGCAGTCATGCTGAATTTAGGAAAACTTGAAAGATTAGAAAGTTTTTTAAAAATAAGTTTTTAAAGAGTAGGAACTGACCACTTCAAAAACCATCACAATTCCATTCGGTTAGCACAAAATTCTCAGCAGAAAGTTAATCATACACAGTTAATCACCGTTCTTCCATGATGTTAGGTGTTCAGGCTTTCAGACAGCAGTAGATACATAAACCTCTCAAATTCAGTTAATTCTACTATTGAATATTGCTGCATTTAGCCAGAGATCAACTGAATAAATACAGGCTAAAGAAAAGATTCTGGAAATGGCACCCAAATGCCAAAAGGTATTTTAACTTTTCTCGCTTTTTTTAAAAAAAAGTAAGACTATATAATTTGCGTTAGCTCTTATTTGTTATTCAGATACAAGAAAGATGCAGGGCGTAGTAGCAAGATGTATGTTACAGATATCCAAGCAGGAACTGAATTGTGTGACGTACGTTAAAAAGGAAGCCATGTCAACCAGTACAGTTTCAGATAAGACAACAGAGCTATGCTAACTGTGTCACACAGGAATCTGGCCAGGTGTGTTTTAAAAAGATGTACAAGGATGCTGCAGATATTCCAGTGCAATTCTCTTGCAGACAATATCACAGCTATGTAAAATAAACTGAGAGAAAAAAGCAAAATAAAATGACAAGTCATTTCTCACCGTTAAAACATAGTGGACAGAAAGACAATGAAGGAGAACGTCTATTTTAAACAACCCGTAACACCTGTCAGAAATTTGTTCCTTATTTCATCATTCTACAGTGAGCCTAAAGCTGTGGTATTATAACTAGAATACACTATTTTCATTTATTATTATATTTACTCACTCGTTGCCCCAATCCAGACGAGCAGTGATGTGACGCTTGACATCCTTCATTCGATCATGGGTGAGATGGCCAACAAGGACCTGCCTTCGCAGGTCTAGGATTTCATTCATTATGTGCCACAGTCGGTGAAAGAGATCCCCCTCATTCCTCTGCAAGATAAAAATATAATTGCCTTTACATCAACTGTATAAGCTGAAAGTCCTAATAAATACAGATATGGTGGGGAAATAAAGAAAATTCCTTCCTTATTCTCCTAATTAGTCTTTCTTCTCCCCATCGTACTGTGACCATTTTACCTGCATGCACACGTGTGTGCACGCACATACAAAATCATTTCAGGGCTTACCATAGACCCTGTCTTTGCACCGCATTCACTTCAAAATTTCACTCCAAATCCTTATGTCTCATGTTAACACAGTCTAATTTTTATCACCAAAACTGAACAAAAAAATATTGTTTCATGCCTTAGCACTGTTTTATTCCAAGAGCATGTTTATTCTGTGCTGCTGTCTCATCCAAACTGAGTATGTGATCAAGTAATTCAAGACTATTTGAACTCACACACATAAGGGGGTGAAAAGGCAACAGCTCTGAGCATTAATCGTCTTCTAACTTACTCGTTCATAGATATAACTGTACACGCGACTGTCTAACCATAAATAAATAGTATCACATAGACAGAATCTTGTCCAGACAGTTGTTCTTCATCTAACTGTGAAGTAGGAGAACTTACGTGAATACGATTGCTTTTTAAACGTCATACTCCTACTCTAATTATATAACAGTTAAGGACATAAACAATTTCCCATAACAGCTTCCTCCGAAACAGAAGTTCCTTTAACTCTTCCTTCACCAATTCTAAGTGGTTTTACATGATACAGCCTAAGAAACTTTAGCTTAAGGAAATTACTGCAACCTCCATTTAAGTTATGCATCACGCAAAGTTGAAAAAACATTCCTATTCAGATTTGTTCTGCTATTTCTTGTCAAAATACCCTAAGCCCATTTCCTTTTTCCTTCTTCCTATGAACAAATGGCGTAAAAAAAAGTTCAGCTACTTCTGCTGTATAATTGCAATGAAAAGCTGAAATACTCTTAAAAGTACCATTACTCTCTGTCAATAACTTTTACATTCCATGGTCTCTGTGATTTAATAAATATGCTCTTTTTATTTCACATTCACCCACTTCATAAGCTCACTAAAACAGGCACTAATTTATTGTTGGTCTTCGCTTTCTGTCTGTTAAAAAAGAAAGCCAGAGTATTTGGAATACGCAGTAACAACAGCAGCGAAGACCAAAATTGCAAAAAAAAACCCAACCAATAATTAGTAAGAATGATAGGAATATATGAACGTTATTAGTAAAAGAAAACAAAACAGGGAGCTGAACAGGGAGCCTTTGCTGGGATTCAGGAAAAAAAGGAGGGTCTACCACCTATGGAAGAAAGGGCAGGCGACACAAGAGGAGTACAGGGGTCTCGTTAAGTCGTGCAGAGAGGAAATTGGAAAGGCAGGAGCCCAGCTAGAACTCAGGCTGGCCACTGTTGTCAGGGACAACAAATAATGTTTTTACAAATACATCAACAACAAGAAGAGGGCCAAGGAGAATCTCTATCCCTTACTGGATGCAAGGGGGAACATTGCCAACCAGGATGAGGAAAACGATGAGGTACTTAATGCCTTCTCGCCTCAGTCTTACATAGCCAGACCAGTTATTCCCAGGGTATTCAGCCCCCAGTGCTGGAAGACAGGGATGGAGAACAGAATAAACCTCCCATAATCCAGGAGGAAGCAGTTAATGACCTGCTATGCCACCTGGATGCTTACAAGTCTATGAGGTCAGATGGGATCCACCCAAGAGTGCTGAGGGAACTGGCAGAGGGGCTGGCCAAGCCACTCTCCATCATCTATCAGCAGTTCTGGCTAACAGGGAAGGTCCCAGTTGGCTGGAGGATCACCAATGTGACACCCACCTACAAGAAGAGCCGGAAGAAGGATCTGGGTAACTACATGCCTGTCAGCCTGACCTCAGTGCCGGGGAAGATTATGGAGCGATTGCTCCTGAGTGCGCTCACCAGGCATGTGAAGGACAACCAGGGGATCAGGCCAATCCAGCATTGGTACATGAAAGGCAGGTCCTACTTGACCAATCTGATCTTCTATGACCAGGTGACATGCCTAGTGGATGAAGGAAAGGCTATGGATGTTATCTACCTGGACTTTACTAAGACCTTTGACACTGTTCCCCACAGTATCCTCCTGGAGAAACTAGCTGCCCATGGTTTGGATGGGTGTACACTTTGCTGGATAAAGAACCAGCTGAATGGCCAAGTGCAGAGAGTGGTGGTGAATGGAGTTAAATTCCATTAGTGGCCAGTCACAAGTGGTGCTCCCCAGGGCTCAGTTTTGGGTCGGGTCTTGTTTAACATCTTTATCAATGTTGATAAAGATGAGGGGATTCAGTGCTCCCTTGGTAAGTTTGCAGATGACACTAAGCTGGGTGGGAGTGTCTATCTGCTTGAGGGTAGGAAGGCTCTGCAGAGGGATCTCGACAGGCTGGATCGATGGGCCGAGGCCAGCTGTATGAATTTCAACAAGGCCAAATGATGGGTCCTGCACTTGGGTCACAACCACCCCATGCAACACTACAGGCTTGGGGAGGAGTGGCTGGAAAGCTGCCTGGAAGAAAAAGACCTAGGGCTGTTGGTCAACAGCCAGCTGAACATGAGCCAGCAGCGTGTCCAGGTGGCCAAGAAGGACAACAGCATCCTGGCTTGTATCAGGAATCGTGTGGCCAGCAGCAGTAGGAAGGTGATCGTGCCCCTGTATTCGGCACTGGTGAGGCAGCACCTCGAATACTGTGTTCAGTTTTGGGCCCCTCATTACAAGAAGGACATTGAGTTGCTGGAGCATGTCCAGAGAAGAGCAACAAGGCTGGTGAGGGGTCTGGAGAACAAGTCTTATGAGGAGCGGCTGAGGGAACTGGGATTGTTTAGTCTGGAGAAGAGGCAACAGAGGAGAGACCTTATCACTAACTACCTGAAAGGAGGTTGTAGTGAAGCGGGTGTTGGTGTCTTTTCCCAGGTAACTAGCAATAGGACGAGAGACAATGGCCTCAAGTTGCATCAGGGGAGGTTTAGATTGGATATTCAGAAAAATTTCTTTCCTGAAAGAGTGGTTAGACATTAGAACAGGCTGCCCAGGGAGGTGGTGGAGTCATCATCTCTGGAGGTGTTTAAAAAATGTGTAGCTGTGGCACTTCAGCACATGGTTTAGCAGGCATGGTTGTGTTGGCTTTACAGTTGGACATGATGATCTTAGAGGTCTTTTCCAACCTTAATGATTCTATGAAAAAAATGGTCATACAAACAGCCGCTGAATCAGGAGCAAGACACAAAAAAGACTTTATAGGAATGCTATAGAGAACTAGGCCGACAGTCTGTTTTCACAGTTGTCCATCAGATACTAGCGTATAAAAATTTAATTTCTACACATCAAACACTAATTCAGGTGCCTCTGTCACAGTGAAAAAGTGAGTCACTGGTCTGAAAACTCTGAAAAGAATGTGAGATTGCAGCGAGTTCATAGGAGACATGGGAGTGAAAAATAATCTAGGGAGCTTGCATCCAAAATCCTACTGATACTGCACAACATTTAGATAAAGTAGAATAACCCTGCATCTGTATGATATATATAATAGAGTAAGAGCTGCTTAATGGAGCAGTGACTCAGAACAATACTATAAATGGGAAACCATCATGCGGCTGAGTTTGGAAAAGATTCCTCTACGCAAAATGTTTGCCTACCCTAGTCAAAAAAAAAAAAAAGAGAACACAAAACACTTTTATTGATATAATCTTTGCTTCAACTGAAGTTTTTAAGGGAGGTAATTACAGAATTGCAGAGGCCACATTTAGAGAGTGAGCACAACAGAGCGATGGAGTGATAAATGGATATTATAGAAATAACACACACCACGGGTGATCTTTCAGAAAGAAAGAATAGTGGCTTATTGCTACTTTGTGTATGGTGCTCACACAACTGCTACTGGAATACTGTATCCAGTTCTTAGCCCAGAAAAGCAAGAGAAAATACAACCTGAGTTCAAAAAACAGGAATTGTTAAGGCTAAAAAACATGATTTAATGTGAAATTTGAGAAGATGAATTACTAAGATAGTTAAACAGAAAGCTAAGACTAAGTATCTATTAAACTGGAACAATTTCATCAAGTGACATTCTGTTCACTATTGCTAATCGAGAACCACCCCGCAGCCTCCCTCGGCTATGAGGACTCAACAGCTGGCATCTCTTGATCTCTGTGTCATACACAAAGATCCTGGTCAAATAACATGGGCACATCTCAGCATCTGTGAGTATGTGAATGTGATAGGAAATAAAAACATATAAGAAAATGAGTATAAATAAAATTTACTGGCTGATTTTCATTATTATACTGTATTTCTATATGTTAATAAAAAAGCAACATTGTTTGTTGTGCTTATTTCCAACACTTCAGTTTAGCAGACAAAACGAATCCTTAGATCCAATGGCTACACGATGAAGCTGGACAAGACTCAGTCAATAAGTTGCTTAAATTTAGCAGCAGTAGTCGTCAATGATTGGAACAAATTAAGAGATGTATTTAGTCCATAAGTAGAATCATTAAAAAACAACCTGAAAGCATTTTTCTGAAATATATACTTAAACTAAGCTAGAGCATCTCAACAACGGTGCATCTTCTGAGTTCACATTAAATCAAAGAAACGTTATTCAAGGTACTTGCCACATAGAGTTGTTTCCACATCGTTCCCCAGTCTCTTAAAGTTGATGTCATTTCTGTAATAACAGAATCTTCTGTTGGAATAACCATTTCAAATTGTCTGTAACATGCAGAAGAACACATGATATTACACAAGCATTACAAAATCCATTACCATTACTAATATAAAGACTTCCTCCTGCCAACAGTGACGTCTATCAACCTACACAAGTGCTCCTTTAGCACGTGACACTTCCTCTGTATATCTCATTTAATCCCCATTGAAAAGTCTTGAGTGAAAATAATTCAATCGTCATGGAAAGTCTTGGTCTTAGAGAAGTCAAGTTGAGTTTTTTTACTATGAGATAAGAACCTCAAAAACTACTTTCACAGGAGAGTAATTCCCACAGTTTCCAAAGGGATCTTGCCTCTTTAGCTTAGACTCCAAATCAGTGATTGTTGCCACTCCTTTTCACATCTCTGTTTACGTAAATAAGACAGAAAATGCCATTCCTTCAGCTGAAAGGATATAAAAACTCCAAAGAAAACTAGTACAGTATGAGTGAGTTCTGGTCTGTTTGATGCTGGCCAATAAAAAGCTGGGTTGGCTTGGTCAGGACCAAACTCTCCACCACACCATAACTTTAGACACCACCATCACTACCACTCCGTTCTCACACACAGTACGTTTCAAAGCTTTGCATTCATGCCTGGATTACTTTTCTCATTGTATCACTTGTCTCTTACCAAGCTGACACAACAGTGCGACAGCCCCTGGCTGTGATGCATTGTAGGGCACATGGCCTGAATGGGAAATGCAGGCTAATGAAGAAAACAGAGGCAAAGTTTGAAGTCCCTGCAAATACTGTCATGGTGTCTGCTAAGAAATATTATTCCATCTTTAAGCTTTGATTTATTGTGATGGTTTACAACAATTGTATTTCACTGAACCCTCAATTTTATCTACAACCTCTTTTAAAGGAGAAAGAATCCTAGGGCATGACAAACCACATGGGGCTTGAATGCCATAGCAAACACCAGAGTGTTTAACAGTAACATGGAGCCATTTTCACCTGTGGGAATGAGGCTTTTTTTTTTTTAATATGATTACAGTCTTCATGATTATTTTTGCCCATCATGAATCATTGACCTTCTACTCACCTATTCACACTCCCAAAATAAAGGTCACCTACACCTGATGTTTAGGCATCTGTCTATGATGAGAAATGTCTTTACCTAAACAGTTTCAAACTGTTATGGATCAGCTCCCCATCAATAAATCTAAACAAATTATACAATGTGAATACTCCCAGATCAAGTAAAACTGGAAAAACCTGTGTTGAACCAAGATCACTCACAAATAAAAATTTTAAAAGTGATATTGTCAAGGTAAGTATTACATCTAAAAAAAAAAAAATTTAAATCAGTGTTTCTTTTAGTCAGAACATTTGAGTTCCAAAACAAGTTTTTTTAATCTGGTTTTAACCAATTGCTCTGTTTTTTATTAACTCTTCTAAAAATGAAAAGAGATCAATTTTTGTCAAAAGTAAATATAGGTTTCTTTATCACCTGGAGGAAAGAAGGAAGGGAAACAACTTCTCTATTCGTTTACAGTTTTAGTGAAAACTTCTGCCACTGAATTGATACAGTATTTCACCATTTTTTTGTAAAATGCTAGCTGTTTGCCATGGTACAGCTGCTGTCCTCAAAGAAAAAAACGAATCTTAAACAGCAGGTTAATAGCCAGCCTCTATACAGAATGACTTCTTCTAACTAAAGCAATACCTTTCCCAAGGAACACTTGACAACATGCAATCGTTTTCTCCTTCCTCTAGACCATACAGCCCGATATTCTCAGTTACGCTCCATGTCTTTTCAGAATATGTCACTCCAATTTTATGACCACGCACAAGTATCAGGTTAGCTAAGGACAACCATTTCAAGTTCTGCGGCAGTAAGCTGAAGTTAAGATATTACCGCATAACGGTATCACCACTTTACCTTATAAGCAAAAGATCTTTGGTACAAGCAACTGAACAGGTTTAAATACTTGAATGCAGAACATTTCACCTACCCTTTGTTCTTAACACACGCATTTTTCAAGTGAATGTAGTTGGATGGAAATATACCCTGAAAAATAAAATAATTTAGGTAAAAAAAAAAGCTTCCCTTACATGAGTTTGAAGTATCATTTAGTACCACTTAATACACAAATGTGTGCTGAATTATAAAGTCCTCCAAATAATTACCAAAAAACATGTGCAAAAAAAAGAAGGCAATATATACTCAGTTTAGATCCAACGAAAACTAAGAATACCATATTCAGTAGAGTCTAAATCCTCCAATACTTCAGAAAAATAGAAGATAAACACATGTAGAACATGTAGAAGATTGCTTGAGAGCTCACTTATCCTAGATGTTTTTATCAATTATTCCCACCAACGGACCAGTTGTGGGGTAACATTTTGGTAACGTCTTACCAAAAGCACCTAAAAAAAAAATCTTCAGAAGGGATTTTCAAAATAAAGCAAAATAAATGAAGTTCATAAAGTTCAATAAAAAAACAGTTAAGTTAACAAAGAAAGTAAAAATAAAGTTTTATTTGGTGGCTATTCTGCTCTGCAGTGCATGGGAAAGCCGTGGTAGATGCCTACCAAAGAGCCTCAGTGTCCTGACAGGAGTGGTCCTTTCTAGTTATCTAAGGGCTCTCCACAGTTCCTTTGAACGGACAGCAATGCTGCCACAGTCTTACTGCTCTTACAGCACACCAATCTCCGTAACTCAGAATAATAAGCAAAATGAAGCAAGTCAGCTTCAAGCTTCCAGCTGGGAACGTAACACGCTACTGCTCATTACATAATGTATGGAGGGAAAATATACATATGTTGTCTTTAAAATAAGCACAGCTGCATACAGCTCTCCTTTGTGATGATGGTGCCCCATTGTCTTTTAGCACAGATGTTAGGCCTTCGACAAAAACGCATCTACTATGTAGAGGCCACTGCCCTTGTAAATGCTCCTACTCCTCTGTGATGTGAAGTAGTTCAGGAGAGCATCTCCCAAGGACAGCAAGATGTACAGCCGTGCACTCGTAACGATGTGCCAGAAAACAGGACAGCTGCCTATGCACGCTTACTGCACAGCAGTTGCTACAGATAACTTCTCCGAGTGCCGAAGACGGCAGAGTAACAAGGGAAGAATCTTGACAGAGCAATACCAATAACAAGTGGAGTTACAAGGTGCTTTTATTATTTTACTTATGGAGCGACACCCTTCAAAAATCCAACTCGGAAAACTGTTTGCATTCACACTAGGAAAGCAGAAAATATATATCTCATTTCTTCACACATCAAGTCATGTTTAGAAAACCTATTCATAACTTCTATCAACACATTTGACAGACCACAAAGCAAGACTGACAGCAAGCATGTGGTGAGAATTCCAACAAAAGACACAGAAGATGCAATAACAAATCCCAACTGCTCATGTCTTATAAATCAAATTGCAATATAAATCACTGAAGTCAAAGTAGTTAACATCAGATTAGACTCTGTGGCTAAATTTATTGTTTGCATTGTCCTTCCATATAAAGTAAAGGAAATTTATGCGAGCAGAGACTGCAGGCCTAGGCACTAAAGCCAATGACTTATGGTATGAGCCCCTAGAAACCTTTGAAATGAACGTCTATGTGCCCTGTTTCGCAGCTGAAGATGTTTCAAAATGAAGTGAGGAAAAAAAAGACCAAAGCTTACAATATGGGTAAAAGGAGCAACAGAGGATGTAAGATCTTTCTTCAATGGCTTTAATAAGATCAAAAACCTCTAGTAATGTGTTGAGTAAAAAAAAAGCCAATCTTGAAATGCTTTCCCATATGAAAAACAAAATCTTTACAGTCACAGAGGCAAGTCAATAGGAAAGATTAAGAAAATAGGAAGACAAGTAAGATAGGTAAAGCTTAAACATATTCAACATCAACAAACAATGAAATATTAATTTCGTATTTCATGTTTGAATGCAGAAAAGTATCAGTGAAGTCTGGTTTAGAGTAGTATCAGCTATAGTACTATACAAATCAAAAACAACACATCAAAGAAAAATAAAGTGAACCATATATTTTACATGACAATACGTATCTTTTATTCACTTGATACTCTGCATGTGGCTCCTATAAACTAGCTGTCTCCACTGGCTGCTCTAAATTATAACATCAAGAAAAATAGGCATAGTCTAAACAACTTTTCCAACAACATTTACAGTTTATATTCTCAGTAGTCTTTTCCCTTTAACTTAGCTTCCTCTGAGATCACAATCTAAAAATCTGATATAAAAGAAAATTCACTAGAGCCTTGGGTTTGTAAAGCATATCATCCAAATACATAGGAGAATTTCAGAAGTGCAATCTAACATCCAAATCTAATTAAAGTAATATCAGTAATACACTTAACACTACACTCTAGTTCTCTTTTAAGAGTAAATATCATGTATTTACATGAAGACTATAAAGTCTTAAAAAGTAAACACACATTTTTGCCAAAGAATGCAAAACTGCAATTGACCTTTACCTTAACATTGGGGTTTTTTAAGGCAAATCCTCTGTACCATCCTGTGAAGAAAGAACATTTTGCTTTTTAAAGGATGCAAATCACTTCCATATGTAAGACAGATTTCATCTTTCACTTCTGGAGAGATATGACAATTATAAAGTGCTGTCAGACTGCACTCATTTAAAAGACTTTCTATACAATGAAAGGCATTTTTGTTTAAACCAGCTGATATTCAGATGATTTAATTCACACAATTTCAGGAATTACTCTTTAACCCTGTACCCTCGAATGTTTCTAACACTGTAACCCAGGCATATAGCATACTGCACTAGACACCACACCAGACAAAAAGGGGAAATGGTTCCATATTCACTGTAAACATTTACAAATAGTTTTTGGACTTCATGTTCTAAACCTATCAACCACATTGCTATACAAAATTCATAATATATCTGATTCAAAAGAACAGATCCTATGCCTTCTGTAAGAAAATTTCTTACAAGGTTAACAGTGTATAATCCTGATATGAAACCAAAGAATACCTATATAATCCTAAATGAAAAAAAAAAACATATTGACAAAGCTTTAGGTCATGTATTAAGGAGGCAGGTTATGAAAAAAAAAGCAACTTTATTTCTCTTACACTAATAACTGACATTTGCTAAAATCATATTGGTATTCTCTACCTCAGAACACAGGCAGAAGAGAATGTTTACACTGCTTTAAGATTTAAACTTATGACTCTGAATTAATTTGAAAGGGTCTTAATGGTACCAGCCAGGCTTCCCTTGGAAATACCGAGAAAACATAAGAATCACCATGAGAACTCCTTGCTGTTTTAACTGTTATCCACTATGAATATTTATTAAACAGAGAGATTAAATAAAAATGAACTGCAAATTAATTGTTTGAGGGATCAGAGCTCATTGGAATTGTGGAAAAATAAAAAAAAAAAAATGAAGAGGTCAGAACGTGTTACTTTGACTTAAAAAATGTGTTAATTTAAGAAAATAAATAAGTAGTAATGGGGTTCAAATCAACAGTATACGAAAGTTCACTATCTCTGGAATTCCAACCTGTGAACTCACCATCACACTTCTCTAATATTTGAACGGTGTCTCCAATCTCCAGTGATAGGCCATGTGGGACTGTCCCTCGAAAACCAGCTATTACTGAAAAAGATAATACATTTCAATTGTTTACAACATGATAATATAAATCATTATTCCTCTTGTTAACAATAATAGTATATTAACAGGCAAAGTTAAGTGTTAGAACAAACAGGCTTAATGAATTTTAATAAGCTGTGGAAACAATCAGAGCTTAAGCCACTTCTATGACCAGAAAATTTAAAATACAGAACTTGGAAAAAACCCAAAACACCCGCGGACCTACTATACCTGAATGGGAATCTTGTACTGGAGAACATTGTGAGCTAGACCATAACTACCCTGAAGGACAGAAACTGTTTTATTCCAAATGCTCCCGCTAACACTTATCAGATCTCAGAATTTTGCAAGCTAAAAGAGCCAATATCATTGCTGTCATCTCTACCACCCACACACCACAAAAGGAAGACCTTATTTCACCCTCACTCAATGGATGCTATAGACCCAACACTCCACGTAATCCCAAATGTGAGGAAATGGTTACGGGGTGGAGACCAGTAAAGCGTGCTGTTCACTGAAATACGTGAAGTGCACAAAGTCTCCCCTGCAGCCTTCCCGAAGCCAGCGAAGCCCAGGCCACAAGCTCAGGCTGGGACAACAGTGACAGAAATGGGCTTCCCTTGCTGGAGATAAAGCACACCTCGGAAACAAAACATCCACCAGAGCAGTGATGTTCCCAAATACATACAATGGCCAAATTTTAAGTCTTCTATTGTTATTGCTAAGAAAACAGCCAGCTGCTTTTTTTTTTTCACTCAGAACCAAAATATTGTACTCAAAAGCCACTCCAAATGCTCATTCCTACAAATGCTAAAAATCCATTAGCATGCTAGATAGCAATTCAGCTGCTCAACCCTGTGCTTACTGTATTTGAAATTCTGAATTAAAATATTGCCTAATTCAAGGTCTTGAGACCAAGCAATAGTGATTTTGATTCTCTGTATTGTAACATACTTTTGGAGCTTCATTTTGAAGGGGAAGAGGAAGACGGTTTTATACCAGTATCACCAGGGCATGATGCACAAAATTACTTAGTGGCCTAACAGCAGTCTTGCTGCTGTCAAATGCCTATCCACTTAGACTGGAAAAGCCAAATATTACAGCAAAGAAAAAAAAGAAAAAACACCAACTCAGAGGCGTGAGAAGAAATCTTCACACGTAAAAGCCAAAAGGGTGCAGATACGCATCTAAAGTAACTGCTCTTCCACCAAAGGACCTGCAAGATTTTGAGTCACAACAATCCATTTTGGCAGCTCATGCCTGCTGTCCGAGGTGTCTCCCGCCACAGGCTCACACACAATGTAACCTGTCATCCACCGCCTGTGTTTGTCCCATTGCTCGTCAAAGGCAGCAGGAGAGATTAGCTGTCACAGCAACCGTGAAAACTGAAAATTCATTTATGAATCTTTGCCAGAAAGTTCCAGATTTTAAGAGTAAACCAACAGGGTATGGTTCATACTGTGGGATGGTACGTATAAAAATGTACAAAGCAGATTTTTGCAAAATCTTTCTTCAGAATCTGAAGGCTTCAGAACTCACTGAATTCTATCATCACTTCAATCGTCGCTAAGTCATCACTGTGCTTAACCCTTGGTCTTTATTTACCCCTTTGAAAAAAGCCCGTGAGATTATGTGCCTGGTCAGTCCCTAAGAGTTTGATATGACATGTGACCAGCATTTGCAGCACTGAGCTTCCCCCCTGCCCGACCCCTCGGCCAAGGCATGTGTATTGAGTCAATCTCTACTCATTTTGGTGCTCCTCCTACTCTCCAAGGTATTTACACAGAACTAAAATACCCCGAGATAAGCATTATGAAATAAAAAGAGCTACTTTAGTTCCCCCACGACAATCAAGTACGCTGCTTTTTAAGAGGGTTAGTTGCAAGACAGCATTTGTACATTGAAAAAGTTTGTCTGAGAGCTGAAAACTGAGAACTTCAATTAATTCTTATACAAAGATCTAAAAATTAAAACAGCTTACTAACTATGAACAGATTAAAATAAAAACAAAAATCCCTGAATATCAATACAATGTATATCTAAATTCCTCTGTGGCACTAGAATGACAGGAGTCATTCTGGTCACCTTTCTAGCTTGCAAGAAGCAAAACTGAAATATGAAGTCTGCTAAAATAGCACCTACAGCCATTGAAACAAAATTAAGGAATTAACAGAAGCAGCATGCAAAACCAAACCAAACCTTTGTGTTACTACACCTGTGAGATGTCTTATTTTTAAACTCCATGAGATAAAACAAATGACAGTAATTTTCTCCGTAAGAGCCAAGATATCCTGTCACACTGTTATGATCTGACTTTGCTGTGACATTCAGTTTTTATTATTTAGTTACTAGAACTATTAAACATCTTTTTTATTTTTTTTTTTAAGAGAAGTTTAAAAAAGAAACTTTTAGGACAAAAAAAAAAAGATTGAAATCTGACATGGTGTAGAAAATAGCTTCAATTCGTTTTAGAGCACATATGGAAGAACAAAGTCATACCTTGAAATACCTTCTAGAAGGATAGCCTGCAGAGTACCAGAAAAAGAAAGAGACAAGGGCATCACCTCTACCACTGAGCCCATCCACCTGCAAAACTCGGGCTGGATTCTTGTGGAGGTCTTGCAGTGAGGTCAGGCTCAAAAGAAGCAGCCCGTGGTCTTCAGTTATGCCGTTCAAAACAAAAGAAAGTGCACTGCAGAGCAGCAGAGAATTTAATGCAAAGCACAGGAATCCACACATACACTTACCATATAAATGTTTAGTCGGCTAACCTTCTACTAATTAAGTCACGTTACAGAACTGGGACCAAGACAGAAGGCATGTGTCTTTTCAGTTTATCTGTGGAGTATATACATAAGCAGACCACAAGGAGGATAACAACGAAGTCATGGAAGGAGGTAGTTACAGTTCCACCAGAGGAGATCCCAGGGCTCAGTGGTTCAGCTAGGCCACAGGGTTCTCAACCAAGTCATAATACAAACCTGATGTACTGAACCTCCTGCCCTTTCCTCCAATGACCACATTGTTCTGCAACACTTTGCAGATGGTCTTTAATTCTTTCTCCTAATAGTAGTAAGTACATAATTCATAAGCCACGGTTACTACAAAGTTAAGGTGTTCTCAACCTAACTTGAGAGCAGTACACATTTATCATACTCATAGAACTGGACTTTTCATATCTACAACATTCAACCAGCCATGTGCATCAATTGTGTACCATTTTCCTTCTTATAACAACAGTAGCTGGTGTGGTTATCAACTTCTCTCACTGCAACTGGATAGCAGAGACCTTAAAACAGGAGGATGGACAGGAGAAGAGAAATCCACTGCGAATATAGCTCACCTACCAATACCTGCAGTCTTTGCAGATGTGCTGTCCACATGCACATCCCCAGGAAGCGAAGTACCAAAAGCACTTACATAACATAAGTAACATACAGTTACTAAGTAACATACAGTTACTTAGGCGGGAGTAACTATGACTCTCTTAAGACGGGATCATAGTTACTAGCTGGGCTGAGCCGCAGATGTCACACCTCCACGCGGTCCCGCCGGATGCCCTACTGGGTAAC